>OGVZ01000091.1_pt1 | contig 13298 bp, 19 predicted proteins | sample 1575881 | NCBI WGS metagenome assembly OGVZ01 (sample SAMN07581520, study PRJEB24739) | freshwater metagenome | place: Singapore | collected 2015-01
TTCCCAGTCACGATAATAATGTGCAAGAGTTAGCAGAGAATGTTTATAAGTTTAATAAGATTAATTTTGCCACAGTTGACCATGATGAAAAACTATTATGGTTTGTTGAAGGCAAAGTATGTGATGACCTTAAAGAGATTTAATGAAAGTCAAATTAGGCAATTATAGCAAAGATGGAAGTAGCAGGCGTGTTGATGTCGAAATTGAAAAGTTCGACACATTCAGCCTTGATCATACCTTAGCCCATATCATACTTCCTGCACTACTGCAACTTAAGGCTACTAAAATGGGTATACCAGCAGAATTTGGTGATGCTGGTGGTGCTGATTATGATGCGCAGGATAGTTTTGATTTCTATAAAGAAGACCGTGATTGGGCCTTTGATGAAAAGTGTAAAGAGTGGGAACTTGTACTAGACAAGATGATATGGAGTTTTCAGCAAATCGTACTTGACGATTATGAAAAAAACTATCATCATGGCAAACCAGAATACGATTGGGTTCCTACTAAGGAAAAATATGTTAATCCAGTGAACGGTCAACCAGAAGATTGTTTTACTATGGTTGATAAGAATCCAGGCGAACACTGGTATGATCATGCCGGACATGCCGAACATGAGAATCGCATACAAGAAGGATTAGAATTGTTCGGTAAGTATTATCGACATTTATGGGATTAATATGAAACCTAAATTTATTGATTATTATATGAAGATTGCAGAAGTCACCGCAGGCTTAAGTTACGCTAAACGATTACAAGTAGGTGCTGTGATTGTGAAAGACAACCAAATACTTGCTACTGGCTACAACGGTATGCCTAGTGGTTGGGAAAATGTCTGTGAGACTGAGCATGAGCAATTTGTGGGCGATCATAGTCATACTACACTTACAAAGGTATTGAAAACGAAACCCGAAGTCTTACATGCTGAAACAAATGCTATAGCCAAAGTAGCACAAAGTACAGAGAGTAGTTTGGGTGCAACACTATTTTGTACACATGCACCCTGTATTGAATGTGCCAAATTGATTTACCAAAGCGGTATAAAGACGATATACTATCGTGACAACTATCGTGATGATAGTGGATTAAAGTTTTTACAATTGAGCGGAGTTAATGTCCACCAGCATACAGTATAAAGTACAAGTTGGTATCCCATATGGTCATCTAAGCGAGATGATACAGTGGTGTACTGATTATTGCCAGTCAAATTGGAAGTACCAAGTATTAGATTATGGTGGTAAGGATCCAGGAAACTACGAATTTATTTTTGATGACGAACGAGATTATGTACAATTCTTGATGTGGAAAAAATGAAGTATTACATCTTTCATAGAGAAAACAATGACTTTAGTGATATACTAACGGATGCAAATATCAAAAAGTTATTCGTATTTAAAATTAAGTATGATCAACATTTGATATTAGGTAGTGATGAAATACCAGACGATTTACAAAGTTATATTATGTTAAAGTATGGTGATGACATACGTGACAATAGACACATCTTTATTGATCGTAAGCCAATACCCTACGTAGATTATCAACCAGACTCAAACAGACCAGAGAAGTATAAAAAACTATAAATATTTCTATGAGAATAGTCGAATTATTAAAAGAAGAAGATGAAAAGGCTGAGAAAAAGATGCCACACCTTTACCTAGATATGGATGGTGTACAGTGTGATTTCTTTACTGCTTGGGCACAGTGGCATAATAAAAAGTTTGGCATGGATCATGTTGAACGCTATAAAGACATTGGTAGTAAGGAACAACGTGAACAAAGCATAATGGAGTTAACTAGCGAAGGTCCTGATTTTGTCAGAGAATTTTTCGCAACATTAGACCCCCTTCCTAACTATAATATTTTACACGATTGGCTTACTAAAAATAAGATTCCTTACACTATACTCAGTGCTCCATTGCGTGGTAATAAAGAGGCAAGTGCTGAAGGCAAGTTAACTTGGCTACAGAATAATCATCCTGGGTTCAGTAAGTATGGCGAACCTATATTTAGGGGTGATAAAGAACGTATGGCCACAAAGGGTAATACTTCTAATGTCCTTGTAGACGACCATAAAAAGAACATAGAAGCGTGGGATAGTGCAGGTGGTATAGGCGTATTGTATAGAGATAATAACGTACAGAACGCAATACAGCAATTAGAGCAGATATATAAGCCATACTTGAATAAATAAGTGTATACTTATAGGATTTAAGACCATGAATAATATGCGCGATATACTAGATTTAATTAACGAAATGAGCGAAGAAGAGGGTAGCGTAGAACTACACGATGAGTTTGATATTGAACTTAGCGAAGAAGTTATTATTGAATCAGGCGTTATCGACATCAATGAAGATGGAATATTAATTGAGGGTGACGAAAAGTCCCTTCAACTTCTTGAAGAACATGGTCTTATATTAGAAGATGCTGACTGGTCAAAGTACGATGAACCAACAGTTAGCCGTATTGCCAAAGGCAAGACTAAGCCAGTAGACCGCACAGATTATAACGTACCACCTGCTATGCGTAAAGATACTAAGGGCAAGCCTGGATATGAATTACGCAAAAACAAACTTAAGGACATGGGCGCACTTAAGGAAGAAGATGTAGAAGAAAGCGGATTACAAGCCTATCTTGGTAAAAAGAAGTATGGCGAGAAGGGCATGAAGGCACTACAAAAGGCAGGTCGTGAGGGTGCTGGTAAAGAAGAAATGGCTAAACTACGCGCCAAGTACGATAAGTTAGATGAATTCATGGACACCGGTAGTAGCGATGGCAGCGGTGGTGACGATGATATGAAAGATCGTATCATTCAAATGTATAAAGAAGATGGATTGCGTGAAGTAGAAATCGCTAAACTAGAAGGCATTTCAGAATTAGAAGTTCATAAAATTATTGACGCACATGAGCGCGGTATGGACGAAGCCAAGTATCAAGGCCGTGAAGTACCACTTGGTAAGCCAATGGCTGGCGATGTTAAGAAGCGTAAGGTCTATGTCAAAAAGCCAAATGGCAAAGTTGTCAAAGTAAACTTTGGCGACAAGAAGATGCGTATTAAAAAGTCAAATCCAAAACGTAGAAAGAGTTTCCGTGCAAGACATAATTGTAAGAATCCAGGACCACGTTGGAAGGCAAGATATTGGAGTTGCCGCGCTTGGTAATTATCCGTTTTATTTTACCTAGACACATACCTAATATATAATAAAGTATGGCCAAAAGTCCTGCAAGAGAATACCCACGCTACGAAGTTATCACGCAAGAAACTACGGAAGGAGATTTAATTATTCCTATTCCTGAACCTATACTAAAACAAATGGGTTGGAAAGAAGGCGATGAAGTAGAAATTAGTGTAGGCGAGAAGGGCGAAATTTACTTAAAGAAAAAATAATATGGATGATAAAGAAATTAAAATAGACCTTAAATGGTTTGATGATTTGCTTAACAGAACCAATGGTACACAACTAGATTTTTTTGATGACCTTGTAGACAAACAAAATTTAAACTATGCGAACAGTATAGGTGCAGCAACAATATCGACTGCTGCTAGTAGTAACCTTTATCCCTATATATCTATGGGCTCAAATACATACACCTTAAGCAACAGTGTTGGTACTGGTGGTTTTAATATTAATACTGATTGGAACTTTAATAATTTATCACCCGGTTTGAGTGTAAGGGGTGATGCTGAATTTGACGGCGATGTAAAAATACAAGGTAAGAGTATAGTTGAAACACTAGACAAAATTGAACAACGATTAGCAATATTACGTCCTAATAAAGAATTAGAAGATAAGTGGGAAAAACTTAAAGAGTTAGGTGATGCTTATCGTGCGCTTGAAAAAGATATACAAGAAAAAGAAAAGATTTGGGAAACACTTAAGAAATGATTGAAACACGCGAGAAAATTATTCGTGCAGCCATGCCCGTTTACAAAGACTGGCCTAAGCCTGGTATTAACTATTTGAATACAGTGGATATCTGTGCTAACACAAGCGCCTTTCGTGCTAGCATTAATTGGTACTATGATATAGGTGCTATACGTGATGTTGATTATATATTTGCTGCTGACGCACGTGGATTTTTGTGGGCTGCACCTGTAGCAGAACGTTTAGGTGTACCATTACATGTTGTACGCAAGAAAGGTAAAATGCCCGGTGAGTTAATTAGCCGTGAATATGAACTTGAATATGGTACTGATATACTTGAATTACGTAAATGGGAATATAGACGCGGTACTGTATTAATTGTAGATGATGTATTAGCCACTGGTGGCACAGCAGAAGCAATTTGTAAGTTAGTACATGAACTTGGTGTACCATATGGTGCTATGACACTAGCCTGTTTAATTAATATAAAATTTCTGCCTGGAAAACAAAAGTTACAAGATTTGGGAGTAAGTGTACAAACACTTATTGATGTTAATGAATGATTTAATTGTTTTCGCATTACAAGCAGAAGCACCTTCGTTATTCAAATATAATAATGTATTTCAAATTGGTGTAGGTAAAGTAAATGCTGCTATTAATTTAACTACACTTATCAACACATTACAACCAACTAGAGTTATTAATCTAGGCACGGCAGGCGGCATTAAATTAAACACAGGCATTTATCGTGTTAATCATGTATTTCAACATGATGTAAATCTAACAAGTCTTGGATTAGAACCTGGACAAATATTGAGTGATAATAATTGCTTTATAGATTTAAAGGGTCAGGGATATACTTGTGCTACTGGTGATATACATGTTACTGAAAAGCATAAGATGCGATTAGACTGTGATATGGTAGATATGGAAGCATATAGCATTGCTAAGGCTTGTTTAAAAAATAATGTACATTGTGAAATTTGGAAGTATATTAGTGATCAAGCAGACGAGAATGCCGGTATTACATGGCAACAAGAAGTTGCAGCCGGGGAAGAATTGTATAGAAAAGTGTTAGAAGATTTAGAAGTCAAACTTATAGGAGGTTAATTTAAAACAATACATGGCTAAACAAGAAGGAGTTAAAGTAGACGGTGAGGTAGTAGACGTATTACCAAACGCTACATTCAAAGTTAAATTAAATACAGGCGCAACGATACTAGGTTATATTAGTGGTAAGATGCGTCAAAATGAAATTCGTATATTAGACGGTGATAGAGTTGAACTAGAACTTAGTCCCTATGATTTAAGTAAGGGTAGAATCACAAGACGAATGTAACCCGATAAATATATGAATGCTACAGTTAATTCCACTACTAGAGGGCAAATCTAGCGATATCGCTATTAACCCACTCAAATTCACAAGGGCTGATGTTAAGCCTGTAATGAGTGATGATACCCTTGAATTACACTACAATAAGTTAGCAAAAGGATATGCCAAGCGATATAATGATCACGTTGGCGACAGAGATTTCAATTATGCGGGTGTCTTCCTGCATAATATATGGTTCGATCAGTTTCGTGAAACTAGAATCATCAACAAGCCCAATGGGCCCATAGCAAGTTTCATTGAGAAGCATTATGGAACTTATGGTGAGTTCCAAACAAAATTTGAAGAAGAGGCACTGAAAATACAAGGTAGTGGCTGGATATACCTCAGCACTAAAGGCGATATCAAAACAATCGTCAACCACGAAGTGCGTGACGATATTCTATTGTTAGTAGACTGGTGGGAACATGCCTGGATACTTGATTATGGTAGTGACAAGAAAGAATATCTAAAGCAACTATGGAAGATCATAGACTGGAATAAGATGAGTACACGCTGGGGTCAAAGTCTATGAGAGCAAGTGAATTTACACAAGGTTTGGTAGAAGGTGGAGCCGAAACAAGTTGGTCAGATGGCGATGAAAAAATCACACTACAGGATATTTTAGAACTGACCAAACATATCAAACAAATAAATCTACCGATAAACGATAATCTAAAGAATAAACTAATTCATTGGGACGGAAACCCAGAAGAAATAGAAAGAATCAATCAAGTAACAGTATCTAACCAATTTCCTATTTTAGTTATGGTAGATGGTCAAGGTCAAATAGACTGGATACTTGATGGCAACCATAGATTACATAAAGCAATAAAGGCTCAAGCAAAAACAATACCTGCTAAACTTATTAAACCTAGCGACCTTAGCGATAAAGCAAAGAAAATATTCCACATACAAGAGCAAGATGTTACAGAGGCGCCGCTTCCGCCCGATTGGGATCCAGAGAAATTAAACTTGCGTCAGACATTTAAAAATCGTTTGAAGTACGCATTAGAACGTGCAAAGAGAATAGGTGCAGGTAGTAGCCGTGTGGCCATGGTCATTGATTATCAAGGCCGTAATACTGTTTTAAAAGTAGCAAAGAATTTAAAAGGTCTAGCACAGAACGAAGCAGAACTAGAAATACTTAATGACTATGTGTTAGGTCAATCAGAAATTGTAATCCCATTGATTGATTATGATAAAGCAAATAAGCGTCCTGTTTGGATACAAACAGAATTAGCAAGTCAAATTTCTATGAAGCCACTATTACAATTATTGCGTACACCAACACTATGGTTCTTAACTGACGCTGTAAAATATAGATTAAGTTTACCAGATAAACCTAAATATCTTAGTAAGCCTGCTGATTTAAAAGAAAAGTATTTTGATCCTAAAATGTGGACATATGGTGGACAACCAACTGAACAAAGTTTTGAAATGTTTAATGAATATGTAGACAAAATAGCAGAACTAAAAGATTCAAGTCAACTTGAATTAGGCGATTTGCAAAATAATCTAAACTGGGGTCAGTTTATGGGTAAACCTGTAGTGATAGATTTAGGTCTGTCAACTGATGTATGGCAGAAGTTGTATAAAGTATGAGAGCAAGTGAATTTTCAGTACCAGAGATAGGCATTAATGTTCGCAGTGATGGGAACACAGATTATGCTGACCTCATTGTGGACGGTAAAAAGAGTTTAGAAACACGCAATACTGATAGTCTACGACCATATGTTGGCAAGCGTGTTAGTATAGTCAAGACAGGTAAAGGTAAAGCATATGCTATTGGCGTGGCAACTGTAGGCGAACCTATAGAAGCAGACGAAGAAAAATTCCGTAAACTTGAAAAAGAACATCTAGTGCCTGCTGGTAGCAAGTTTGATATACAGCCAGGATCTACAAAATTCTTATATCCAATGCTAAATCCTAAACGCTATGACAGACCTAGAGAAGTAGGTCATGGTATAGTCAGTCGCAAAGTGTTTGTTGAGGCGACTAAACCCGGACGTTGGACTGTAGATGCTATACTAGAAGTATTACCTATCGCTACAGAAATTTGGTTTCATGGCAGTCGTGCTATAGGTAAACATAAAAGAACTAGCGATACAGATATACTTGTTGTAGTACCTGATGAATATATAGGTGAATCCTATCTTAAAATATTAAGAATTCTTCAAAAACTTTCAAGTCAATATAAAGGTTATGATATACAACCTACACATGCCAATACTAATATACATCGTATAGCACAAGAAGAAGGCAAATTACTTTATAAAAAACAAGACATAACTGAGCAGGTTTCAGCAAAACATATTTTTGACCTTGCTAAAAAAATACATCGTAGATTAGATGATTTTAGTGATGGTGATTTGACTGACAGAATTTATTGGTTTGATGAATATACTCTTACTGATTTACCAGTATCAAAAATCAACATACATGAATTTGATGTAGATGAAGATTTAGTGGCTAAACATATTGCTAAGATTATGAAATCTACAGACACTATGCCACCAATCATTTATGATCCTGTAGCAAAATCTATTATAGATGGTATTCACAGAGTCAATGCTTATAAAAAATTAGGTTATAAAACTATTCCTGCTTATGTAGGAAGTAAGAAATCTGATAGTTATGGACAGTCAGAAACTTATGAATCCATAACTGAAGATAGCAATGGCAAACTAGCCTGGCGCATACGATTCCGTCGCTTCAAAGACTTGTCACCATTGATGCCTGAGCGTGAAAACAAAATCTATCTTATGCCTACAGATCACTCAGCATTATGCACGTTTGGTAATCTAACAGGCAAAGATGATGAGAAGATAACACAAATGCCAACTGAGGCATATCTTGTTAGTGGTGATGCTATGGTAGGTGACATGAGCATCATCAACGCTATACATCGTGAATTACAAACTACAAAGGACCAAGACAGAATAGAGAAACTAAAAAAACTATATCTAAACACTAGCATGCCTTATAGCCAATATCGTCCAGGTGTATTCAAGTATCCAGAAATATTAGCAGAGCCAAGTCAACTTACAAAGATAGACAAGAGTGTGACATACAATAAAAACACTGGCGAGATTGATATCAAAGACAAAACCAAATAATAGCATTCATTTCTGACACCTACATTCATAAATATTAGTATATAAAGTCTATCCTAAAATAAAAATAATAGGGATAGCAATTAGCCAGAACATAAAGCATGGGGCGTTTATGGGAAGGCGCATGGAATTACACTAATGATGAATTATACCAAGGCTGGTTTCGGGGCAATCTTGACCCTTGGAACTATTTCCTATGCCTGGGCACAGGCTACAGAAACAATTAGTACTGTCAATACTACAAGCAATGTGACTACCACAAGTAACACAACAAGCACTACTGACAATACTAACACAAACACAAATACAAACTATAATATTCAAAGTGGTACCGCTACAAATATCAATCAGAATACTAATACAAGTACTTCTACAAGCACAAGTACCAACACGAATAACAATAATAATGTGAATACAACTACAAGCACAAACACTAATAACAATAACAATTTTATGAGTGGTACTGTGACTTATAACAACAATAATGCTACGACCAGCACTAATACTAACACAAACGTGAATACAAGTACTGTGAATAGCACTAATACAAATGTCAATACAAACAACAACATTCAAAGTGGTACATTGACTAACATCAATAACAACACTAATGTAAGTTCAAGCACAAATGTCAATACAAACACAAACAATAATACGAACACAAACTTAAACATACAAAGTGGTACTGTTACAAACAATAATAATAATGTCAATGTGAATACCACTACAAGTAATAATACCAACAACAATATCAATGTGACAACAAGCACAAACACTAATAACAATAACAATAATATGAGCGGTGAGGTTACTTATAATAACAACAATAATAACAACACCAATATCAACTCAAATAATGTGAATACAAACAATAGTACAAGTGTGAATACTAACAATAATAACAATGTCAGTACCAGCACAAATACTAACAACAATAATAATGTTAGCGTAAGCACAGCAACCAATAACAACAATAACGTCAATATCAATGAAAGTACAAGTGTGAATAAGAACGAGAATATCAACAAAAGCGAAAGCCAAAGTGATAGCCGTGTCACTACAAACAACACTAATACAAACATCAACCGTAATGAAAACATTACAAAGGTCGAGCAAGAAATAAAGGCTCCACCAGCAAGTGCTATAGCCCCAATGATTAGCACATATAGCCAAGATGTTTGCGTGAGTGGTGTCAGCGGCGCTGTTCAAACACAAGTGATTGGTATGAGCGCAGGCAAGGCTGTTAGAGATATGAACTGCGAAAGATTGAAACTATCAAAGACATTGTATGACATGGGTATGAAAGTCGCAGCAGTAAGTCTAATGTGCCAAGATGAACGTGTATTCAAGGCTATGGAAATGGCAGGTACACCTTGCCCATATATGGGTAAGATCGGCAAGGACGCTACAGAGCAATGGACTACTAACAAGCAAGAACGCCCAGATCAAGAGAAGGGTTGGTTCCGTAGTATATTTGGTAGTAAACCAGAAAGCAAAGCAGAAAAAACTACTGATATGCCAGAGGCAGACCCAGCAGGATGAAAAGACTAATAGCAATATTAGCAATGTTACTACTTGGGCCAGCAATGGCCCAAGAGTTAGTGCCTCCTACACCTACATCAATGGAGACAGGGAATATCATCTATACAACATTGAATCCGCCACCAGAAGGTACGCAGTTCAATTGGAATGGTTTTATCCCACTCAATACAGGCGGAGGTGGATTACAAGGTGGTAATATACCTGCATACAATACTCAAACTGGTACATTTATATGGGGTTTTATGCAGGGTACTGTGACATATAACTTTTATGGTAACAGTTTGTGGCCAAGCGAAGGCATAATGGTCAATGGCTTCAAATATAGTTGGGAGTATTTCAATCAAGATTTTAGCAGAGGATCACTAACAGGTAATATTAGTTTTTATGGCAATGGAAATAACTTATTAGAAAGTTATAACTTTGCTTTCCCACAAACTACTGAAGGTTGGACTATACTTAGTGGTCAGATAGACTTTGAAACACCATATGATAGATCACAAGTAGGTAGATTACAACTTAGTTTTACAGGTAAAGACGATAGATTTTGGTTAGGTTATTATGGACCACAAATTCGTGACCTTGATGTAAGCATATTGTATAGCGAAGCAGTTCCTCCTCCAATAGCAGTTGATTGTACACTTTACCCCACTGATCCAACATGTATCATACAAGACCTAACAACTTTTAGCACAGAAGAAATATTAGCACTAACAGATACAACTACAGATACAGGCGATAATGGTAGTGATGATGGCAGTGAACCTATAGCTGAAGAGGAAGAAACACTTATAGCAGATGAAACTACTGAAGAAACCAATTTAGAAGAAACATTACAGGATGAAGAAACATCAAGTGAGGAAGAAGTTGTTGTAGCAGAAGCAAACGAAAGAGAAGTCACATACCGTGAATTGACTGACGAAGAAAAAGCAGCAATATTAGCAGATGCTATCAGTAAAAATACACTTGAGTTGGCACTAAGCATTGCCGAAAACGCAGCAACTAATACGGCAACAACTACTACTGAAACTGTTGCTACTACAACATCACGCACAACTACTGTAATTGAAGATACTGTAGATAAAGTTGAAGATAATAAAAATGATAATGATGATCAAGTAGCAGATAGTAGTACCGACACAGCAAACGACTTGCTTGAGAATGGTCGTCAGTTGAATAATGTTAGCATGGCAGCAACACAATCACAGACTGAACAAAGCGCAAGTGACAGCATCAGTCAAGCAGAAAGTATTGCTATGTCAAGTAATGAGATCAAAGGATCAGAAAGTATTATTGAAAGTATAACACTTGATAGTGTTATAGACAATAGTTCAAATGCGTCTAACAATGGTAGTGAAGTAGAATTGATAGCAGAACAAAGTAAAGTAGAAACTATTGTTGAAGAAGTTGTAGCAAATAACATAGATCAAAATGTTGAAACATCAAATGAAACATTTGATAGTTTTGCCGATATCATGAATATTGTTATTGCTCCAACAACTGAAACAAAAGATGAAGACCTTGAATTTGTTCAATCAATACTCGCACAATCAGAACAAGTGAAAGAAGAATCAACAACTACATTTGATGAAGATGAAAAGGTAACAATACAAAATGATCCAAATCTATCAAACGCTTTTAACGTTACACCAAACACTACAAATCTTGAAATATTGGGTGTACTCAGTAGTAAACAAGATGATAAGAGTGACGCAGAGAAAAGAGCAGAACAAGTAGTTGCTGCCAACAAAGAACAACAAGAGGAAATCAACAAGAACTATATGGATGCTGACCAAAGTGGTATTGTTGCTGCTATGGGTGCAGATACAGATGTTGGTAGTTATCGTAGTGCTATGTTGAATGATAATAACATTTGGTACAAGCCAGAAGATATCTACAAAAATGTAGTATATAAGGACAATGTTCGTGGAGCATACTTTCTTGAGAAGGGCAACACAGACACATATAAAAAGATGGTTGAGGAGCAATACAAATGAGGAAACCTAAGTGGTATGAGGGTCTTGACTATAATGACATGACCCCTGAACAACAAATAGAATACAAAAAGTGTAAGTGGGACGTTATCTCAAATTATATGGGAGTAACTCCTGTAAGTTTAGATAGTTTACGCCTACGTACACAAGCATTTTTAGAAGAAACCAGAACAACAAGTATCTGGGATAGGAGATAATTTAAAATGGCCAAGAAGAAAGATACAGACGTAGACAGCAAGATTGATGATCTTGAGGCTGCTAAAGAAAAATACATGAGCGAAAATACTGTTATCAGTATTGGTGGATATAGTTTTACACCAGCAAAACTTATGATTGCTGGCGGCATCGTATCAACAGTACTTGGTGGACTTTATGGAGCCTTTGAATTCTATAAAGACTATATGGACATGAAGCAACAGATACAAGAATATGTGGCCCCAGACCTAAGCGGACTACAAGAGCGCATGACCAAACTTGAGCAAAAGATTGACAATGCTGTAGTCATGGTTGATGAAAGTAATGATATTATGCGTGATGTTCGTACTGATCTAAAGGGCGACATTGATAGTTTACAAGCAGATATAGACGCTGCTGAAAGACGCAACCGTGAACTTGACAAAGAAGTTCGTGGATTTGTGGGTGTGACTGATCGTGATATGAGCGCAAGATTGCGTACTATTGAGCGTGAAACTGATCAGAAACTAAAAGAATTGGAAAAGAAAGTTGATGATAAAATACAGAAAGCATGGGAAAATCCACTAGCAAAATAATTGAAGAATTATATGTCAGGGGCTGGCCCAAACGTTATATGGTGACCAATACTGAACAAATCATATTGGTCACCTATGATTATAGATACGCACATAGAGTTGCGGATGCTATTAAAAGTTTAGAAAATCCTAGTAGTTATAAAGTAAAAATTAAATAAGTATATGCTTAATTTAACAGAAAACGCTATACATCGTATCAAAGTGGTATTGTCCGAACAAGAACTCCCAGACGCAAAACTACGTATATTTGTAGAGGGCGGCGGCTGTTCTGGGTTAAGTTATGGTTTTATCATAGAGGATAATCCTACTGACGGTACTGATTTTGAGTTTGATTATGAAAAGGCTGGAAATTTGGGGGTTAATAGCAGCTCGATTGCCAATATTGGTAAATTATATTTTTCCAATAACAAAATTGGTTCATTGCAAAATTTAAATGCACCAGAAGAAGTTGGGATTTATTTGCAATTTCCAAATCAAAATAAGGCTGATATTAATTCTATCATGGATTATAATGTAAAAACTATTAATGGCGGAAGTGTAAAATTTGGAGATTTAATAAAATCAATTCAAGATGAAGAAAATATAGCTTTATATCGAAAAAATCTGCGGTCAGTAAATTATATTACCGCTGAAATTTCTGG
>OGVZ01000092.1_pt1 | contig 13259 bp, 29 predicted proteins | sample 1575881 | NCBI WGS metagenome assembly OGVZ01 (sample SAMN07581520, study PRJEB24739) | freshwater metagenome | place: Singapore | collected 2015-01
CAATAAGGGTCTCAATAATCTTGTCACCGGAGGTTCCCAGCAGCCTAGCTTTGAACTCATTGATTCTGGCTGCGTCTCCGGCAGGTCTTCCGACCTTACCTCTGTTACCTTTTTTCTTAGCCTCGATGTCTTTCTTCAGAGGACGACCTACTTTACGACGAACTAACTTAGGTCTAGGCGGTTTAGTTTCGACAATAGATGTCGTAACTTCTAATTCTTTATCCAATGTCTTTATCCTTTGTTGGGGAGACAAAACTGTGTTCAGAGTCTACTATATAGTGCTTTTACTCTATTGACTTGTATTCTATAGTAGCTTCTATATAGGAAGAATTACTATATGAATTATCATCTCTGACGAAACACCCTAACGAATCATCACAGTTCTATATAGTGCGAACTATATCATACTTTTACTAATTTGTCAAGTACTTTGTTAACTATTTTACTCTGCAGACCAGCAGGGCTGTGCGGGACTCCGTAGGCTATATGGTCTCCGCTACCTCTGCTTCGCAGTCCCTGCGGTGCGCCGATTCCGCTACACCAAATCACACCCATTTCTAGCATATATGACAGTTTATTGTATTGTCTTTAGTATCAATGACTTACATTGCAGTGCAATATAGTCCTTTTTTACTATTTTGTATACGATAGAGGCTCCGACAACATTACACATCACCGCACACCCCTCCCCCCTATGTTGTTTTTATGCAACAATATCGATGACGGCGAATATACGCTATGACGAATATACGCTTACACGCATATTAGCACTCACTAAACTAGACTGCTAACAATAGAGTAAAACTATCGGGGCTGGGTTGTCGATAGCGGGAATGTATGAGGCGATTGAGCACCTTTATAGGATTAAACTATCAAGATCCTAAACCGATAGTAACAATCAATCAAAACCTAGGGTTTATCCCTATTTGACAATGCTATTAATAATAGCAAACTGGAGGTGTAGTAATTGATTAACTAATGATTAGGAGCTAAGAAAATGAGCGCATTAATTTATCAACAAGTAACCGACAAAATCATCGCCGAGCTTGAGAGCGGTAACCTTCCTAGCTGGGTAAAAGACTGGAGCGGCGAAGCCGGAAGTGACTGTAATGTGATTACTAAAAAGCCGTACAATGGCATTAACACTATCATTCTAGGCATGAGCGGCTTTCAATCCCCATTTTGGGGTACTTATAAGCAATGGCTCAGTTTAGGAGCGCAAGTAACTAAAGGATCAAAAGGCACTCATATTATTTATTATTCGCCAGTGGAGCGTGGATCCAAAGTTACAGAAGCCGGCGAAGTAAAAGAGTACAGTTATATTCTTAAATCCTACACTGTATTTAACGCTCAGCAAGTTACGGGCTGGGAAGCGCCAGCAATGCCAGCGCCTAAGCCGTTTAATAACATATCCGCCGCTGAGTTACTCGCTAAGAATAGCGAAGCCGTTATTAAGCATGGCGGCGATAAGGCATACTATTCGCCGTCTCAGGATTTTGTCGCAATGCCGCATAAAACACAATTCAAGAGCGAAGCCGGATATTATGCGACGCTCATGCATGAATTAGCGCATTGGAGCGGTCACGAATCACGCTTAAATCGTGACCTTAGCGGTAGATTTGGTAATGAAGCATACGCAATGGAAGAATTAATTGCTGAGTTAAGCGCCGCATTCTTATGCGCTAAACTAGGTATCGCTGGCGAATTACGCCATTCTAGCTATATTGCTAGCTGGCTCAGAGTATTGAAGAATGATAATAAAGCGGTATTCAAAGCCGCCGCATTAGCACAAAAAGCCGCCGATTACTTAGCGGGATTTGCTGGCGAAGTACCCAGCGAAGCGGCGGAAGAATTAGAAGCGGTTTAATTAGGGTTTATCCTAGTATTGCTTAATTGTGATACTAGGATTATTCTATCAATCAGTATCCTAAATAATGGAGGTATCACAAAATGAGTAGTTATAAGTTATTAAATGTTGACAGCAATGCGAAAACCGTTAAAGGTCAATCTCAAGGTTTTATGACTGGGGTTTTATACCTTGCGCCGTATACCTTGAGCGGCTTCAATACTTGCGCAATGGCGGATATTGCTAAATGTCATCACGCTTGTTTAAATACAGCGGGAAGAGCTGGCATTATTAAGACTGGGGAAAGTACTAACCCAATACAGCAAGCGAGAATTCGTAAGACTAAACAATTCTACACTGAGCGGGATTCGTTTATGCTCGAATTAGTTAAAGATATCAATAAACTAATTAAGCAAGCTGAGAAGCTGGGATTTATTCCATTGGTACGCTTAAACGGCACTAGTGACATTCGATGGGAAAATGTACGCTTTGATTACGAATTCGCAAACGGTAAGATTCGTAATGTAACTATATTTGAGATATTCCCAGAAGTGCAATTTTATGATTATACGAAAATACCAAATAGGCGTGATTTACCCGCTAATTACGATTTAACATTTAGTTACAGCGGCGTTAAAGAGTATCAAAAATACGCAATGCAGGCTATTGATTCAGGAATGCGGCTTGCTGTAGTCTTCCGTATTCAGGATCAAATCCCTACAGAATTCCTAGGTTTGCCTTGTGTTGACGGCGATAATACAGACATTCGCCACTTAGATCCTAAGCGCTCTATTGTCGCATTGTACGCTAAAGGTAAGGCAAAAAAGGATTATAGCGGCTTCGTTGTCGATATTAAACCAATTTAATAGGAGGTATTAGAATGTTATATGAATACGATTTTACGGGTAGAAAACCCAGTATTACGCAAGTATTAAAACAAGTAAGAGAAGGCATACGGCAAAATTGCCGGGTTATCCAAATTAGCTGGGGAGAAAACCGGATAGATATTGAGCGATCATATAATGGATTAAACTGGCTGGGATCCGGCTGGATTAAGAATATATCAGGGTATGATATTGCAAACGATTTAAACGATAATAGGAGGGTTTAAAATGAAGAATTGGCATATGGTATTGCTTACGCTTTTAATGTTTATTGTCGCTCATATAGTATGGATTTATACAGCATAGGGGATATTATGACTAGATCAGAATTACAATATCAAATATGGAATGATTTGGGTTACCTGAGCGGGAATACTTCGCCAGAATATCAGCGCCATTTATGGAAATTATCAGATCAGGAATTATTTAATTTGTGGTTAAATATTCACAATGCTAAGGAGGCATTTAAAAATGGATAAGGACAAATTCCAATACTTTTTAGAATTCATACAAATGAGAATGCAGGATAACGATTTTGCACAAATGTATAAAGCGGATCAATTCGAGTTATGGTATTCGGATTTTATGGAAGTGCTAGCACAAAAGTACGGAGAGCCAGCAAATGAAGACTAAACTATTGATTATATTGAGTTTATTGTCGTTTATGACTAACGCTTATGCGTGTCAATTACAAACGATTCTAACGGATAAGGGTATTGTGTCGTGTTATATTTGCCCTAATATGCCTCCATCTTGCACAAAGGTATGATATGAAAACAATCTATTGGTGGTTCTGTTTTTACCTGATTATGGCTTATGTTGTCTATCACCTTACAGGTGTGATGTTATGCTATGCTTGGGAATACCTCTAGAATCGATTTAAACGGCTTTAGAGACGATTTTAGGGACTAGGTAAGGGGTAGGTATATCCTACTATGTTTTAATCGAATTGAGGAGGTTTTAATGCACTGCACAATATGTGATAAATTATTGAATGATTACGAATCCACTCGGAAGACCTTAGACGGTCAATATTTGGATATGTGCCAAGATTGCTACACAGGGTTAGATGTCTTGATTCCGACAATAGACCGTAAAGACCTATTACACGAGGCTGATATGCCGTCAATGGATCAGATATTTGACGAATACGGAGACTATACAGGCTTTGATGACAATGAAGACCTATGATGTAGCTACTACATAGTTATAATTCTTATGTTATATACATAGTAAAAGCTACTTTATAGTAATACTACATAGATGAGGGTATCATAGATTTAGAACTTTGTCAAGCAGTTAATGTTGTATTTAAGCCATTGTATTTATTGTCGATTTGTTGTATTGTCGTATTCACAGGAGGATTTATGAATCATAACGAAGAAGCAAGGTATCACTTCATATTGATGGATATGGTCGATTTAATCGGGGATTACGGCTACAATACCGTTATGGCGGATCTCGAAGTCGCTATCGCTGATAAGGTCAATCGATTGGTTAGTCGTGCCGTAATGGAGGATGCTGAAGAATGAACGCATACGACAAGATTATTAAAGAACAAGTAGACCGAATAGCGGAGTTGGAAAAGCAAACAAAGCCATTAAGTGATGAGGAAATAATAAAAATATTTAATCAAATTTGGAACGCTGGTGGCAATACTAATGGGGTTATGCACAGGTTTGCAAGAGCAATAGAAGAAAGGCATGGGATTAAATGAACGCATACGAATTAGCAGACTTAAATGATTGGGCTTGCTGTGCTAACTCAAAAGAAGTGTCGGCTATGCTTCGCCAACAAGCAGACCGCATAGCGGAATTGGAGAAAGGTGAAGAAGTTGCTGGTAGGTTCTACTGGGAAAGTGTTGTAGATGGTCATGTAATGGCTGTCCCAAGCGAAGGAACACCACATTACAACAAAGATGATTTTCCACTCTACACCACACCACAAATAAAAGAGTTGAGTGATGAGGAACTCAACAAAGCCTTTGATTACTACTGCGAAACAGATGAGGGTGTATTGCGGTTTAACTATGAACTTCGTGACGAGTGGAAGAAAGAACAGTTAATCCGTTGGAAAGAAGCATTTAAGAAAGCGAGTGAGAGATGAATAATGAACCAGTGGCTTGGATTTATAAACGAAATGATGGCGTTAAGTTTTTAAACTGGAAAACTTGGAAAGATTGCGAAACATGTAATGGCGAGTTTATTCCACTCTACACCGCACCGCAAGGTGATGGATGCGGTAATTGCCACGCTTGCTTAGTAGGTGTTATGGAAAATGGTTATCCAGTAACTATGCAAAGGATGATTGTTTGCCCTGATTGTGGGAATAAACGATGCCCTAAAGCATCAAACCACAGGCATCAATGCACTGGAAGTAACGAACCTAATCAGCGTGGAAGTATTTACACCACACCACAAACAAAGCCATGAGCAATATTAAGAAAGGCACAAAAGAAATGAAAACAAATCATGATGGAACAGTTACTTTAAATGCTTACGACACTTGGACTTCTTGCGTTGCTTGCGGTCAAAGAGTAACCAGCGATTCTATCCATACTTGTTCCCCACAAGCAAAACCATTAAGTGATGAGGAAATAGACGATGTCGCTAAGAACAATTTTGAAGGTGTTGGCAGACTAATTTATATGATTTCAGGTAATGTCAAAGGTGATGACTTTAGACAGGCGGTCAGAAGTTTTGCAAGAGCAATAGAAGAAAGGCATGGGATTAAATGAAACTACGACAATCACACATTTATCAAATGCTTAGTTATTTAAAAGATTGTGAAGATTCTGGCTGGTATTACGGAAACAAACAACAATTTTTTAAACGACATAAAGAAATTAAAGAATGGCTACAAAACCTTTTAGAAAGGCATGGGATTAAATGACTGACAATGACGAAATCAATGAGTTAGTAAAGCTACAAGCAGACCGAATAGCGGAGTTGGAACAAAATTTATCAGCATATATTGTTGAATTAGAACTACACAAAGCAATGATTCAAGATTTGGAAAGGAAATTAAATAATGTATAAAACATTTACAGAATGGAAGAATGGTCATTGGCTAGAAGATGGTGAGCCAAGAAAAGAAGCCTATACAAAAGACGAATTATTGCTTGTAGAGATGGGATGGAAATACGGATTTGATGCTGGGAAAGCACAACAAGTAGACCGAATAGCGAAGTATGAGCAAGTGCTACAATCAATTGCTAATGAGCAAGTTGAGCTAAGCCATGACAAAATCAAATGGCAATGTGAGGATCATATTCGATGGGCTAGGGAGGCACTGAAATGAACCTACAAACAATCCATGAGAGAACGGCTAAATGGGCGGGTGATACATGGAATGTAGCCGATGTTCCTAGCTATTATTGGGAGGATGCTACGACTAGATCACCAGTGTTTAACACTTTGAAGTTAGCATTGGATTGGATTATTCAACATGACATTGAGAGATTGAAATGAAACTACGATACGAAGTCAGAGATGAGCATAACGAGATTGTGCGGTGCTTTGCTACGAAGCAAGAGGCAGAGGCGCATAAAAAGTTAGATCCATCGTTTTGGATTAAGTTCAACAGATTACCGAAGCGTAATCTCTTCAGAGAAGCATACGAGAGGCTCGGATCATGTCTATTTTGATTCGTGGTTTTATCATCTCAGCGTTTGCTTTTGGTGTGTTAGTGGGCTATATTGCCGGTCGTATGGAATGGGCGCATGATGACTGTTATGACACTACCGACAAGTATCAGCGCTATGAGGCTTGGCTAAGTGTTAAGAATGGCACTTACCGTTGTTTTTGGATTGAGAAGGAGTATCCTTGGCGGGTTCGTGTTCAAGGTGTAATTGATGTAAGGTAGCTTTAATACCTATAAGTTATATTAAACTAAACTTTAATAACCTAGGAGTTATAAAATGGATTACTATGATGTGAGTTGTGAGATTGATAAAATTAGTGCTAAGATCGAGTGTTTTAGCGAGATGATTGCGGCATTAGGAGAGGCAGAAACCGATAACCGATATAGTGGCACTTATTGGTTTATTTACGACACTGCAAAGCAGTATGTAAGCGAATTAGAAACGCTATCCGGTAAGGCGATGCAAAACCACATGGCTATTCAGGAAGAGCAATTCAAGCAAGAAACAAGGAAAGGGAAGAAGAAATGACATTATTGCAACTACCACGAGTTATCGAAGCCGTTAATGAACTTGGCAAAGAGATCGAAGCATTAAAAGCCAAGGTTAAGGCACTTGAGCAACAAATCGAGATGGCTAAGACCGTAAAAGAACCAGCAAAGGAGAAGAAGAAATGAGCATACAAGGACACTTAGCTGGAATCATTGAGGCTAACCGTATTAGCGGTGTAACAAGCTATGGCGGCTATCAGTATCGAGATGTGCCGGACAATAGACCGAATCCATTATTTGAAAAGATGAAGGAAGAAGCCAAGAATGCTAACGAAACCAAGAAGTAAATTCATTAAGCATATCGCCTGTGATCGGTGCGGTTCATCTGATGGAAACTCACTCTATGACGATGGACACACCTATTGCCATGTATGCGAAACCTATGTAGATGATGCGGGTGATGTCTCTACTAAACGAGAAACCAAACCAATGAACAAGGACTTAGAATTCTATGACAATGCTACTGCTAGTGCTATCAGTGATCGTAATATTCATTCGCCTGTTTGCCTGAAATACGGTGTCAAGCAAGATCCGAATAAGCATTACTATCCTTACTTTGACAATGATGGAGTATTAACGGCAGTTAAGACTCGATTGGTGTCAAGCAAGTCATTCTCGATTGCCGGAGACTTTAGCAATACGATGTTGTTCGGGCAACAATGCTTTCCTAAAGGTGGTCGATATTTGACTATCTGTGAGGGCGAACTCGATGCGATGTCAGCATTCCAGATGATGGGTGCGAAATATCCTGTCGTATCGATCCGTAACGGCGCATCAGCGGCTCTCAAGGACTGCAAAGCGCAGTATGAGTATATTGACAGTTTTGAGAATATCGTATTGTGTTTTGATTCCGACGAAGCCGGACAGAAAGCCAGTCAGTCTATCGCTGAGTTGTTCGGCGGCAAAGTTAAGATGATGAAGATGCGCACCGGACTAAAGGATGCCTCTGATTATCTTAAACTGAAAGCCGACAAAGAGTTCTTGGATGATTGGTGGAGGGCTGAGAACTATGTGCCTGATGGCATTATTAGTGCTTTATCGTTGATTGATGACATCAAGAAACCATTAGGAATCGCACCTGTGTTGTATCCTTGGGAAGGTTTAAACAAGATGCTATACGGCATTCGTCCAGCTGAATTGGTCACGCTTGCGGCTGGTTCTGGTTTAGGTAAATCTACAATTCTTCGAGAACTTGTATCTCATATTCTTAATAACACTAATGAGAAACTGGGATTAGCATTCTTGGAAGAAACACCAGAGCGAACCTTGCGAGGTTTGATTGGATTGGAACTTAATCAGAAGATTCATTTACCCGATGCTGAATATCGACCAGAAGACATTGATAGCGTATATGAACGACTAGACCTTGCGAATCGTGTTTTCCTATGGAATCACTTCGGATCCAATGCAATTGAGAATGTGCTGAGCCGTTTACGCTATTTCGTAAAAGGTTTAGGATGTCAGTATTTGGTTTTGGATCACTTATCTATTCTGGTCTCAGATCAAGCAGGAGGCGACGAGCGTAAGAATATCGACATGGTTATGACCAAGTTGCGTACTTTCGTGCAAGAAATGAACTGTAGCCTTTTATTGGTATCACATCTTCGTAGACCTGAAGGAAAATCTTTAGAGGATGGAGCCGTGACCAGTTTAGGTATGTTGCGGGGTTCGGGATCTATTGCTCAGTTATCCGACGCAGTTATCGGAGCCGAGCGAAATAGTCAAGCCGCAGATTTAATTGAGAGAAACACTACTCATGTTAGGGTTTTAAAGTCACGGTATACAGGCTATACAGGTCACTCTTGTTCGTTGTTTTATAACGATAATACTGGTAGATTGAATGAAATTACCGATGTTATTTAAAAATACCTTGACTTTTTCCTTGATCTATGGTAGCATTATGTATGGTCAGAGAAAGGAATTGTATGAAAACCTGTAAAGTTTGTAAACAGAATTTACCTTTAAGCAAATTTGGTATCAGCAGAAGGAAACTAGTAGATGGGAGTATAAAGGAATATAAAGATTCTACCTGTATGGTTTGCCGCAGAAATAAATATCTTAGTAAAGAAGGTAAAAAAGATATACATCGTGCTGGTAGTAAATCTTGGTATGATCGTAATCCAGAGAAGGCTAAATCACAGCGATTAAAGCGTTACGGTTTAGACTTTGATGGGTACAATAAGTTACGAGAGAAACAAAACTATTGTTGTGCTGTGTGCGGTAAGCATGAGTCCGCAGTTTCGCAAGGACGAGCTAAAACACCAGCTACGGCACTTCATGTCGACCACTGTCATAATACATTAAATATTCGTGGATTGCTTTGCACAAACTGTAATACAATTCTAGGTAAATGTTATGACGATACTAATATCTTAATGAAAGCAGTTAAATATTTGAAAGGCGAATTATGAAAGCATTTCCAACAACAATAGATAATGAAGGTTATCAAATAGACCATCAAGGTATGGACTTGCGAGATTACTTTGCAGCTAAAGTAATGCACTATTGGCTTACATATCCGATGACATCTATCCATGTTGAGAATATGTGTAAAGGTGCATACCATATAGCAGATTCAATGATGGAAGCGAGGGAACAGAAATGAATGACGATTTATTATCAAAAGCCCTAAAGTATGCTAAGAACGATGATTATCATGTCACCCGCAAGATCATAACCGATCTGTGTAATGAGATTGAGCGTTTGCGTGAGCTGAATAAAGATGTCTTTAGTCGTATTCAGGATAATAAAGAAATGTTTAATAACGCTGAACGCTATCTTTGGCTACGGAACTCAGCATGGGATGTGCCGCCAAATGCCTATGCACCGATTGTCGTGCTTAGCGATAACAAGATGGTTACATGGGAATGGCTTGATGGCACTGCGTTAGATTTAACAGTTGATAAATGGCGACACGATGCTTAGTCTAAAGTGGATTGCAACCTATCTTTGCCTAGCCGGTATCGCATTGACCAGCTACAATATCTACCCGATGAACATTGTTCTCAGTGCGATTGGTAGTGCGATGTGGGCTTTGGCGGGATGGAAGCAGCGAGATAATCCACTATTGATTGTTGAAGCCGTAGCAGTTTTCTTTTATGTATCTGGACTTATTACATGGATGACACAACACAGAGAGTATTTAAGTTAGCACAGGAGTGTATCGAGGAACTGAAGAAGAAAGTCGAATACATAGAGTTATTAGAACAATATATTGAGGAGTTAGAAAGTGGTGTGGAAGTGTCCGCCGTTAAACCTGTTCAATTGGAACAACCTTTGGAAATGGAGAAATCAGATGACAACATGGACGACAGAAGACCGAGTGTTATGCGAAATAGAAAAGCTCAGAAACGAGATCAGGGAACTTCAGGACAGAGAAGTGAAGAACTTAAAAGAGATGGCGATAGCGATGGCGGAGATCCAAGCACTGCGTCATCAATTGATAACCTTGACAAATAGCCAACATTAGTATACAGTCATTATATGCGCTTATTATTAGACATCGAAACCACATTAGATCATAGCAAGATTTGGTGCGTTGTTACTAAAGATTTAGACACGAATGAGGTGCGAGTATGGAAAGAAGCAAAAGACTTGTCGGAGTATATAAAGGCAGCGAGTTTGATAGTGGCTCACAATGGGATCGCATTCGATTTCTACTTACTGAACAAGTTATGGCAATGTCAGATTACATTGAAGAAAGTCGAAGATACACTAGTTCTAAGCCGCTTAGTAAATCCAAGTCGAGAAGGTGGACACAGCTTGGCGAATTTAGGAAGTACATTAGGGATTAACAAGTCCGAGTTTACAGACTTTGACTTAAAAGAGCAGTCGCTAGACGACATGATCGCCTATTGCGTTCAAGATGTGGAAGTGTTGCATAGGATTTATAATTATTTAAAGAGTGAATTAAAGCGTCAGGAGTTTTCATTAACATCACAGGAGTTAGAACATGAAATACAAGCAATCATCGCAGTTCAAGAACGAAACGGTTTCAAATTCGATGAATCGTCTGCTATGCGATTACTGGCTGAACTTAAAACTAAGCTGGATTCTATTACGGTTGAAATGCAAAGGATTTTTCCTCCCAAGATCACTTCTGGTCGCACCCACAAAACAACCGGAAAAGCCCTCAAAGACATCGTCGAAGAGTTCAACCCCGGTAGCCGCAAGCAAATCGCAGAACGGCTCATCGAAAAAGGCTGGAAGCCGGAAAAGTTCACCGAGAAAGGCAGCGTCATCGTCGACGAAACCACGCTCGAAGGACTCGACTTCCCGGAAGCGAAAGCAATCGCCGAATACTTGATGCTGCAAAAGCGTATTGCACAGATCGAAAGCTGGATGGATGCAATACAAGCCGACGGTCGTGTGCATGGCAAAGTAATCACGAATGGCGCAGTAACAGGACGCATGACGCACCACAGTCCCAACATGGCACAAGTCCCTAATGCCAGTGCGATTTATGGTCCTGACTGCCGTAATCTTTGGATAGTTGAGAAAGGATGTAAGTTAGTTGGCATCGATGCAAGCGGTCTAGAGCTTCGTATGCTGGCACACTACATGAACGATAATGAATATACGAATGAAGTTGTGGAAGGCGATATACACACAGCCAATCAAAAAGCGGCAGGGCTTGAGACACGGAATCAAGCTAAGACTTTTATCTACGCCTTTCTTTATGGCGCAGGAGCTGCCAAGATCGGGAAGATTGTTGGAGGCTCACCGAAAACGGGACAAAAGCTCATTGATAATTTTCTGCGAAACACACCGAAACTTCAAAGGCTCAGAGATCGTGTTTCTAAAGCGGTGGCTTCGAGGGGATGCCTTCAAGGTATCGACGGACGCAAGTTACTCATTCGCTCGGAGCATTCGGCGCTCAACACGCTACTGCAGGGCGCAGGTGCGATAGTAATGAAGAAAGCGTTGGTTTTATTACACAAAGACTTGACAAAACGGAAAATACCGTTTAAATTTGTAGCTAATGTTCACGATGAGTGGCAGTTAGAAGTTCCTGAGCAGTATGCAGATGAAGTGGGTCAATCAGGTGTTCGTGCAATTACGAATGCAGGATTGGAATTTAAAATGAACTGTCCCTTAACGGGCGAATACAAGGTAGGTAATACATGGAAAGAGACACACTAGAGAATAACGAAAAGGAAATCGAAGGTCAGGTGTTGATTGTCTTGTATACCGACCGCACATTTTCTATCGGTACTTCCGTTGATTTAGAAACAACCCTTGACTGCTTAGTTGCAGCCGCTAATGGGATTGTGGATGAAACAATGACTGGTATCGATGAAATGAAGTCTTTCTCCGGAAAGATGCACTAAGCAGTATTGACTAACCGCAGTATAACAAAGGAGTATTTATGGCAAATCTAGAAAAGCCAATTAAGTTTGAAGCAGAAGTCCAGTGGGCTTTCTTTAATAAGAAGTCCGAGATGTCGGGCAAGTATCAAGTAGACTTGACTAACCTTAGCGATGGTGCTGTAAAAGCACTGCAAGACGCTGGCTTAGAGCCACGCCAAAGGGAAGACAAGCCTGAGAAAGGCTGGTTCATTACTGCCAAAAGCAACTATGAAATCAAGCCAATCGACAACAGTGGTACTGAAATCACCGACCCTGTTGGAAACGGCTCACGGGCAATTGCTTTAATCAAGCCGTATGAGTGGAGTTGGAAGAACAAGAAGGGAACTTCTCCTTCTCTCGTCAAGATCATCATCACTGATCTCAAGGTTTATAACCCTGATACAGTTGAAGAAGAGGACGAGATTCCACTATGAAAGCCTTAGTCGATGCTGATATTCTCGTATACCGATTCGGGTTTGCATCAGATGGAGACCCAGCAGAGTTTGCGTTGGCTCGTATCTCTGAGTTCTTGGATACTCTTCAGATGATGGACGGCATCGACGAAGTGTGGGGCTATCTTACAGGGTCTAGAAACTTTAGACATGATATTGCTAAGACGGCTCCATACAAAGGCAATCGTGTCATGACAAAACCGTATCACTATCAGTTGTTACGGGAATACATGGAACGAGCTTGGGGGTTTGAAGTAATAGATGGCATGGAAGCAGATGACGCTATAGGCATCGAAGCCTATCGTCACGAGCCTGATGAGACAATCATTGTCAGTATTGACAAAGACCTCAATATGATTCGTGGTCATCACTACAACTTTGTGAAGGAAGAGAAATACTTCATCACCGAGGAAGAGGCGATCCGTAACTTCTATCTTCAGATCCTGACAGGCGATAAAGTGGATAACATTATTGGGCTTGATGGGGTTGGTCCTGTCAAGTCCAAGAAGTTATTGAAGGATTGTAATACTGAATTAGA
>OGVZ01000093.1_pt1 | contig 13253 bp, 18 predicted proteins | sample 1575881 | NCBI WGS metagenome assembly OGVZ01 (sample SAMN07581520, study PRJEB24739) | freshwater metagenome | place: Singapore | collected 2015-01
TCCCAGTCACGATATGTGCCGCCACGGCCACTGAGTAAGAGTGTCCGGCACCCAAGTATTCATTGACGATGGTGGACGTGATAAAATCTTTTCCTAAACCACCATACTCCTCCGGAATAGATGTAGATAACAATCCTAATTCACCAGTCTTTTTTACCAGAGCAGGCATCAGGCCTTGCTCTAAAGAGTCAATACGTTCAATAATTGGGAATACTTCTGAATCCAAAAATTGTGTGCACATCGAGCGAATCATTTGCTGCTCTTCCGAAAATTCTTCCGGAATAAATGTTTCGGAAGGATGGGATGCACGAATCAACCATTCACCACCCTTTAAACTTTGTTTTACATTTTCTGCTACCGACATAAATTATAATTTTAAGAGAGTTTAGTCAGATTATCATATACAACTTGCAGCACTTGCTTACATACTTCTACTTTATCAGCAGGCACTCCACGCAAGGCTTCAATCAATGTTTGATCGGCCAGCTTGAGCGTCTGCTCTTGTAATTGCTGCCCTTCTTTGGTCAAATAGATCAAATTGATACGTCTATCATTTACAGCAGCTACTCTTCTCACTAACCCTGCTTTTTCCATGTTATCGACTAATCGAGTAATGCTGGGCTTGTCCCGAAAACTAGCTTTACAAAGATCTTGCTGGCTGATTCCATCTTTTTTCCAAAGGTGATAGAGTACACTCCATTGCTCTATGGTGATGCTCAGCCCAGCCAGGTTGAATTTTTTTTGCACGCTGCGCGCGATGGCCGTAGAGGCCATTCCCGTTATAAAACTGTACAGTTCGCCGCGTTTGAATTGGTTGTTTGGCATATAGTTGTTTAAGCAACTATCAAATTTACACTTTTCCCTTGCCGTAGCCAATGATCAAAAAAAAATTAACAGATTAAACCATGCACACGCATCGGTAGATTTGTACCATGCTGCTGTCCGGACTCTTGATTATAGCTACACTACTTTATGGGGTGCTCATTTATTATTTTAAGATTGGTTGGGAGGCCCTCCCATCGGGGCCCAAACCGACGCCTCAACATACAGACTGGCCAACTGTTGCCATCATTATTCCCGCCCGAAACGAGGAGAAAAATATTGGTACGCTTTTAAAAGCACTGGCTACGCAATCGTATCCCCTCCAAAAAATGGAGGTACTGGTAATTGATGATCATTCTACGGATGGAACCGCTTCCATTGTAAGCCAATATCCCTTTGCCAAAAGCATTTTATCGGAGGAAGAAGGAATCATTGCTTACAAAAAAAGGCATTGGAAAAGGGGATTGCCAACACTACTGCAACATGGATTTTATGTACCGATGCAGATTGCATTCCTACAAAAGACTGGGTTTTGACAATGGTAAATAGCCTGGTTACAAATCAAGCCTGTTTTTTAGCAGCGCCCGTTTATTTGCAGAATAATGGCAGCTTATTGGGGCGTTTTCAAACCTTGGATTTTCTAGTTCTCCAAGGAATTACAGGAGCCGGACTTCAACTTCATTGGATTTATATGGCCAATGGGGCCAACCTGGGATACCCCCGTTCTATATTTCAAGCTGTGAAAGGATATGAAGGGAATGAAAAATTAGCATCGGGAGACGACTTCTTCCTCCTTCATAAAATAAAAGAACAATTCCCAGATCAAATTTACTATTGTAAGGATTCAAGGGCTATCGTACAAACAGCAGCAATGCCCAATTGGACCTCGTTTCTACAACAAAGAATTCGTTGGGCCAGCAAATCGCCTTATTACACAGATTGGGTACTAAAAGGGGTGTTAGCGGGGGTCTGGGTTTACAATGCTTTGTTATTGGGCTGTGCATTGCTTGCATTTTTTATACCATCAATAGGTAGTTTAGTATTGGCAATTTGGCTTTGTAAAACAATTGTGGAGTGGCCCTTTGTGAAAAGTGTCGCTAGTTTTTTTAATCATCAGATTCAGGTGTTGGAATTTTTTCTATTTCAACCCTTACACATTCTATATATAACGGGCACTGGATTGTTAGGGCTACAGGGTTCATATGAATGGAAAGGCAGACGAGTTCGCTGATCAATCTCCTGCAAAAAAATAAGTCAAATGCTATAGTTTTGAGGCACTAACCAGCACACATGACCGTGTTTCGATTGTTCGTTTTTATTCTATTGACTGTTTTCTTCAGCAATACGCGTATAGCTGCACAAGATGCCACCATTCGAAAATTGCAGGTTGAATCGCTTCGCCCTGTAAAAAAATATATTCCAGATTCCTTAATTAAAAAGTGGAAGTCGGGTGGAAATTACACGCTCACGGTTGGACAAGGCAGTCTGAGTAATTGGGCGGCCGGTGGGGATCAATTTTCATTTACGTTGAACACTATCTTACAGCTTTACTCGTATTATAGAAAAGGACGTAACAGCTGGGACAATACGCTTGACATTTTCTTTGGCTATATCAATACCACCTCGCTGGGTAGTCGAAAAAATGATGACCGTTTTGATTTAATTTCTAAGTACGGCTATTCGTTGAACAAAAAAATAAATCTGGCTACTCTCTTTAATGTGCGTTCTCAATTTATTCCCGGTTATACCTATCCCAACAATGTAAAAACTTTTGCTTCCACCTTTATGTCTCCCGGCTATATCATTTTTAGTCAGGGCTTGGACTTCAGACCTAATAAACAATTCTCCGTTTTCTTTTCTCCCATAACCGCCCGTTGGGTAATTGTAACCAATGAGACACTTTCCAATCGGGGTGAATATGGTGTAAAACCAGGATCAAAAAGTATTGGACAATTCGGAGCCTTTGGAACCTTTACTGTTGAAAAAAACTTCAATAAAAAAGTATTGTATAAAGCCAGGATTGATCTGTTCTCTAATTATCAGCGCAAACCACAAAACATAGATTTATTTGTAACCAATGTATTAACCACCAAGATTGGAAAAAATTTAGCGCTGAGTTGGAACGTTGATTTGATTTACGATGATGATGTGCGATTATTCGGTCCTAAAAAAACTTCCCCGGGATTACAGGCAAAATCAATTATTGGTTTTGGCTTGCAAGTAAAATTTTAAAATGGGCCAAAAAAAATTGATTCGATTTGCGGAACTCAAATCATTTTCAAATGTGTTAGAGTTCCCAAAAGATGCAACTGGAAATTGGGCTGCCATTTTTGAAAATAATCACCCTATTACATTAGAGCTAGCCTGCGGAAAAGGGGAATATGCGCTGGGGTTGGGACGTTTATTTCCTAGTAGAAATTTCATAGGAGTTGACATCAAGGGTAATAGAATCTGGGTAGGTGCGCGTAAGGCATTGGATGAGTCATTAAATAATGTCCGGTTTCTGCGCGCTCAAATTGAACAGCTTACTGATTTTTTTGCACCAGAAGAGGTAGCTGAAATATGGATCACCTTTCCTGATCCACAGCTTCGTTTTTCAAAGGCAAAAAAGAGATTGACACATCCCCGCTTCCTGCGTCTCTATCAAAAAATTCTTGTGCCTGGAGGACGTATTCATTTAAAAACAGATAGCCCAGCGCTATATAATTTTACCTGTTTAGTTGCAGCGCATTATCAGTGCCCCATTCATACAAAAACAGAAGATGTTTACGGCCAGCTTCCTATCTCACCTAGCCTTTCCATCAAAACGCATTACGAATCGTTAGATATAGCGGGGAGTAATCGAATTTATTATTGCTGTTTTTCTCTGCCCGACTCCCTTGGCAATGAAACTACAGATCAATCCTTTAAAGAAATACTGGCACTTCATGAAGGACTCGAAAGCTGATAATAAGCATTTGAAAAAAGTATTACCCTCTGGCGCACCAGAAAATGATTTTTTTAACCAGGTGTGGGATATTGTTCGCCAAATTCCAAAAGGGCGTGTAACCTCATATGGGGCGATTGCTGCGGCATTGGGAATTAAATCAGGAGCCAGAATGGTTGGATGGGCCATGAATAGCAGTCATGGACAAATACCGCCCGTACCTGCACATCGAGTAGTGAACAGATTAGGTCAACTATCAGGCAAAAATCATTTTTCGACCCCTGACCAAATGCAAGAATTACTTGAGAAAGAAAAGGTGAACGTGATCAATGATCAGATCATCGATTTTGAAAAACACTTTTGGGATCCACTAAAAGAATTATAGCCTACTGGTAGTAAGGACTTATTAGCCAGTATACCAACACACCCGTCACCGCCACGTAAAACCAAATCGGCCAGGTAATCTTCGCTAGCTTTTTATGTGCACTCCACTCGCTGATCAATGCACGATAAGCCGTAAACAAAATAAAGGGAAGAATCAATCCTGCTAACGGAATATGTGTGAAGAGGATAATATAATAGACTGTTTTTATAGTTCCCGTACCTCCAAATTTTGTTTCACCTGCTAATAAATGATGGGCAATGTAACTCAGCAAAAAAACAACAGACAATAACAATGCAGCTATCATAAAATTTCGATGAAGTGCATATTGTCTATTTTTCACGGCCCATAAAGCAGCTACCAGTAAAATAGCCACGGTCCCATTGATAAATGCATTAGCCGTTGCAAAAACATGTATATCAAATCCAAGATCCAGTTCTAATCGAATACGGCCTAACACCACCACCGCAGTAAATACAATCAATGAAAAAACTAAAATGAGTCTACTAGCCAGTTTATCATTTTTATTTAACCAGGGCTGTAACATATACTATGATTTATTTTTCTTCAGTAAAGTCAACAATAAAAATACACCCAGGATAGCTAGTAAAAAAGAAATAGCCATCACCATTAGTTTTCCCTCAAAAAAACTTCGGCGATTTGGATTTTTTTCCATGGTCAGCAAAATAATATCCCGTTGTAGCTGAGACAGATCGTCCGGATCTAATCCGTTATAGTAGCCCCGCACCTGCCTGTTAATATCAATTAAAACAAACTTATTACTGTGTACAAAATTAGTATCGACATTTTCCCCGTCAACCACCCCTAATTTCATTTCATCGATTGCTAAAGAATAGATCGATTTTTTATCGCCTGTTAACAACCACCAGGTCTCTGGATTGATCTGAAAACGATTAGCCCAATACTGCAGTCGGGATAAACTATCCCGCTCCGGGTCAATACTAAAAGTAAGAAAATGAATATCGCGATTGGTACGATCCCCCACCCTTTTCCCATTATGAATTGTTTCAGCCAGACGCTTCATGTTTTGCGTCATTCCTGGGCAAATGGTAGGACAACGGGTAAAGAAAAAATCGGCTACTATAATTTTACCGGATAAATCTGACCAGCCCACTTGGTTCCCCAACTGATTTTGAAGTGAAAAATCGGCTAAGCGGTGCCAAGCAGTATCAATTACTTTTTTCCCTCGTTTAGTAGTTTGATAGACAGAGTCCGGATAATAATGCCGAGGCAGCATGATAGCTTCCCGACTATTTACCTCCACAATCCAGTAGGAAAGCAGCGGAACAATCAGCGCGATTAAAATTCCGTATAACGCAGTTCTATTCAGGCCTAGTGTTTAGTAGGCATGGTGGACTCCTTGTAATGCGCATCGTATTTATTGCGCAGGTTCTTGTAGGAGTTCCCATCCCAAATGAAAGCAGCAATAAACCAAATAAACAACAACAAAGGCACTACAATGGTCATGATCATATTGCGAATCTCATCACCCAAGTGCATAAAAACAGAAACGATGTAGTATGCCTTTGCTAAGGTCAGGATACAAACCATTCCTTTAAACATCAGCACTAATAATTCATTGGGTGCTTCCCCTTTGTGCATGTTATAAATAATCAATCCGATCGCCAATTCAACCACGGTTAAAATGGAAAGCAGAATGGTTGTATTCTTTACTTTCTTTTTAAAGGTTGCATCGTCAGTATGATGATGAAAGGTTACTTCTTCAAAAGCGGGATGTTGCATATCAATTCGATTTCGGTTACTAAAATTCGTTTAGATCAAATAAAAACATAAGAATACAAATACCCATACCAGATCCACAAAGTGCCAGTAGAGTCCTGTTTTTTCAATCATGAGGTAATGACCCCGACGTGCAAACACATCTTTTTGCGTCATGATCAACATGATGATATTTATAATTACACCAGAGAAAACGTGAAATCCATGGAATCCGGTAATACCATAAAAATATCCGCCGAATGCAACTGGACCGTTCTCACGAATGTGTAATCCTTCCACATCAATCGCTTTAATTAAATCAGCATTAGAAAGAGCGGCAAAATTTGTATGTGCAGCACCTTCGTGGCCATGTCCGCCCATTTCGGCCAGTCGAACCAAGGTTTCACGAGGAGTATTTTGTATGGCTGCAGCAATATCAGCCTTTGTTGCTAAGTCGCCCCAAGGGTTGATACGTGTAGTTTGCCCTACAATATCCAGTTGACCATCTACCAACACTGCATGCTCTCCTGTAATCAAGTGGTGCCATTCCCAAGCCTGACAACCCAGGAAAGCTAGCCCGCCAATGATAGTCCAGAATAACCACTTTACTACCCCTTTTTTGTCATTGTTATGTCCGGCATGTACAGCCAATACCATCGTCACTGAAGAGATAATTAGGATGAACGTCATCACGCTCACAAATGCCAGCGGTAAGTTGGCATGTCCCGCACCAGGAAAGGCATTGAAGACCACGTTAGGATCAGGCCAAAAATTTTGACTGAAACGAATGCTGCCATAGGAGATCAGAAATGCGCCAAACGTGAACGCATCACTCATGAGGAAATACCACATCATGAGTTTTCCATACTCCAGGTTAAAAGGGCTTTTACCCCCCGTCCACCATTTTGTTTGTTGTACAGCTGCTGTTGTTGCCATATCTCGAAATTATACGTTATGTTTTAATCATCTGTTCAGCGCTGGCCTAATACCAAGAAAAATACTAGCAAATAGATCCACAATAGATCTACAAAATGCCAGTACGTAGCGGCAATTTCAACCGGAACTGAACTATATAGTTTTACTCTTCCTACAAATGCTTTTGTTACTAATACCAACAGCGCAATTACACCTCCTGCCACGTGCAGTGCATGTAAACCAAAAATCACATATAAGAACTGGCCAGCGCCAGATCCTTTAAAAGTGATTTGCTGTTCCCAGAGATTTTCAAATCCCATCCATTGCAAACCGATAAATGCAACACCCAGGATAAGGGTTACAATCATCAGGAGTCGGTAACGGGCCATGTTTCTTTCTTTAAAAGAACGCAAGGCCAGGATAATGGTACCACTACTCACCAAAATGGCAATAGTAGAAACCCAAAATACCGAAGGCAATGTAACTGGTTTCCAACCTGCCTGATTACTCTTTACAATAAATGCACTGGTCAATCCGGCAAACATCATGATCAGACTGCCCATGGCCACCCACAAGGTAAACTTGTGGGGATGCATTTTTTTTGTAGTAGCGTTACTCACCATTTCGTTTTACTTGATCAGGCCTGCACCGCTTTGCTCAATAAAAGGGCGAACAAAATCAGTGGCAGGTACAAATAGCTTCCAAACATCACAGCACGCGCCGCTTTTACCTCCATGGTTTGATAGAGACGCAGGGAGCGTGCAATCATAAACAGGTTGGCAAAAATGACTACTGCAATACTGATTCTACCGGCAACGTCTTGATAAGTAGACATCCCAATAAAAAAAGGCAACAGCGTCACTGGTACCAATAACAACGAATAAAGAACTGTCTGCAGGGCGGTAAATCGCGTTGGTCCTTGCTCGGAGGGAAGTAATTTAAACCCCACTGAACTATAGTCCTTATGCGCCACCCAGGCAATAGCCCAAAAATGCGGGAATTGCCAGAAGAACTGAAAGGCAAACAAAATCCATCCCCCCAGCGAAAACTGATCGTCCCCGGCCACCCAACCAATCAAACAGGGTAATGCACCAGGTACTGCGCCCATTAATACCGCAATAGAATTGATCTTCTTTAACGGTGTATAGACAAACGCATAGAGAAACAGACTGAATGCCGCCAGCGATGCAGCCATCCAATTAAACCAATAACCTAAAAGCACAACTCCTATAATACCGGTGAGGATTGCAAAAATCCAACCTTCACGTGGAGTCATGCGGCCTGCTGCAATGGGTCGGTTAGCGGTTCTTTTCATCTGCGCATCTGTATCACGCTCCACAACCTGATTAATTGCATTAGCGCTGCCGGTTATCAGCATCCCACTTACAAAGAGCAAGAGTATCATCAACCAATGGTACTCGACCACTTTCGGTGCCAACAAGTAAGCGATTACGCTGCTGAACACCACCATGATACTCAGCGAAGGCTTCATCAACATCAAATAGTCTTTCACTTTCATCAGCGCCTTCGCTTTTTCAAAAAATTTCAATCAAGCCAGATCGGTCCTTGGACTCTGATCAATGCTTGCTTTCACTCGCCCCTACAGGTTCGGTTTGAGGAATAAACTCACGTCCATCCTTTCCGTAATCATAAGGCCAACGGTGTACTTCTGGAATATCTCCTTCCCAGTTACCATGGCCAGGATTAATCGGCGTAGTCCACTCCAGTGTGTTGGCACCCCATGGATTTTCAGTACGAACCTTTCTTCCTTTATAGATCGAGTAAAAGAAATTAATTACAAAAACGAGCTGTGCAACAAACACAATAATGGACACAACCGTAATGAACTTATCCAAATCCCCAAACTGATTGAAATTTACCCAACCACGTTTATCCAAATAACGACGTGGCACCCCGGCTAAGCCTTGGTAGTGCATGGGCCAGAAAATTAGATAAGAACCGATCAACGTAATCCAGAAGTGGATATACCCAAGGGTGTTGTTCAAATAGCGACCAAACATCTTAGGGAACCAGTGATAGACACCGGCAAACATTCCAAACATAGAAGCCACTCCCATTACAATGTGGAAGTGTGCAACTACAAACATGGTATCATGAAGATGAATATCGATAGTAGAGTTACCGAGGAAAATACCAGTTAAACCACCTGAAATGAATAAACTCACAAATCCAATTGCAAATAATGCAGCCGGGGTGAAACGAATATTTCCACGCCAGATTGTAGTTAACCAGTTGAACACCTTAATAGCAGAAGGTACCGCAATCAACAAGGTCAATAACACAAATACAGATCCCAAGAAAGGATTCAATCCGGTTACAAACATGTGGTGCGCCCAAACCAAGAAGGCAAGAATAGCAATGGCGAACAGAGAGCCCAACATAGCCATGTATCCAAAGATGGGTTTACGGCTGTTGACAGAAAGAATTTCGGAAACCATTCCCATGGCAGGTAATAAGATAATATATACCTCAGGGTGACCAAGGAACCAGAACAAGTGTTGATACAAGATAGCGCTGCCTCCCTCGTTAGGAAGCACTTCACCATTGATAACAATATCACTTAAAAAGAAGCTGGTACCCAAATTACGATCGAACAAAAGCAAAATTGCGCCGGACAGTAACACAGGGAAAGATAATACACCCAATACCGCTGTGAAGAACATAGCCCAGATAGGTAAAGGCAAGCGCGTCATGCTCATCCCTTTGGTACGCATGTTAAGAATAGTAGAAATGTAGTTCAAGCCTCCGAGTAGAGAAGACACTACAAACAGTGCCATACTAACTAACCAGAGATCCGTTCCAATCTTTTGACCATCGCCTGCCTGACGAAGTGCACTCAGTGGCGGATACATGGTCCATCCACCAGAAGCAGGACCGGTTTGAACAAAAATGGAAGCTGCCATTACTACGCCTGCCAGGAAGAAAAACCAGTAGGATAGCATATTTAAAAATGGTGACGCCATATCACGCGCACCAATCTGAAGAGGAATCAGAATATTGGCAAAAGTACCGCTCAGTCCAGCTGTTAATACAAAGAATACTAGAATGGTTCCGTGCATGGTTACCAGACTGTAATAAAATTCTGGTTGAATCTGTCCGCCTTTTGCCCATTTACCAAACAAAGTTTCCAAAATGGGGAATGAGGCTTCCGGATAACCTAACTGCAAACGGAATAACACAGAGAAAAATCCACCGATGATGGCCCACACAATCCCTGTAATCAGGAATTGTTTTCCGATTGTCTTGTGGTCCATACTGAAGATGTACTTCGAAATGAAGGACTGTTCATGGTGGCCATGCTCCTCATGATGAGTTGTTGCATGCTTCACCTCCGCTACGTGTACTGTTGTTGTTTCACTCATGGCTCTTCGGTTTTTTCGAATACAAAAAATAATTATCTAATGATAGCACCCGTTAAAGGCGCTGCGCTTGTGTTCTCTTTTTGTTGAGCTGGATCCTTGTCGGGATTTGCTACGAGATACTGTGGTTTTTTGGAAGCTAACCAAGCATCAAATTCTTCCTGTGTTTCTACGACAATTACGCCACGCATACTCCAGTGACCTTTTCCACACAACTGATCGCAAGAGATTTCATAAACAAAATCAGGATTCCCTGTTTTTACTTTCATCTCTTTGGTCGTGAATTTGGGTGTAAACCACATGGTAGTAGGCGTACCGGGAACTGCGTCCATCTTCATTCGAAAATGTACCAGTCCCACATCATGGATTACGTCTTTAGCGCCAATTACCAATTGTACGGGTTTTCCAACCACCAAGTGCATTTCCTGTTCTACAAAAACGTCGTCGTGGTTAGCAGGATCTTCCCATAATTGTCCAACAGGATTACTATTGGCCGCATCTACCTTTTTGTAATATTTCTTTCCTAAAATTCCATCAGCCCCGGGATAACGAAATTCCCAACCATATTGCTTACCGACTACTTCTACTACCATGGCATCCTTGGGAGCGGGGCCAGTAATTTTAAACCAATAGAAAATACCAAATCCTACTAGTACGGAAAGTGCAATAGCGGGGATCACTGTCCATATTAATTCAAGCGTATTGTTATGCGGATAATAAAATGCTTTTCGATTATCTGATTCCTGATATTTATAAGCAAACCAGAATAACGCAATCTGGGTAATAAGAAATACAATAAAGGTGATGGCCAGCGTAACGTACAACATACGATCCACCAACACACCATGGTCAGAAGCGGGTTCTCCTAAAATTCTTCCTTTCAACATTTCGTTACAATAGTACACGCCAATCAATCCGAGTACCAGGAATGCCAGCAACAAAAAGGCATTGATCTTATTACTTTGCTTGCGTGCATTTTCGTACCCACGAATCATGGCCACATACTCACTGGCCTTCGCGATCTGGAAGACAACCACCAGAAAGAGAATCAGGATGGCGGAGATAAGTAATGTCTGCATAATTTATCTATCAGCTTTTAAGTTCAGTTTTCAAATTGAATTCACAATCAATTGTCAAAAAATCAGGTATGGTGGATCAAACTTTCTTTCACAAAGGGGTGGTTTCTAGCCAACAAAGGCGCTTTTGCCAACGCACGGCCAGTGCTATACATAATCAAGCCCACGAACCCAAGTGCTACTCCTAAATCATAAATAATATTGGGAACCTTATCAGGAGAAACGGCAGGAAACACCATTTGATAAAAGTCTAACCAGTGTCCGAAAATAATTACAAGGGCCATAAACGTAATAGTTCCATAGTTACGCTTTGCACTACGACGCATCAAAATCAAAAGCGGCGCAATAAAGTTGATGATGAACATCATCCAGAATATTCCTTTATAAATACCATGTGCACGTGGCTGGAAATAGATCGTCTCCTCTGGAATATTCGCATACCAGATCAGCATGAACTGAGAGAACCAGAGATAAGTCCAGAAAACTGAGAAGGCGAACATGAATTTGCCCAGGTCATGTAAGTGTTCGTCATTGGTATATTCTAAATATCCATTGTTCTTTAAGAATACCACAAACAAAGCAATCAACGCAACACCCGATACAAAGGTGCTGGCAAACGTATACCAGCTATACATAGTGCTGTACCAGTGTGCATCAATACTCATGAGCCATAGCCAGGGCATAGAATTGACTAACGCAGGCACAGGTTACATTGCATCACCAATTGTTACAATTAGCGGTGGCGGAGGTTCGGGTGCAACTGCTGTATACAATGGGGAAGATAAAGCAAAAGGTGGTAACTCCGCGGTTCGTTACATTTCCAAAAAAGTGAAACTTGCATCAGGTTTTGAAGCAGGAGATTTGCGTGTTTACATGGATGCGTATAGACCACCTGGCTCGGGTATACTTGTGTGGTACAAACTGTTGTCCGAATCTGACCCAAGTGCATTTGATGATAATAACTGGTACTTGATGACTGAGTTGACTGATACGAAAAACTTCTTCTCTTCTACTATTTACGATTACGCAGAATTAACTTTTGCTCCTGGTGTATATGGTTCAGGTGTTCCAGATAATAAAATAACTTACACTTCCGCATCAAATACAATTCATAGTGATTTTTCGTTGTTTGCCATTAAAGTCGTTATGTATGGTGATAATCCTGTTAATGTGCCCAAGTTTGGTCAATTGCGTGTGGTTGCATTGCCTGCTTCTACATTAGTTGGAACGGTTGTTGCTGGTTCTAGCACCGGAACATAAGGAGAATATATGTACGTTCAAATAGAAACTAAGGAAAACTATTATCGTGATTTGGAATCAGGAGCACTTTTGAATACAGACATGGAAGAACTTAAAACATACTATGCAGAAAGAGACTTGCGTATCAAAGAACTACAAGAAAAACAAAGTCTAGAAAACAAAGTAAATAAATTAGAAGATGACATTGGAGAAATTAAAGGTCTTCTTCGTGATTTAATACAAATGAGAAAACCAAATGGCGATTAATCAACTATCAACGGCCAATACTTTTCAGGAGTGGTTAACTACCACTTCTGAACTAGTTTCATTAGCAAACACTTTAGTTAGTAGTCAAAACAACGAATCGTTTTTGATGAATTCTCATATTGAGATTGCTGGATCAAATTCATCTTTAAATGTTCGGAGTGCTGGTGCAATTAATGTATTATACGCCAATACCGCCAATATTGCAAATATTTCTTTTCAAAATGGAAATATTGGATTAGGTGGCAACATTGCAGCCGTCAATGTCACCACAACACTCAAGGTTGGTGGTGATACCGTAATTTCTGGTAATCTGACTGTATCAGGTAACATCACTCTTGATGAAATTGGCTTTGATGACTTGCAGGTACATGGCTCAGCCAATGTCGCAAACAACATGGTTGTTGGTCAAAATCTAACCGTTTCTGGTGTCACTACTCTTGCGTCTGATTAGCTAGTTGGTGGGGTAATATCGTGACTGGGAGGCATAAGTATCGTGACTGGGAAAC
>OGVZ01000094.1_pt1 | contig 13173 bp, 7 predicted proteins | sample 1575881 | NCBI WGS metagenome assembly OGVZ01 (sample SAMN07581520, study PRJEB24739) | freshwater metagenome | place: Singapore | collected 2015-01
TAGCAGCACCCACTTTGCGACACTTTACAAGTGCTCCTGATGCATATGCAGAAGGCCAAACGCTATATCTAGATTTTACTTTTTTATAACAAGCATCTTTTTTACCACTACTTTTTCCTTTAATATCTTCTTCAGAAACCGCCTCTTCTGGGACACAGTTAGGAACCATTTTTTTCCCTTTCTTTTTCATTCCCACCTGTTTATATCCAGACCAACAATCTTCTTCAACATCGTGCTCGCCACTATCAATATAATCGGCAGCAGAATCTAGATAATCTGCTGCTTTTGTAATTTTTGATTGGACCCATGCTTCAATTTCACCTTCACCTTTACTCATTTTTTTCTTCAACCTTTTTGCAGCATCAATAACTGTAGAAAGTTGTGAACGTGCCATTGAATATTCATGATCTTTTACTGCTTCGGAAACATTTTTGATTGTCATTTTATCCCACATTTCTGGACCATATGAGCATTCATCTCTTGTTTCTAATTTTTTACACTTCATACAATATCTTTTTTCTTCTTTTGCTTCTCCACGAAGTTGTTGATAATGAACTCTTCTTTCGGAAGCAGGGGAACTTTTCAACCAAGGATCATCATACTCTCCACTTTTAACTTTAGATTTTCTTTTATCGTCTATTGTTTTTTGCATTTTCTTTTGATTTATTTGGGTTTGTGTTTCCCCACCATAAGAGACCTTAGAAGGTTTTGATTTTCTTGGTGCATAAATTGGTTTACCTGAACCAGTGGTTCCCACTTTTTTTCTATTTTTTAATATATCTATAATTCCTTCATCTACACTTAAATTTTCACTCATTTCTTTTTTTGGTTTATCTGTTGAAACATAAGTTGGTTTTGCAGCACCTGTTTTTTGCTGTTGTCCTGGATCTGCTGCTTTTTTTCTTCTTGCTGCAGAGCGTCTTTCTGCGGGAGTCATACTTGCTCTTTTTGCAGAAGAAACGCACTTTGGAGTTCCCTCCCCAGGTTCATCACTTGCACAAGTACCACCAGTAACAACATTTACCCATCCAGGTTTTCCGTCTTTTGATTTTGACTTTCCGAACCAGTCACGGAGACCTTCTTCATTTACATGCTCACTATCTTTCATCAAATCGCCATTGGACATAAGATGATATCCTTTTGGGACTGATTTGCATTTCTTATCAGTTTTACACCAATATTTACCTTCACCACAAGAAGACTTTTGTTCGTATGCCAATCCACGTTTAGTATGCTTCAGTTCTCCTTTTTGTTTTGCAATCAATTTTCTAGATAAAGCACCAACATTAATATCAATTGGATTTTCATCAGGTGTCTTTTTCTTTGGATTATCATAAACATCAACATCACCATCAGCATCACGATCAACATACTGAACTGTTGAATGATGAACTAGTTGTTTTAGATCTAAGTTAGGATCTAACTGATGTTGTTTTCCTTTTAGATGTGGTGTTTTGTGGGAGAACTTTTGATTCTTCATTCAACTGCTTTTGATTTAGTTTCTTCACCTCTTGCTCTTTTTCTTCTTGCAGCACAATGTGCTTTTTGAGAAAATCCTTTTGGACTTGAGCAATCAATACTCTTTTTATATTTATTACTCCACTCTTCTTGAAACTGCTTAAATGTCTTTTTCATTGGTGGATTGATTTTTAAGTAATTTTGCTAATTCTGCTGTAGAACCTACAAATAAAGCATTAGTGACATTAGTTGGACCTCTTACTTGCTTATCTTCTTCAACTTCTTTTAATTTTTTTTGTAAGTCCATTAATTTGTCTGTTGCATCTGCTACATTCTTAATTAATTGTCCCGCAACTTCATATGCTCTAGGCATTTCGCTTTCTTGTGCCAATTCAAGAATCCCATTAATTGCTTCTTGTCCTTTTTCTATTAAACTATATAAATTTCCTCTTGTATATTCATAATCTTTTTTAATATCCTCTACAGGTAAAACTGGTTGTTCTATTTTTTTTAGATTGTCAGTATTATCTAGTTGAGAAGAAATAATTTCTCCATCAACATTAAATGTGTCGTTAAGTTTATCAAATTTTTTACTCATTTTCATCCCACAGATCCACTAAATCCAAAATCATCACCTTCTTCAATCAATGCATTGTCTTGTGTAGTTATAGACTTAACTTGCTCACCTCTTAAGTGAGAAGTTATTGTAGTTCCATCAGATCCTCTCTCAACACTTAAGGTATTGCCGATTTTTGATTTAACATATATTTCCTCACCCTCAATTTCAATGTATGTTTTTGCTGCAATAGAACTAGCATCAACAACATCAATCAAAATATCAGCAGTTGAAATATCTTTAGATAAAGTTGTAACTACAGTGCCAGTGTAATTTTTAATCGCTCTTGGTGTTACAGTATATGCAACTTCTCTTGTTACGCTTGAAGTATCTGTTCCTGAAATATAACTAATTTTAGCTGACTTGATAACATCTTTTGATGCAGAAGATGTAGGACCGAACAAATAAGTCTTTGCTGTAAATCTTAGAGTATAAAGAAGAACTCTTCTAGTCGTAAAGTCTCCCTCATAATCATCCTGCATTGTTATATTTTCTAAAACAATTGGAATATCCCTCTTCTCTTTTATAGATTCAACTAATTCTACTGTTAGATTGTAAGATGGTTGAAAATAAGGCAAAATTTGTTCTATGATTTGTAGAGCATCATCATTTAATTTTGACATTATTGACAACTCAAATTGCATATTATAGGGAACTGGCATGTATGATTTTTTAGTTTCTGTTCCAGTTTCTGGATCTTTTGCAATAAAAGTTTGAGTCGTAGTAACTTTTCTACTTGGATCATAAGTAAGTCCAGTAAATTCAAAAGACATCCTAGGTAGAGTCATAGCAGTGCTCTTATTCAGATCTGGAGACTGCTCTAACCTTGCAAGAAATTTTTGTGTAGGTCCATATGCCAAAGGAACTTTTATAGAACTTACAATACTATTGCTAGAATTCGTGTGTTTAATTGATATGTTATTAAATAAAGTTCCAAAGGAAATAACAGTTCTTCTCAAAATTTCGTTGTAAAAATATTCAAACATTTTACTTTCCTACAATAACTAATCTGTTACAATAAAAACTATTTATGGAACCCCAAAAGGATTAACTTCGCTAAAGTCTATAATTTCGTCAGCTTGCTGTTCTATTGATGAATTATCAGCAAATCCATCTGAAGGATTTGCATTAATATTCAATAATTGATGAGTCGCACCTGAAGTAGAACCAACTAAATTCTCACCAACAACAAATGATCCAGAAACCGTAGATACCTGTAAAATATTAGTTGATGATGACCAAGATCTCACTCTTGCAGTAGTTCCACTTATAGAACCTGTAACAACTTCATTAAAAACAAAATTTCCTGAAGATGTTAGAGATGGGTTTGATATTACAACAGTTGGTGCAACACTATATCCCAAACCTGCATTTGTGATTCTTATTGATGTTATTGAACCTGCCGTAGAAACAACAGCAGTCGCTGCAGCTGAAACTGTTGCTACGCCAGATAAAAATATTTCATTTGTGAAAGAAATAATCGGAGAACTTGCATATCCAGATCCACTATTTGTTACTGTAATGATGCCTACTATACCATCTCCTATGGTTGCAGTTGCTATTGCACCAGAACCGCCACCGCCTATAAATCTTACTCCGGGTGCTACAGTATAACCAGCACCAGAATTTACAATCTGAACCGATTGAACTGATTTTGCACTTGGATTTACATTGTCAGTACAAGCAACTATCCCACTTATCATTTCTGCAGTACCAATTCCGGTGATTCCTCCACCAGGAGCAGAAGATATTCCTATGGTTGGAGGTGAAGTATATCCACCACCACGATTAGTTATAGTTATAAATCTTATACCACCATTTACTATTCCAGCAATAGCTGTTGCAGTAACACCAACACCAACCATAGTTAATGTTTGTGTTTTTCCTAAAATAGTTGAAATACCGTCACTATCAGTCCCAGAGTATTCTCCACCATTTAAAGTATCATCAATTTCATCAATTCCAGTATCAATAACTTCATCTTCATATCTAAACAGTTCGCATCTTAGAACATAAACATAATTTTTTTGTAATTGATAAAATGGTTTTTCGTGTTCAACAAATTTTATTTCAAATAGTCTATCACCTAAAGGAAAATAGATTAAGTCTCCTTCTTTTGGTCTTGACGATAATTTTATATTACTTTTATCCTTTATCAAAGGTTGTATATAAGTTTTCCACCTTTCGGATGAAATTGTCAATGTAATTTCATTTGTAGACTGAATACCAAACTTGGATAAAATAGTCGTATTATCTGCGTAACCTTCATAATTTTCTATATATGCCTCTATTGGATATGCATCATCAAAAGACGATTGGATAACTTCTTTGATTATTGTTTTCTCTGTAATATATTTTCTGGGAAGATAATGAACCTCAACACCATACATCCTCAATTGTTCATTGATAAGATCTTGGATTAGGTTTTGTTCTGTCTTAGAACCCTGTAGAAAAAACGGATTAAGCATTTTATCCTATCATGTCTAAAGGTGGAAGTTCGTATGTATTGGACATCATCTCTTTGATATCATCAAGTTCTTTTTGTCCATCATCATAAAGTTGTCTTCCATTCAATTCAACTCCACCTGGAAGTTTAACTCCTTGGAATTTAATAAGGTTTTGTCCCCATTGCCTTTTAATAAGAGCAGTTAAGTATTTTTTAAGAAAAGAGTCGTTCCATACACGAGTGTAATCATTTGGATCTAAAATTCTATAACAATCTATGATTAAGTAATCTCCAGGGACAACACTACCCCAATCAATATCAAGATATAATCTATCTTGTCTTTGATTAAATCTAATTTGCTTTTGTGTAGTTAATAAAAAGTCAATATCTGACAAGTATGTTTTTGTCATTGCATAAGTCAATATTTCTGTAGATCCCCAGTAGTAAATATCATTCAAGAATAATTGATATTTAACACTAAACATATTATTAGTTGTAGTGTTAGTACCATCAAAATGATATATTTTAGTAATACCAATTACTGATGATGGAACTTGTAAAAAATTGCTATTTTCTTTAAAAGTAAAATTGACTTGAGAACCATTAATTGTTGTACTTGCTGTAGTTGTAACTATACCGGCAGTTGAACTTGCTCCGCCAGGCGCTTGTCCTCTATCAATATCATCTTGGGTTATTTGATATTTTAAGAATATTTGCGATACTCCGTCAAAATGTCTCTCTTGGAAATATTGCAATGCATCGTCAACAAGATCGTCAATTTGCTCATCAGCAATGTTTATTTCTAAAACAGGAGCACCTAGTTGTCTCTTGCAATAGTTAATTAGATCTTGCCTACTTGCTGGTTGAGCCATTTAATTACAATCTCCTTAAGAGTATTTATAATCTAGTAAATCAAGAATCAAATTTTCCCAATTCTAATAATAATTCTTGTTGCTTCAAATATAACTTAAAATATGACTTTGCAATATTTTTGAGTTCCTCAATACTATCAATACTATCTATTTCGGAGCAATATTTAAAATATTCAAAACTTTTGCTCAAATTATCTAACTGTATTTTATCTGGATCCATTTAAAAATTCCTTCAGTAAAGATTTTATTTCATCAATATCCTCCTTTATACTAGCAACTTCCTCCTCAATAGTTTGTACTTTTTGATTCTTTTCCATTTTAGCAATACGTCTTGTAACATACTGCTCATACTCTGATTTATTTAAATTCAAAATTGAGTTTGTTTCTGGGTCTCTTGCTAAGTCAGAGTGACCTTTAACATTATAATAATCCATATCAAGCAAGGGCGATAACTCTCAAATCCTTAATTCTTGGAACATATACTTGACTTGTAGATGTTAGTACAAGTTTTATTCTATATGTTCTAAAAGAAGGAAGTTGATCTGCCGTAAATACATACTCTCTAAATTCTAAATTATCACTAGAGAATCCGTATGTATTTGTTTTTGGTATAAATTTATCAGATTCTCCATTACTATTTTGTTGAGAAATAATTTGACCTTTGACATCAAGATTTGAATATCCTGGGAATGGAACAAATATTGGTTCAAAACCAGGATTTGTGTCTATGGCATATAGTGCCCTAATGTCAGACTTTAAATTGACATGTGCTGCCACTAAAATCTTTAAAGAAGTTGCTGGATTTTCTAATATAATCTCTTTAGAGATATATTGACATGCTGAAGGATCAGTATCTATTCCGTTTACTCTGCTATCTGTTGCATAATCACTAACTACACTGTTCACTCTATTTGAAGTCAAAACAACACCCACTCTCTGACCATCTATTACTGGAGAAACGCGAGTATCAACAGTATTCAATAATAATCTCATATTTAAAGATTTTGCACCTGGAATGTTCGTTAGTTTTGCATCTTCATTAAGTTTAGATGCAATTAATCTTGGACTATCTAGATAGTTTGAGTTAGTAATAGAAATTGGTTCAAATCCATTATTGACGTATGGAATTTCATTTCCACTAATACTCTTGCTAGTAGTAGTTCTAACCTGTCCGGAAATGCTTGTTCCTCTAACTGTAATATTTTGTACAATTGGAGTAATAATTTCAAATGGCATATTCTGAGTTGCCTTGATATTATATCCACCTGCAGATTTACTTTGATTTATATAAAGTGCAGGATATCCAATGTCATCACTTCTATCATCATTATCAGTATCAAGTGCCTCCATATTCAATTTAATGTGATAAGAATCAAAAGTTATTGGATTTTCTACAGTAACGTCATTCAAATCATGAATTTTATTAATTCTCTTAAGATTGATGCCAGAAAGTTCATATTTATAAACTGGAGTACCTACTGGATACGTAAGTGGATTATTACCTCTAACAATATTACCCCCTATCAAATTACCATTAACTGAAGTGTACTCAATGATTTCATCTTCAATTAGTAAATAACCAATATTTGTAGTTCCAACACCTACATTCTCAAAAGTTGAGAAAGATGATGCGTCATCAACAGATATTGAACCTGTAGAATTTGCGGTATATTCTGCACTTAGTTTGGTTGGTTTGATATCTGATAGGGCACCAGATATTCTAACAAGGTTATCGTCAAAATACATTCCATGATTTTTATGATTTACTTTTATATGTAAACCATCATTTTCAACATTTATTGATGATAGAGTTACATTTCCACCAGAGGAATAATTGAGTGTGGTTGAAATTCCGGAACTATTAACATAAGACATTGTATAACCAGCACCGGTAACAAAATTACCTTGTACGTTATCAAATACGAGTTCACTAGTAACACCAATTCCAGCAACAGTAAATCTTGCATTTCTTCCGATAGATCCTGCACCTATTGTTGTTATTCCCAATACATCACCTAGTTGATATCCAGATCCACCACTGGTAATTGTAGCTGCAACTGCAACACCATTATTAACAGAAACCTGAGCAATTGCACCTCTTCCACTTCCAGTGATTGTTACAAGATTTACTCCAGAGAAAGTATAACTTCCGCTTGATGGGGTATAACCTATTCCAGAATTAGAGACTGTTAGTGTTCCAACTGCTGATGCTGCAACACCTACTAAATTGCCAGTAGCATTTGTTCCTTGCTGGAAGAATGTGTTACCTAGAGCATAACCAGAATCTGATAAAGTTGTTCCTAATCCAACTCTAATTTTTCTTGAGTTTAGAACTAAAGAATCTGGTAATAATTTTGCTATTTGACCATTACCTTCAGACAATTCTGGATTATAAAACTCAACGGAACCAGACTCAATAAAATCAGCCCTGTAAAGAGTGAATTTTAAATCTTCCCATTGACTCGCTTCCCAAGTAGAGGCATTTTGAGACTTGAATAAAGATCCCAGATAAGGTTGATTTGAGATAAACGTTTGAGTTAATATATCATTTTCACCTATTCTTGAAATATAAACACTATATTTTGTTGAGTTTGATGCTAGACAAATAGCATATTCTTTTCCACCCTCTAAGTAAACTGGTGCTTTAAATTCAAAAGTAGTTGCTATAGAACCATCTGCAGAAACATTAACATCGCCAGGTTCAAGTACAATTTCTGAGAATGGTAATACTCTTTGAGTTGGGAATCCATTCTCCATGGTTCTGAGTTGGAAAACAACTGGAATATCCATGTCATCTTTTGATCTAAAGAAAACATCACATTTTGTGAGGAATATTCCAGTCTCATCTTCAACTAAGAAAGATTGTGCAAGCGGATCATACCATCCAATTTGTACTTGTCTTTGTGTTTGTGAAAGAACTGTACTTCCAACAACTTGAGTACCAAGAGTTCTATTAACATTTCTACTTTCAAACTCTTGTTTATTTTCAACCCTTGCATTTCTTACAGAGATAATATTTTCTTGAACTGTTTCTAGAGTTCCTGATGCTGAGAACGCTTCTTCAGCTATTGTTGTTGCAATATCTTGATTATTATCTGGATCATTTGTTAATGTAAACACTTTTGAACCAGTTTCAAACCTTGGATGATTTACATTATTTGGATTTGGAATAAAATAACTTCCAATTAATGTTGCAGACAAATCAGAAACTAATCTTACATTTGTTATAGTTGCTCTTGCCCCACTAGTTTCTCCAACTAAAACCATTCCATTTTCAACATAACCACTATACTGACCCTGAGAATGATTTGAAAGTGAGAAGGTATCAACATTTAGAATAGTTGAAGTTGATGAGTATGTATCAGATAATGGTTGATTTGTATATGGATTATTGACAAAAGTTGATGATGGAGAATCATATGGACCTTCTTTATGATTTGATTGAGCAACTCTAAAAGTTATCTTTGGTGAAGAATTTGTTAAGTTTGGATTTAATCCAGTATTAATAACGTTACCAAATACTTTTTCTCCAACCTGGAATGTACCAGATGTCATTGTTATTTCAAGTAGTTTTGGCACACAATACTTAGTTACATTTACACCATCAAAAAATGCATATAACTGGGTTAATGGTTTAACTCTCTTGGATACAAATTCAACATTTCTAGATCTCATGAAAGGAATAAGATCCCTACTTACAACTCTATCTCCAGCAGATGTTCTATCAAATTGCTCAGATACAACTGTTCTTGTTCCAGTTCTTGTTTGAATTCCTGTTTCAACAACCTCTCTCAATTCCTCTCTAATTACTTGAGTTGTTTGAGTACCCCAAGCTTGACGACCAGTTCCTCCCCAAAGAACACCTCTCCATTCTCCACCGGTTGATTGAGTTCTCTGTCTTGTGCTATTTACTACATCAGTCCCAGTCCAATTTGTTTCCCAAGAATTCCATAAGATAGGACCAAATCCAGTTTGTGGATCTACAATACCAGTTCTAGCAAGATTATTTAAAGTTTCTGCATAATTACCTTCAGTATTAATAATTTTTGCTTCCAATCTAGTTGTATCAACCCAAGTATCAGATGCTGGGTTGAGTTCAACAGTTCCTTGCCAGAAACTAATAAGGAATGGAGTAACACTTTCAGATCTAGTTGCAAATGTTTGAGATAACCACTCAACTTCAGCATAATCTAGAGTTACAACATCATTAGATCTTCTAATGTTGTTTCCTTCAACAGCAGAAAAGGCCAAATCTTCAGTAGGATCCGTATTTGTTACTGGACCAAAAATTAAATCAACTGAACTTGTATAATGTCTTGGTCTTAATTCTTTATTACTTACGTCTATACTATTTTTAATGTCTATATTTTGTTCTTGTGGAGTAAAAGAACTAAAATTATCAACTAAGAATCCAGACTTAAATCTATTTAATCCATCAGAATCGGGTACAAATAGATTTGCAGTATTTGTTTCTAAGAGTGATAGTGCGGTATAATATTCAAGGTTTCTAATTCTATTTTCAAGTTGCTTAATATCAACCATTCTATATCTCTTGTATTCTAAGAATTGAATGGATGCTTGAGAAATATTATAAAGATATGGTGGTAAAGTTATAGTTGCTATTTCTATAGCTTCATCTACTGGAGATGGTTTTTCTGGTCTTTCTGCAGGTTGTCCGTATTTTACTTGGAAAATACCCTCTTTTGTTAAGTAAATTCTATCAATTCTTCCCAAATAATAAGAAAATGTTGTTAAAATTGATTCATCAGACGCTAAAATATTAGCGGCAGAGTTGCCAGAACTATTAAAAGTTCTTCCATAAAATTCTAAAGGAGATCTTGATCCTTCTACTATAGAATAAGAAGAAACTCTTGGTCTGATATCAATAATATCCGAAACTGATACTCCATTTACTGATTGTAAATCTTTTGAGTAATCAAATTGTGAATATGAAGAAACGGTAGTGATGTCTCCATCATCTGTTGAATCATAATAACCATTTGAGAAATAAATTTTTAATTTTCTGGATGGTTCCTGGGAGTCTGTTTTCCTTTTAACTGTTCCATAATCATAAAAAGTTCCTTCTTGACCTGTCGTAAAAGTATAATTGGATGATATTTCAAAACTTGAAGTATCTAAAGTATTGATTACTGCTTGTACATTAGATTCTTGGAAATCTACTGTCTCACCTTCCTTAAATCTGAGGTCATTTTTATAAATGTATGATATTTGTGAGTCTGTTAATTTTTCGGCAAAAATAGCTACAGCACCACTTATTTGACCAATAAAAACTTCACCTACAATTAGCTCTGTAGTTGTAGTTGACGAACTATTGATTGAAGAAAGTGTAACTTTTGGTGCTGATGGATTTGAAGTATTTGTAGATTCAAATATTCCATGTATTTCTACAATATCTGGAACATTCAGGGACAAAATTTCGTCCTGAACTCTAGTTCCGAAAGGATAATTTCCATAAGTTAATCCATCATTGAAAGTAGTGGATCCTATACCCGAACCTTCATATTTGGAATTGGAAATTAATACAGAATTAACTCTATTTTTAATTTTTTGCTTTGCTTTTACATTTACTTTTCTTAAAGTTGCAACAAGTGTTGCTCCAGTGTCATTTGTGCCCAAATTGTAAATTTGTAGTTGCGTACTGCCAGATGAAAATACAAATTTATCTGAAGTTAGAACTTCTGTAGTTCCATCCGATCTAATTAAAGAATATCTTTCAGGGTCAAATGGTAAAAATGTTTCGTTAGTTCCAGATACTACAAAAGTTGATAGCTGATTTGATGAAATATTTACTTTATATTGTTTTCTTATTGTTAGGTTAGCTTCAGTAAGATCTACGTTAGATATATTGGTTTTGGGTAGTCTTGTGTATAAGGTATCATCGGAAGATGATTGAAGTCCCGTGGTTAATACCTTCAAATCAGTAACATTTAATTGACTTGATGGTAGATTACCAGATGCTATACCAGAGACAGTATTGACAGATTGTATTGTTATTGTATTTGCCCCTACACCCAATACCTTAGCATAAGTAATATCTGGATTATTTGTATTTGTGTATTGAATTAGATTATTTGTTTTTACAATAGTGCCTGGGAATAATGGATTTGTACTAGTTACAGTACTAATCCCACCAGAACCCGCACTAATTGTTGCTATGCCAATATTAAATGCAACTGTTTGAATCACATCTGCACTAAAAGTTGATCCAAGACCTACAGCTCCATTATTTGTACCAAAAACAGATTTTACGTCAGATATTGAATTTTCTGTTACAGCAATTGCTATTCTTCCATTAGGAATTCCATCAAATATAAGTGTTTCATTCTCTATAAATTTTCCAGATGTCTCATATACTGTTAAAGCAGTCCCTACAGATACGGAATCTTTTAAAAATGCTGTAGCACCACTATTTGATCCTTTTACAAAAGTTGGTGTATTTAAAGTAATGCTTTCATTTAATGTAATATTTGTAGTTGTTTGAACATCAAACAAAGAAATATTCCATTGATTTATATTTCCATTAGAGGCATCATATGAACCAGATTCTAGTTTGAAATCATAAACTCTAGCAACACCAATTTCATTACCGGGTGCTACTTTTGGATTAGAACCAGTTCTACTATCTCTCAAACTTAAAACATATGTATTACCAATTCCAATAATTGGGGAACCATCAACTCTATTGAGAGAAAAAGTTGGCCCAGTATTATAAATTATTGACTGATCTTCAATTGCCTTTGTTGTTCTTGGTTTTTCTACATCAATAAAGGTTGGATTTAAAGTTTCTACGTCATAACCACGAACAAAAGCTCTTCCTGGAGATATTTTATAGAGTGCTAGATCATCAGAAGGAGTGGCACCACCATAAGTAAATTGACCTTCCTGAAAAATTCCTCTATTTCCTACGTTATCATTTAGAGATTCTAAAACAGATACATCAAAGGCATTTACATAATAATCACCGGACTCTGCATAAGTTCTCTTTGCCAGAGTGTCCCTTATATCCAAATATCCAGGACCACCGCCCAAGTCTCCTCTATCAACTTTTGATTTTAATACACCATCAACAACTGTTGCTAATTCAATAAAACTATCATCATTGAAATCTGTTAATGATTTTTTAAATAAACTTGTTGTTATTTTTAATCTATCTGCTCCTGGTGCAGAGTAATTATTAAATCCCTGTGAATTGTCGTTCAGGGATTCATCAATATTAGAATTAACTATTTCTTCTCTAACAAATAAACCAATCCTATAATTAGGAATGTTTCCATATTGATCTAGGATTAAAGTTTCAGTTTCAACATTGACAAAATTTCCACGTATAAAATAAACTCCATTTTGAATCTGGAATGATGAACCAATTGCAGAAGCTCCAGATGCAATAGTGATAGCAAATGGACTACCCGCAGGAATAGTGGAATTGCCTAAAAGACCTGAAGTGATTACTGAGTCAGAAACAAGAGACTCTCCATCAAAAAATACTTGAGTAGAGTTATTTGTTGTACTTGAATTTAAGTAGTTTATATAAAGAGTTAAATTGCCTCTTTCCGAATCTTGAGGTAGCAATACTTTATCAACATATGCTGTTACTCCTGATGTCTGACCAGTAATTTTCGTACCAACTAATTGCTCAGCATATGCAGAGACAGGAACTCCTTGATACATATCGTGACTGGGAAACAGATCGGAAGAGCACACGTCTGAACTCCAGTCACCTGAAGCTATCTCGTATGCCGTCTTCTGCTTGAAAAAAAAAA
>OGVZ01000095.1_pt1 | contig 13146 bp, 19 predicted proteins | sample 1575881 | NCBI WGS metagenome assembly OGVZ01 (sample SAMN07581520, study PRJEB24739) | freshwater metagenome | place: Singapore | collected 2015-01
TTGGTACTCTTAAAAACTATCAAGGGTATTACTATGAGTATAATAATAAATACTTTGTAGGAAAGACGTTTGATGTAAATGCTACTGAATTAGAGGTAATACCTAAAACACCTAATCCATTCTTATCAAAACTCTCTTCATTTGCTTATGGTGTTGCTGCTGGTGTTGCTGTTAGCAAAGTTTTAAACAGTAAAAAACCAACTTCTCACGTTTTCCAATATGATAGCAATAAAAGATATTATTCATATACTATAAAAGATCAAATAATCAAAGAAATAAATAAAGAAAACTTTGATGTTCTCCAATCAGATCCGTTATATACAACTGTATCTTTAAGCTATAATGGTGGTTTCAATAAAATAGAGCTAGATGAGGCTGAAAAGAAAATACCTGGAATAAAAATATTCGTAGAAAACTCCTACGTTCGTCCTAAGACAGAAGATGGAGGAGGTTTGGTAGGCTAAAAGATTAATCTTATATTTAAGGATAAAGGTTATGAAAAATGTTTTATATAATAGAGCGACAAGATCAATTAGATAAATTAGGGCCGTTTAATGATTGCTTTGTGAGATTCATCCCACAAAACGATAATTTCCACCCATCACTAAGCCCACTTAGTTTAATATACATCAGATCATTATCTGATCATAAAGGATATATTCTATGTTTAAGCCACACTGAATCATTCTCACTGGACATGAGTGTTACTCTTAACTGGCTCAACAACAATACAGGTAAACTCTGGGTTATGGATAAGAAGCAGGCTATGTACTGGTTCCCATACCCAGACAAACTGTATGATGTTAATTTCATTACAATACCTAATTTAACTGAAGCGTTAAATATACCTGCTATAACATATTATTATAGTAAATACACTAATTTACCTATTGTAAATAAGTTAATCCCTATTAGCAAACACTATGAGGAAAGTGAAAATGTATTTAATGAGGTAATAACATCTATTATTACACAAGAAAATAATTCTACATTTGCCTTTAATAATGATTCCTTAACGCGTGTATTTCACGAGATTGAAAAACAGGGTATTAAGGTAGATAAACAATGCTTTATTGATTGCTATGGTAATGATTTAAAATATCCTGAATTTAATCTACATAAAGGTAAAATATATAGCCAATATAACCTATATACAACCACTGGTCGCCCATCAAACACATATAACAGTATTAACTTTGCAGCATTAAATAAAAATAATGGTGAGCGCCTGTGCTACAGATCAACAAATGATGAATTCATTGAGGTGGATATTCAGGGATATCACCCACGATTGATAGGTGAAATGATTAATTTTCACTTTCCAGTAGATAAAAACACATATGAGTATCTGGGTGAATTACTGGGTGTAAGTGCACAAGAGGCAAAAGAATTAACGTTTAAACAATTATACGGGGGTGTATGGAAAGAATATCGTGATAAGCCATTCTTTAAGGATGTAGCATTATTTACAGATGAACTATGGAATAACTTCCAACGTTATGGGTATATAACAACTCGAGGTAAAATGTTTAAAAGCGATGATCTGCCTGATATGACACCTGCAAAACTATTAAATTACACCGTTCAAAGCGCAGAAACAACAACAAATACCATATTGTTAGAGGGTATATTAAGCGAATTAAGAGATAAACAAACCAAATTAGTATTGTACACTTACGATGCATTTCTATTTGATTATGCTAAGGAAGATGGCGATATATTAACTGAAATTAAAGATATTATTCACTACCCTGTAACCGTTAAGCAGGGCAAATCATATCACGGTTTAACAAAAATTTAAATATTTATTATGGAACAACTAAATGAATTTTTGGATTTGAATAAGTTATTCTGCACATTTACCTCACCTGCAGAGTTGGAAGACACTGTAGCAGCGATTAATCGCAGGTATTCAATATTATTTAACAAGATATTCATCCTTGAATCGCCTCAAAGCGACGAATTGATGTGTACCTATAATATTGATGCAGGCAATATGACATCATCTCCAATGTCTAATACTATATTACTACATCGCAAGAAGGAAAGTAATACATTGTACACTATCAATGCTTTAAACACATTGATCCAATCATTGAACAACGGTGTATTAGATAAAAATTACATGGTAGATTGGAACAATTATAAAAATTGCATACTATTAACCAGTGGTCCTAACATTAGACGTTTAGATACGGCTATTCATAAGATCATTGATCTTAGTAAGTAAGTTTTGAAAACCAAAAAAAGAATCATAGATTCACAATTATTGTGGTCATAGACCACCTCATTTAAAACCTATATTATGGACTTAAGTCTAATCAAACAGAAGTTGTCCGCTTCTCAAAACAAAGGACAAAAGCGCGAAAAAACTGACTACACTAAAATCTTCTGGAAACCAAAACCAGGTAAGCATCAAGTCAGAATCCTCCCCTCTAAATTCGACAAAGCAAATCCATTCCGCGAAGTGTATTTTCACTATGGCTTTGCCAAAGGACCAATTCTAGCTTTAACAAACTGGAATGAAAAGGATCCTATCGTTGAATTCGCTAAAAACCTCCGCAAATCATCTGACAAAGAAGATTGGCAATTAGCTAAAAAAATCGAACCAAAACTTCGTTATTTCGCTCCTGTAATCGTACGTGGCGAAGAAGACAAAGGTGCCCGCTTATGGGAATTTGGTAAATTGATTTATGAGCAATTACTAGGTATCGCTGCTGATGAAGATTATGGTGATTACACAGACATCACTGATGGACGTGATTTCACTGTTGAAGCAGTTGAAGACATGGTTGCTAATCGTAAAGGTATCAAATGTAACATTCGTGTTAAACCAAAAACATCTCCTATCTCTGAAGATGGTAGTTTGGTAAACAAGGTGTTAGAAGAACAACCTGATATCCTTACTATTAACAAACACTATTCATTTGATGAATTGAAAGAATTGCTTGATAAGTGGTTAAATCCTGAAGAGGACACTGAAGAGCCAATTGCATCTAAAGATGAAGAAGAGGAAGATGAATTCTTAGCTGATCTAAACAAGCCAGTAGAGCAAACCTACAAGCTTGACACTAAAGCAACTAAGACATCTAATGCAGACAAATTCGACGATTTATTTAATTAATTAATTTACAATGGCAAAGAAAAGCTCACTTAGTGAGGTTGTATCTGCCTCCTTAAAAGGTGGTTTCGATTTGGATAAATTTAAAAAATCCAAGTTCCTAGATCAATCCTCAAAATTTAAAAAACAACGCTGGTTAACATTCTCACCAGCACTACGTGATGCGCTTTCAATTCCTGGTATTCCTCTAGGTCACGTATTCGTGGCCAGAGGAGGATCAGATACAGGTAAAACTACTATGTTGATTGAAGCTGCAGTTGAAGCTCAAAAACAAGGTATATTACCTGTATTCATCATCACTGAAATGAAATGGGACTTCTCACACGCCCAAAAAATGGGATTCCAATGTGAGGCAGTTCCAGATGATGCAACTGGAGAGGTAGTAGATTATAAAGGATTCTTCCTATATGTGGATAGATCCTCTCTAAACACTATCGAAGATGTATCTGCATTCATTGCTGATATTTTAAGCGAACAAAAGGATGGTAAATTACCTCATGATCTATTGTTCCTATGGGATTCAGTAGGATCTATTCCATGTGAAATGAGCGTTAAACAGGGTAATAATAACCCTATGTGGAACGCAGGCGCTATGGCTACACAATTTGGTAACTTTATCAACCAACAGTTTCCACTATCACGTAAAGAAAGTTATCCATACACTAACACATTATTCGTAATCAACAAAACAGGTGTACAACCAGCATTAACTCCTATGAGTCAACCTCGTATGACTAATAAAGGTGGTAACTCCATGTATTGGGATGCTACAATCGTAGCTACCTTCGGTAACGTTACTAATAGTGGTACCTCTAAAATTAGTGTACAACATAAGGGTAAAAAAGTAGAATTTGCAAAACGTACTAAAATCGCTATCGATAAGATTCATGCTGATTATGGTATTGCTACTGCATCAACTGTACTTGTTACTCCTCACGGATTCATTCCTGATACGCCTGAGGCAATTAAAGAGTACAAGAAAACCTACGCTCACGAATGGTTTAATGAAGCCATTGATGTATCTGACCTAGTACAGGTTGAAGATAACAGCGAATGGGAAGAAAGTAGTAAAATATCACCAATAATCGAAATCGATAATGACACAAGCGAAGAATAAGTACGCAGACATACTTTCTAAAGTCAACAATGATCAGCGTGGAGTCTCGGACTCCATTCTGATTATTGATGGACTAAATACATTTCTGAGATCATTTACAATGATCAACCACATTAATCCAGACGGCCACCATATTGGTGGCCTAACTGGATTTTTAAAATCAGTTGGATATGCTATCAAAATGCTAGATCCAACTAAAGTAATAATTGTGTTTGATGGAGCTGGAGGATCTAATAATAAACGAAATTTATATCCTGAATATAAAGCAAACAGGAATAAATCTCGAATGACAAACTATTCTATATTCAGCTCTAAAGATGAAGAAAACGAATCTATCAATAATCAGATGGCAAGATTGATTCAATATCTTCAATGCCTACCAGTATCAATGATTGTAGTAGATGGAATTGAGGCAGATGATGTTATAGGATATTTAGTAGGTAAATTTGAAAAATTTAATGCTACTAAAGAGGTAACAGTACTATCTGCTGATAAAGATTTCCTTCAATTAGTATCAGATAAGGTTCAAGTATATTCTCCAACTAAAAAGAAAATATACAAACCAAAAGATGTACTGGATGAATATAATGTTAGTAGCTATAATTTCGTTAACTATAAAATACTGATGGGAGACAATTCAGATAATTTACCTGGCATTGATGGTTTAGGACCTAAAAAGGTAATTAAAATGTTTCCTGAATTAGCTAGCGATATACCCACAACATTAAATGAAATAATAGAGAAAGCAAATAGCAAAATAGGTGAACATGATCTATATGCTCGTATAGTTGAAAGAAAACATCAGCTAGAAATAAACAGCAAACTGATGAATCTACAAACTATGCCTATATCACCAGAAAATATAGAAATAATACAACGTAGTTTTAAATCACCTTATGAGTTAAATCCTCATGCGTTTATGACTATGTATTTGGCTGATAAGTTAGGTGAATCAATACCTAACACACCAAACTGGTTAAACCAAGTCTTTGGTCCTTTAAATGCCTTTAAGTAGATTTATAAAAACAATAAGTTATGGAAAAACAAACACTACAAGACATCAGACAGCTTGCAGAAAGAATGTGGGAAGGATGCCATGGATGCGATGAGAACGATAAGCAAATGTGGATTAATGGATTTGTAACAGGTTATTTACTCTCTAAATCAGAATAATATGACGCCAAAAGAAACAGCAGTACAATACATGATTAGGCAACTTAGGTATGCTTATGATGCTAAAAAAGCAGGTACATTTAATGGTGAATTGGATGTTGATGATGTAGAGTACTTTGGTGAGATAGCATTGAAAATGGAAAACGAACAATTAAACATAGCCAGATTAGATGGAATTAATTTGGCAAATAAAGGATACGGAAAAAAATAATATGGGAACAAGAGTTAAAGTAACATACGTAGCACTAAATGAATATGGGAAACCTATCACATCAGCAAGTACATTTGAAGACTTACGCAAATCATTAGATGAATATTATGCTGTAGATAGAACAGATGCTCAGTGTCTTGGATTCGTTCCTTATGAAACTAAGTATCCTGATGACTATGAAGGACATTATACCTATAGTTGGACAAGCATCATTCATAATGAAAAAACTACAGAATTAGATGTTATCAAGGTATACTGTATTGAATATTATCCTCACACAATTTACGAAGTATAAAAATAAATTAACGAATGACTACTCTTCAAAAGTTAAATCAATATGGAAACGCGTTTCAAGTTAAAGTGCTAGGAGCACTATTAACACAGCGTGAGTTCCTTCTCAATATTGCTGATTCACTAGACCCAGAATACTTCGAATCATCAGCACATAAATGGACAGTAGAATACGTTCAAAAATACTTCCAACAATATCATACTTACCCTACAATTGAAACATTATCAATTGAAATTAAAAAGATTGAAAATGAGGTACTTCGAATTTCTCTCACTGATGCACTTCGTGAGGCTTATAAAATGGCTGATGTTAGTGATTTGGAATGGGTTGAAAAAGAATTTAGCGATTTCTGTAAGAACCAACAAATGAAAAAAGCCATTATGACCTCCGTTGATCTACTCAACATGGGAGATTATGATGGAATTAGAGCATTGATCAACGATGCTATGAAAGCAGGCGAAGATAAAAACGTTGGATTAGATTATTTAGTTGATGTTGAAACAAGATATCGTGATGATGATCGTGGCGCAATTCCATTCCCTTGGAAAACATTTAATGATTTAACACAGGGTGGCTATGGCAAAGGCGATTTAGTATTGCTATTCGGTAATCCAGGTGGAGGTAAATCATGGGGTGTCATGGCTATGGGAGCCTATGCCGCAGCACTAGGATACAATGTAGTTCATTACACACTGGAATTATCTGAAGGATATGTTGGTAAACGTTATGATGCAATATTTTCAGGTATTGATGTTGATAAACTAAATGATCATCGTAAGGATGTAGAGGAATCAATTGCTAAGGTTAAGGGCAAAATAATGATCAAAGAATACGCACCTAAACGCGCGTCTTTAGATACGATAGAGGCCCACCTTCAGCAGATGGAGCATCAGAATGAGTTTAAACCTGATTTGATTATAATTGATTACTTGGACTTGCTACGCACTAAAGGTAGAAAGGAACGTAAAGATGAAATTGATGATGTTTACACTGATGCTAAAGGATTAGCAAAACAACTCAACATTCCAATTGTATCTCCTTCACAAGCAAACAGAACAGGTGCTGATGAAGATATCTTACAAGCTAAAAACGCAGCTGGATCATATGATAAGATTATGATTGGAGATATAATTATATCCTTAGCTCGTGGACGTAAAGACAAAGTAAATGGAACTGGCAACTGGCACTTCATCAAAAATAGATATGGTGCTGATGGATTAACATTTGGATCCAAAATTAATACAGCAAACGGATTTATAGATATATACGATCAACCTCTAGATGACGAGGAATTTGAAACTAAAAAAACAAATAAGAAGACAAATGACTTCTCTGATGTAGGAATAGAAGATAAGTATGTTCTTCGAAGTAAGTTTTTAAAGTTTGAAGGGGAGCAATAGTATATATTATATTTATAAACACGCTAAATAAAAAATTTATGGTAACAGTTAAAAGGTTCACGGCTGCATGGTGCGGCCCGTGTAAGCAGCTTGCTCCTGTATTTGAAGAGCTCAAAAATGAAATTACAGAGGTTACATTCGAAACAATCGATGTAGATCAAAATAGAGAATCTGCTATTGAGCAGGGAATAGTTTCAGTACCTACCGTTATCTTAGAACAAGATGGACAACAAGTCTATCGTTTCAGTGGAGTATTACCTAAATCAGTTATAGCTGGGGTTATTAAGAAATATTTATAACAATTTAAAAGAAAAACAAAAAATGAACGTAGAACAGAGTATTCTGTCTGACATCACCGTTTACATGAAGTATGCGAAATTCAGACCAGAGCTAAACAGAAGAGAAACATGGGAGGAATTAGTAGATCGAAACAAACAAATGCATTTAAAAAAATTCCCAAATTTAAAAGATGAAATTGAAGAAGCTTATAAATTCGTTTACGATAAGAAAGTATTACCATCAATGCGCTCTATGCAATTTGCAGGTAAGCCCGTTGACATCAATAATGCTCGTATATTTAATTGCTCTTATCTTCCTATTGATGACATCGCTTCCTTCAGCGAAATAATGTTCCTTCTCCTCTCTGGTTGCGGTGTTGGTTACTCTGTTCAACAACATCATATTGAAAAATTACCTGAGGTAAGAAAGCCATTGAAAACAAAACGTTACCTTGTAGGTGACAGTATTGAAGGATGGGCTGATGCCGTTAAAGTATTAGTTAAATCTTACTTACGTGGTGGTCCACTTCCATTATTTGATTTTAGAGATATTCGCCCTAAAGGTGCTCAATTAATTACTGTAGGTGGTAAAGCACCTGGTCCAGAACCACTTAAAATTGCCTTAGTACATGTACAAGCAATTCTAGATAGAAAAAAAGATGGTGATAAATTAACATCATTAGAGTGTCATGACATTATCTGTCATTTAGCTGATGCTGTATTATCAGGTGGTATTCGTCGCGCTGCCCTCATTGCATTATTTAATTTAAATGATGAGGAAATGTTAACGTGTAAGTTTGGTAATTGGTGGGAAGATAATCCACAACGTGGAAGAGCTAATAACACAGCTGTACTTATCAAATCCAAAATTGAAAAGGATGTATTCCTTGATTTATGGAAGAAAATTGAACTAAGCAATTCAGGTGAACCAGGATTCATCTTCTCAAACGATAAAGATGCTGGTACTAACCCATGTGCTGAAATTAATTTAAAACCAAATCAATTCTGTAACTTGTGTGAGGTAAATGCCTCAACCATTGAATCACAAGAGGATTTAAATGCTAGAGTTAAAGCAGCTGCTTTCATTGGTACATTACAAGCTTCATATACTGATTTCCACTACTTAAGAGATGTATGGAAAAAAACAACTGAAAAAGAAGCATTACTAGGTATTGGAATGACTGGCATCGCTTCAGGTGAGGTATTAAAATATAGCTTAAAAGAGGCAGCTAAAATTGCTGTTGAAGAAAACGCACGTTTAGCTGAGGTGATCGGTATTAATAAAGCAGCTCGCGTTACATGTGTTAAACCATCAGGTACTACATCATTAGTATTAGGTACATCAAGTGGTATTCACGCTTGGCACGATGATTTCTATTTAAGACGTATTCGCATTGGTAAGAATGAAGCATTATACACTCACTTATCAATTCATCATCCTGAATTACTTGAAGATGATTTCTTCAAACCAAACATTCAAGCAATCGTTACTATTCCTCAACGTGCTCCTCAAGGATCAATTGTACGCCCTAAAGAAACAGCTATTGAATTACTTGAGCGTATTAAGAAGTTCAATAAAGAATGGATTAAACCAGGGCATAGAAAAGGATCCAATATGCATAACGTATCAGCTACAGTAAACATCAAACAAGATGAATGGGCTACAGTAGGTGATTGGTTATGGGAAAATAAGGAATACTTTACTGCATTATCATTCCTCCCAGAGGATTTAGGAACATACACTCAAGCTCCTTTTGAAACTATTACAGAAGAGCAATTTAAAGAGAGGATAGGCCATCTCCACTCATTAGATTTATCCAAAGTAATAGAATTTACAGATGAAACAGCATTACAAGACCAAGCAGCGTGCGCAGGAGGTGCCTGTGAAGTCATATAAAGAGGGTATTCATTATTATATGGATGGTGAGAGGGTGGTGTTTACTGCCCTCTTCCACATTCAGAGAGGACAATGTTGCGGAAATGGATGTAGACACTGCCCATACGATCCAAAACATAAAAAAGGAAAGGTGGTATTGTCAGAAGAATTTAGTAAATTTCAAGATATGGATTTAAAAGATATAGAAAAACAACTTAAAGAACTCCAAAATAAGGATTTTAGCAGTATGTCTCCTGAACAAATTCAGAAGATAATAGATCAATTATTTGATTTTACAGATACAGCTGAAACACAATTAAATAATGACATTCAAAAACAAATAGATGAGTCAGAAAATTCATGATATATTATTTATAATAGGCTTACTAATTTTAGCCTGTATGTTATTTGGGGGCCCATTAATGATTCTATGGAACTGGTTAATGCCTACTATATTTAATTTGCCTTACATTACGTTTTGGCAAGCATGCGGATTACAATTAATGGCAGCACTATTATTTAAATCAAATATTAATATAGATAAAAAATAATAATATGTTTCAATCAACTAAGTTATTTGATGGTTTCAGTTGTGTGTTTCGTCAATGGAAAGCAGAGGGAACACATTGTAGATTCCTTCATGGTTATGGAGTATCATTTAGAGTATGGTTTGAAGGTGAATTAGACGAGCGTAATTGGGTTTGGGATTTTGGAGGCATGAAACGTGCTAAAGGTACTATTGATGGTATGAATCCTAAAGCATGGATGGATTATATGTTTGATCATACATTAGTTGTAGCAGAAGATGATCCATATGTTAATGGATTTAAAGCCATGGGTGAACATGGATTAGCACAAGTTAGAGTAATACCAGCTGTTGGAGCAGAACAGTTTGCAAAATATATATTTGAGAAGTTGAACACATTCGTTCAAGAGGAAACTAGCGGTAGAGTGAGAGTGACAAGAGTGGAATTTATGGAACACAATAAAAATACCGCTATATATGAACAAGAGAACTAAAAAAGCTCAACGCAAAAAACTTATTGAAAAAAACCCACCATTATACCTTAGTGAAGGTCATTGGGAAGAGGCTATGTTAGAAGAAAATAGCTATTGGGATGTAGATATAATTGCTAAAGCAAATGCTCCCGTTTATAAAAAAATAGATAAATGGGCTAAAAAATATGCTGAAGCATCTAGTTGGTTAGGAAAATGGTATTGTCAAGTTCAAATCGATAAATTAAGAAGTAAATTAGTACGATATGAAAGTAAGTCATGAGTTGCCTATTGGTCTCCTCCACTACAGCTATCAGTGGAACGATTATGATTATTGCTTACCACATTTAATAGACAAATACGAGCGCTACCGCTTATACTTTCAGAAAGCTAGATTAGATAAACGATTCATTATTATGGATAATGGGTTGTTTGAAGGTGTTAAACATACAGAACAGGATCTATTTGATAAGATGTGGATCGTTAGACCTGACATATTCATTGTACCTGACGAATGGAATGATTCAATAGCTACCCTACGTAATGCTAAACATTGGATGATCAATCGTAAACAATTCCTCCCTGAAGGTACTGAATTAATGGCTGTATGTCAAGGTGAAACAATGGGTGAATTAGTTACTACATATCAAAATCTAATTGATCTAGGATATAAACACATCGCCTTTAACCACTCAAGTGCAGCATACTCAGACAAATACCCAGACAATGCTATATTATATGCTCAAATGTATGGTAGAACTGAATTGATTAGAATATTACTTGAAAAAGATACTATTAGAAAAGACATATATCATCATCTACTTGGATGTTCATTACCTCAAGAGTTTATGGAGTATGAAGGATATGATTGGATTAAATCCGTTGATACATCAAATCCAATTACTGTAGGATCGGAAGGTGTTAGATATGAGGACAATGGAATTTCACATAAACCAAAAACCAAAATCGAGGAATTATTTGAGGTAAATTTGGATGACAAAATGGAAGATATTATCTTTAATGTAAACAAATTTAAAAGTTATGTCAGAAAAACTATTATCACTATTTGATTATTTAGGTTATCCTGCTGGAAAAGAATTAGGAGAACAGGTAGCACGATATGCTAAAATTAGAAAAGCAAAATGTAGTGTACGCTATGTAGATACAAGAACATATACTGGACCAGTAATGTTATACACTAGAGAGTTCCTTAATGAATACTTTGAAACTAAAAAAGTATTTGAAGAAGATTATACTGAAATCAACACACAGTTGATGGATGATAGTTTTAAAAGTAACGAAAACGAAAATTATATATTTTAATATGAAACAAGCAGTATTATCATTAAGTGGAGGAATGGATAGCTCCACCTTGCTGCTTCATCTACTCGCCAATGGCTATGAAGTAACAGCACTATCCTTTGATTATGGACAAAAGCACAAAGTTGAACTTGAACGTGCTACATCGTTAGTTGAGTATATTAATGCTCGATTCTACAATGCGGATAATTCTAACTTTGTAAGACATCAAATCATCAAACTAGATGGATTACAACAATTACTCAGTTCAGCATTAGTTGAAGGTGGTAAAGATGTTCCTGAAGGACATTACCAACAAGACAATATGAAGGAAACAGTAGTTCCTAATCGCAATAAAATATTTAGTTCATTAATTCAAGCAGTAGCTTTATCAATAGCTACTAAACACAATATTGGATGTGCTATTGCAATGGGAATCCATGCTGGTGATCATGCAATCTATCCTGATTGTAGACAAGAGTTCCGTGATGCTGACTTTGAAGCATTTATACTTGGTAACTGGGAGTCTAAAAGAGTATCTCACTATACACCTTATCTTCATACTGATAAATTTGGTATTTTACAAGATGGAGAAAAATGCTGTGAAGTATTAGGTTTAGACTTTGATGAAGTATATAAGCGCACTAATACATCTTACAAACCAATTAAACACTATTACCGCCCAGAAACATATGCTTTCAAATGGTATAGCGATTATAAATCAGCAGCGTCAGTAGAGCGAATTGAATCATTTATTAAATTAGGTCGCCCTGATCCTGTTGAATATGCTGATGAAACTGGTCCTGTAAGTTGGGAAGTAGCTAAAGCACACGTAGAAAAAGTTCTAGCTGAACATTTGGAAGGACAAAATTAAGATCTTATATTCACTCTGTAAACAAACAACAATCATAGTTATGAGTTATCAAACAAAAGTACGTGCGAATTATTTAAATCGCACAGCCAAGTTGAGTTTCTTTAAGAACCGTCAACGTAATGGCGATGTAGCTCGTCTTTCAGACGAAACAGGCTACACTGAGCGTATGATTTATTACACCCTCACTGGTGAGCGTCGTGTAAATACAACCATCGCAAACGCAATGTATAATCTTACTCGTCGCCGCATGCGCAACGAAGATTATATCGTAGCTACGGCTTAATAAGCCTCCGACATCCCCACCCTTAAAGAGTGGGGATGTTTTTTATTTAAATTAGAAATCATGCTTCACGAAATACAACATATTTTAGGGCTATGTGGTGAAAAACATTTCAGTATACTTAGTGTACTGATGGATTGGCAAAACACAAGCCCTATCTTCCATTATATTAAAACATTATTGAAATGAGTAAAATCGATCCACACAAACCATATCGTGACTGGGAAAC
>OGVZ01000096.1_pt1 | contig 13122 bp, 13 predicted proteins | sample 1575881 | NCBI WGS metagenome assembly OGVZ01 (sample SAMN07581520, study PRJEB24739) | freshwater metagenome | place: Singapore | collected 2015-01
GTTTCCCAGTCACGATATATTGCTATGTCGACCACAACCACGAGTAGTGATAATTAGCGCTGGTGATGATCTTGTTGAACCGGGTAGCAAATTAGCTGGTGATGAAGATGAATATGAGAGTAACTCCTGGTTTTTAACTACCTTTGTTCGCGAAGCCGGCGCTCATGCATTTAGGGTGCACACAATTCCAGAAACCCAAGATCAACTTAAGTTAATTGTGGAGGATCAATTAGTAAGAGCAGATTTGATTGTAATTAGTGGTGAATCTAAAGATGAATCATTTGATTTAATCACCTCTGTTTTATCTAACCTAGGTGAAATAAAAATAGTGACTCCTAATCTTGCAGAAAGTAGTAAACACAGTTACGGCATGATCGGCCCAGATAAGACCCCGGTAGTGGTGTTACCCGGGGATCCAATTGGGAATTATCTTTCAGCAGAACTTTTTATCCGCCCAATGATCATTAAAATGCTAACAGGCGAAATATCGGATCGAGGTTACAAAAAAGTTAAGTTAAGCAAGGCTCTAACATCTGAAGCAGGCAAGGTGCAATTTTTAAGAGGTCTACTAAATGGGGATGGTCAAGTCACAGCGCTAGCTGATCAAGACTCACTGATTACCTTATCAATGGCAAATTGTTTAATTGAAATAGATGAGAAGAGCGAGAAGTTAAGTGCTGGAGATCAAGTAAATATTCTGATGGTTAATTAGGAAAATTTGAAAAGATTAATAGATCATGAACTAACTCTTAAACCTATTCGGTTTAGAGATAAAGGTGCATGGGATGCGGTTCGAGCAATAAATAGAGACTGGTTATCACCTTGGGAGGCAACTAGACCCCAAATCGATAGCACCTCGCCATTACCTTCTTATTACGGGATGGTTCTGCAATTAAATAAAGAGATCAGAGCACTCAGATCAATCTCGTTAGGAATATGGCTTAAAGAAAATAAAAGTGAAGTATTAATCGGACAAATCACATTAGGCGGAATTATTTTTGGAGCAATGCGAGGTGCTCATATTGGCTATTGGATTGACCAAAGATTTGCTAGCCGCGGGTATACAACTAGGGCAGTAAAGTTATTAACTAAATATGGTTTTGAAACATTAAAGCTGCATCGGATAGAAATAAATCTGCGGCCTGAGAATGAAGCATCAAAAAAGGTCGCATTAAAGGCTGGCTTTGTATTGGAAGGGGCACGTAATAACTACCTTCATATTGCAGGCGATTGGCGCAATCACATTACTTTTGTTAAGGAAAACCCAGAAATAAAATAAAAGATAGTAAAGACATACCTACCCATTTCCCCTTAAATCTAACCCTCAACATTTATTGTTGTGCTTTATGGGTTCGGGTTTTATCTACTTAATCATCATCGCCATGTGGGTTGCCTACTTCTTGCCCCAATGGTTGAGTAAGCATGAAGATAACTCAGGACGCGCAATTGAAAGATATAAAAATGCAATGTTGGTAGTGGCAGAAAATAATCCAAATATTAAAACCGAGCCAAGGTTGGAGGATAAAACTAAGATATTTTTGCAACGCAGATTAATTTTTAGTTCATTATTCTCACTTAGCTTTCTCTCACTAATTTGCGCAGCTGTTGGATTCTTAGATTTCACAACAACTTTAATTCCGAGTACTGCTTTACTAATTTATTTAGTAAATGTTAGAAAACAAGTGGTTGCCTCACAATTAAAAGCGAGAAGATTAAAAGCACTAGAGAAAATTACGAACAGCAAGATTTCAACTGCTGTAATTCCAGAAAAAGTTGAGGAAAAAAGCAATAATGAACATTGGGTTCCATTCGCTGATCGAACTGAGATTACTGGAGTAATTGTGGTACCGAAGGATCGCAAAGGATGGCAGCCAACTAAATTACCAAAACCCGTTTATACCACTGCAGCTAAAGCTGTTCCAAGTAAGCGAATAATTGATTTGACTACAACTGGACAGTGGAGCGCTGATCAAGAGCGGATTAAAGCACTTTCTGGCAGAGATGATGATTTCTTTGATCAAGCAATGGTTACTGATTTATCACAGGAAGACAAAGCGGTCAACGAGTAATTAAATCCAGCTAGGCAGCCACATTCTGGCTAACCAGTCCACATATGGGATATTAATTCCTATAAAAATTGGCATAAAGTAAATGAAATTAATACCCACAGTTATTACAAATCCATATATCAATTTGCGATTTATCTGATTATTTAGCGCCCAGTTAAATACATTTAGCAGAGATAGCACAATAAATGGAAATATTGCGATGGCATAAAAATAGAATGTAGTTCTATTTTGAATGAAAAACCAAGGTAAATAGGTGCCGGCAATGCCAGCAAGAATATATGCTGAAATTCGATCTCTATTTACGATGAATAATCCAACCGTGATTACAATTGCAAAAATGCCAGCCCACCATAAAATTGGGGTGCCAATTGCCAAGATCTCTTGTGAACAGGATTGTGCTCCACAATTTTTAGGAGTTTCATAGTAGAAAGATGTTGGCCTGCCCAACACCAACCAGCTCCAAGGATTTGCCGCATAGGTATGTTGCTCGGTTAAACCCCGGTGAAAACTCATAATCTCTACCTGGTAATTCCAGAGCGAGGAAAAAAGGTTTGACCCAGAATCTCTTGCCCAACCCTTTGCGCTTATGAACCATCCGCTCCAGGAAAGTAAGTAGATACCGATAGGGGTTAATACAAATTGGTAAAACCGCTTACCCCAGGTTACAAAATTAGCCCTACCAATATTTACTGTCAGCAAAATTAAAAAAGGAATTACAAATACTGCGCTCCACTTGGTGGCAGCTGCAAGGCCAATTACAACTCCACTCAACCAAAGATTGTCTCTGAGAATTAGATAAAAGGTTAGCAGTATGAAAAACATTAAAAAAATATCAAGGAGAGCAACTCTTGACATAACAAGATGAAGTCCATCAAGTGCAAATAAGGCTGCTGCTATGTTGCTTAAAAATAGGGAGTTAAAAAGTCGCTGCACAATTAAATAAATTAACAGAACAGAAGCACTACCAACTATTGCAGCGATTATTCGCCACCCAAATTCATTATTTCCAAAAAGCTTTATTCCAATACCAATTAACCATTTTCCCATTGGCGGGTGAACAACGAACTCAGCTGCTCCTTGCTCATTTAATTCAACCCCATCGGTTATGAGTGAGGCTGCATTTTTTGCGTAGTAAACCTCATCGAAAATATAACCTTTTGGAAGATTCAGTCGCCAAAGTCGAAGTGCTAGTGCAAAGCCAACAATGATTGAGATTGGGGCCAAATGGCGAAAACGAGTAATACTCACGGGGTCAGCCTAAGACCTGCGCGAACAACAGCAATCAAATAACCTGAGAGAATTAGCAGATGTTAATCCTGGCCTGCTTACCAATTGGTGATGCCCGTGATGCCTCTGCGCATTTAATAGAGGCAATTGGCCAAGTGCAGTATGTGGCTGCTGAAGATTCACGAAAGTTTGCCCGACTTTGCCAAGAGTTAAATATTAAGCACCACGCAAAGGTAATTTCATTTTTTGAAGGAAATGAAGTTGAAAAAATTGATGAGCTAACAAATCTTCTAAAGTCGCAAAAAGATGTGTTGGTTGCTACCGATGCTGGCGCTCCTGGTATTTCAGATCCCGGCTACCGATTAATTAGAGCGGCCCTACAAGCTAATGTGAAAATTAAAGTATTGCCGGGACCAAGTGCGGTAACAACTGCTTTATTACTATCTGGCTTACCAACTGATCGTTTTTGCTTTGAAGGCTTTCCACCTCGCACCCAAGGTGCCAGAGAAAAATGGTTTAAGGATTTAGCGCAAGAGGAGCGAACCATTATTTTCTTTGAAGCTCCGCATCGAATTGTTGAATCACTTAATGATGCTGCCACTGCATTTGGGTTAGATCGAAATGGTGCTATCTGTCGAGAGATGAGTAAGCATTATGAAGAGGTAATGCGGGGAAATCTGGGTGAACTTATTGAGTGGGCAAAATCAAAAGATATTTTAGGTGAAATAACAATTGTGATCGAGGGCTTTGATCCAGGAAGTAGAGAGTATGACCAAGCAGATTTAATTCAAATGGTGCTAAAGCTGGAGGCAAATGGTGAAGGTCGCAAAGAGGCAATAGCGCTAATTGCAAAAGAAACCGGAGTCTCTAAGCGGGTTGTTTTTGATGCCATGGTTGCCCATAAGAGTGGCGATAAGATCTGATCATGGCTGAAAAATCTTTTTATTTAACTACGCCCATTTACTATGTAAATGACGCGCCCCATATTGGCCATGCATATACAACGGTTGCTGGTGATGTTTTAACCCGTTGGCATCGCCAACGTGGTGAGTCAGTTTGGTTTCTTACCGGTACTGATGAGCATGGCCAAAAAGTATTAAATACTGCGCAAGCGAATAACACCTCACCTCAGGATTGGTGTGACAAGTTAGTTGATTCTGCATGGAAACCAGTTTGGAAAGATTTAAATATTGCCAATGATGATTTCATAAGAACTACCGAGGATAGACACAGCAGTCGAGTGCAGAAGTTTCTTCAAAGCTTAAAAGATTCAGGCCATATTTATGCTGGGAAGTTTGAAGGCCCATACTGCATTGGTTGTGAAGAGTTTAAATTGCCGGGTGATTTAGATGAAGGTAAGTGCAAAATTCACTCCAAGCCAGTTGAAATGTTAAGTGAAGATAATTGGTTCTTTAAGTTATCGGCCTTCAGACAACCACTACTTGATTATTACAAAGCAAATCCAGAGGCATGTCAGCCAGAGAGTGCTCGTAATGAGGTTATTTCATTTTTAGAGGGTGAAGTTAGAGATCTTTCTATCTCAAGATCTACCTTTAATTGGGGAATACCAGTTCCTTGGGACACCAAGCAGGTTATTTATGTTTGGTTTGATGCGTTATTAAATTATGCAACCGCTGTTGGATTAGGTGATGATCCAGCTACTGAAAGTGGAAAAAAGTTTGTCAGTACTTGGCCAGCTGATGTGCACTTAGTTGGTAAAGATATTTTGCGCTTTCATGCAATTATCTGGCCAGCAATGTTAATGGCAGCAGGTGTAGCAGTTCCTAAAAAAATATTTGCCCACGGCTGGTTGCTAGTTGGTGGCGAGAAAATGTCTAAGAGTAAGTTAACTGGTATTGCCCCATCTGATATTACAAAAGATTTTGGAGTAGATGCTTTTAGATACTACTTCTTAAAAGCTATTCCCTTTGGCAGCGACGGCTCATTTTCTTGGGAGGATATGGCAGCAAGATATACCAGTGAATTAGCTAATGATTTTGGCAACTTAGCTTCGAGATTAATTGCCATGATTGAAAAGTATTGCGAAGGAAAAATTCCAAGTATTGCTAAAGATGAATCACTCGCCGCTTTACTTGAGCACAGCGTTAAGATTGCTGATAAAGCTATTTGCGCCCTTGATTTTCAAGGTGGCATAAACACAATCATGGATTTTTGTAAGAGAGTCAATGGTTATGTAACAGAGAAAGAGCCCTGGGTAGTAGCAAAAGATTCATCTAGAAAGTCTGAGCTTGATGTAATTTTATATAACACAGCTGAATCTCTTCGAGCATTAGCAGTATTACTTCATCCAGTAATGCCTGAGGTAACTGAAATACTATGGCAATCACTTGGTGCGCAAGCATCCCTAGGCGAAATTGGTAATCAGCAAATAAGTAAGGTGGCTAACTGGGGACAATTACCAGCCGGAAGTGTTGTCACTAAAACCGATGTGTTATTTCCAAGATTAGAAGAGGTTAAGTAATTTATGGCAGATCGTCATAACCGCGATCTTGATCGAAAGCCTGGAAGCCTGCCAGAACCAATCAAAACCAAGACAGTTGATTCACATGCTCACCTGGAGTTAATCCACAACAGTGAGCCAGATTCACCTTTAATTAAACAAACTTTAGATCAAGCTGCATCAGTTGGAATCGATCGAGTTGTGCAAGTTGGCTACTCGGCTGAGCAATCAATTTGGTCAGTTAAATGTGCAGAAAGTTTTGTTGGACAAGTGCTTGCTGCAGTTGCACTGCACCCAAATGAAGCACCAGTTGTTGATGACTTAGAAAAAGATTTAAAAATTATCGAAGATTTAGCAGCAAATCCAAGAGTAAGAGCAATCGGTGAGACTGGCCTAGATTTCTTTCGAACACCTCAAGAGTTGCGAGATAAACAAAAGTACTCATTCGCCCGTCACATAAAGATGGCAAAGGATCACAATAAAGCTCTAGTTATTCATGATCGCGATTCACATCGGGCGGTATTAGATTTGCTAATCCAAGAAGGTCCCCCAGAAAAGACGATTTTTCACTGCTACTCAGGTGATGCCCAAATGGCAAAGGAGTGCATCGCTAATAATTACATTCTCTCCTTCGCTGGCACAGTAACCTTTAAGAACGCACCAGAATTACGTGAGGCAGTTGTGTTGGTCCCAGTTGAGCAGTTATTAGTTGAGACCGATTCACCCTTCTTAGCTCCGATGCCAAATCGAGGTTCATTAAATACACCAGCCCAGATTCCAAATACTTTGCGAGTGATGGCAGATTTAAGGGGTGAATCTGTGGATTACTTAGCTGGTGCGATATCTGAAAATGCTGAACGTATTTTTGGAAAGTTTTAAATGAAAACACTGCTCGGTGCAGCTGAGATTAGAGAGTTAGCTAAAGAGTTAGATTTAAAGCCAACTAAAAAATTAGGCCAAAACTTTGTAGTTGATGCAAATACCTGTCGAAAGATTGTAAAGCTAGCTGAGGTTAGTGAAAGCGATACTGCCTTAGAAATTGGTCCAGGACTTGGCTCACTGACCTTAGCTTTACTTGAAAATGCCCACCAAGTACTTGCTGTTGAAATTGATGATCGCCTTGCTGATCAACTTCCAATAACAGTTGAAAAGCATGGCTTTGATCCCAAAAAACTAATTGTTTTAAATCAAGATGCGATGGCGCTTGTGCAATTGCCAATTGAGCCAACCGTATTAGTAGCAAATTTGCCTTACAACATTTCAGTTCCAGTGCTTCTTAATCTCTTAGAAAGATTTCCATCTATTAATCGAGGCGTGGTTATGGTGCAAAGTGAGGTGGCTTATCGACTAGCTGCAAAGCCAGGGAACAAGCAGTATGGATCTCCAACTGCCAAAGCTAATTGGTGGGTTGATTTAGAGATGGCAGGTTCAGTAAGTCGCTCAGTTTTTTGGCCAGTTCCAAATGTTGACTCATCTTTAGTTAGATTCACCCGTCATGCGCCATTAGGTGATGAACGCCAGCGAGGTGCCACCTTTTCAATTATTGATCAAGCATTTGCTAAGAGAAGAAAAATGATGCGATCAGCAATCGCAGATTTATTTGCAGGTCAGGCTGAAGAGAATCTAATTGCTGCAGGGATTGATCCAAAGATTCGTGGTGAGGCATTGGCGGTTGAGCAATTTTTTCAAATAGGTGAGCAAATGCTTGAGCAAAATTCACGCAAGTAAGTTATAAAACCAATACGCTCTAGACCATGAAATCACGAGGAGTTACCGCCAGAGTTCCAGCTAAGGTAAATCTGCAACTCTCTGTTGGACCACTTGGATCTGATGGCTTTCATGAAGTAACAACAGTTTTTCAAGCAATCTCACTCTTTGATGATGTAACTGTGGCAACAGCGCCAACGGGAGAGGGAATAAAGATAAGCATTAGTGGGCAAACCTCAGGTGGTGTGCCGGCAGATAACTCTAATTTGGCGGTTAAAGCGGCGCAGTTAATGATTAAAAATTACAACCTGCCAGAGGATTTAGTAATTAAATTAAAAAAAGAGATTCCAGTTGCAGGTGGCATGGCAGGTGGCAGTGCTGATGCTGCTGGTGTGATAGTTGGCTTAGATTCGTTATTTGAACTTGGGCTTTCCCGAGATGTAATGGAATCAGTTGGTAGCAAAATTGGTTCAGATGTGCCATTTTCAATCTGTGGTGGTGTTGCAATTGGAACAGGTAGAGGTGATCACATAACACCAGCCCTTGCTAAGGGAAGTTATAACTGGGTACTTGCGCTTTCTGGTCAAGGATTAGCAACACCCTCTGTTTACCAAGAGTGTGATCGGTTGCGCGAAGGTTTATCAATCGCACCACCAGTTGTTAGTGAGCCACTAATGCAAGCATTACGGGCAGGGGATGCGAAAGCATTAGGCAAGGCGCTAACAAATGAATTACAACCTGCAGCTTGTTCATTGCGGCCAGCACTTAGATTGGTTTTAGATGTTGGAGTTGATTATGGCGCACTTGGTGGAATTGTCTCTGGCTCAGGTCCAACAGTTGCATTTTTAGTATCAGATGATGAGCATGCAATGGATTTAACCGTTGCATTAAGCAGTAGTGGGGTTGTTTCCTCTGTTGTTAGAGCAAGTGGGCCTACTAATGGCGCACGAATAATTGAAAGTTTTTAATTTAACCAGTTATAAGGGATAATTCAGGTTCCGCCATTGTGTAGTGGCTAGCACATGAGCCTTTGAAGCTCAGGGTCCAGGATCGATACCTGGTGGCGGAGCCACCAAATGAAAGGGGCAAATGATGAGTAAGTTAGATCTTGTCATTGTCCTAGCAGCAGGCGATGGCACCAGAATGAAATCAAGTAAAGCAAAGGTGTTACATAAGGTCGCCGGTCGAACCATCATTGAGAATGTATTAACCGCTATCACCCCATTATCTGCAAAAACTACAACTGTGGTGGTAGGAGCAGATAAGGATGTAGTAGTTGAGCACCTATTAAATATCTCGCCAAAGATTAATACTGTTGAACAGGTTAAACGCAATGGCACTGGAGCTGCTGCCCAACTAGCTTTAGCAGCCCATAAGGGTGATGGCACAGTTTTAATTCTGGCTGGCGATACGCCACTTTTGACTTCCCAAACTTTGCAGGAGTTTTTGGCTGCCCATAATGATCAAGGAAATGATGCCTCGGTGCTTACTGCTCTACTGCCTGACCCAACTGGTTGTGGTCGAATTATTAGAGATGATTCTGGATTAATCGCTCAAATTGTAGAGGAAAAGGATGCCTCGATTTCACAAAAAGAGATTGACGAAATTAATACCGGCGTTTACCTATTTGATCTAACTGTATTACGCCAGGTAATTTCTAAATTAGAAAGCAACAATGCCCAAAATGAGTTTTATTTAACTGATGTAATTGATTTAATAAAGAAAAATAGTGGCTCAATTTCGGGCATCGTGTCAAATGATTACACGGAAACTCTTGGGATAAATGATCGATCTCAATTAGCCGAGTGCGCAGCGATTATGCGAGATCGTATCAATCATCACCATATGTTAAATGGGGTAACAATTATTGATCCAACCACTACTTGGATAGATGCTCAGGTCAAGATTGCCTCGGATGTCGTGATACATCCAGGATGTGCAATAAGTGGAAACACAGATATTGCTTCTGCAGCAGAGATTGGTCCAAGAACTACTTTGGTTGATTGTGAAGTTGGAGCACAAGCTAGCGTAATCGAATCATTTGCTACCCATTCAAAGATCGGAAAATCAGCAAAGGTTGGACCCTTTACTTATCTACGAGCAGGAACAGTCTTAGATAATGAGAGCAAGGTTGGTGCTTTTGTTGAGATTAAAAATTCAAAAGTAGGTAAGGGTTCTAAGGTGGCTCATTTGTCATATGTCGGTGATGCCGAAATAGGGCAGGAGAGCAATATCGGAGCAGCCACAATATTTGTTAATTATGATGGCGAAGAAAAGCATCAAACAAAGGTGGGCGATCAGGTGCGAATTGGTAGTGACACAATGTTGGTTGCACCAGTAACTGTTGGTGATGGTGCCTATACCGCTGCCGGATCTGTAATTAATGAGGATGTCCCAGCTGGTGCGTTGGGCGTTGGTCGAGCCAAGCAGGTAAATATCTTGGGTTGGGTATTAAAGAAGCGAAGAGATAGTAAATCAGCAACGGCTGCAAAAAAGGCTGGTGCAAAAGAGTGATTAACTTCTAGTAGAGTTAAGCCAGATTCACCTAATGTTGAGGGGGAAGCTAAACTGAACGAAATTCGCTTAACCTCCGAAAAAAGTTTGCGGTTGTTTACCGGACGTGCTTACCCAGAGTTGGCTGATGAGGTGGCATTAGAGCTGGGAATTCCAATTACCCCAACCAGCGCATATGACTTTGCAAATGGTGAGATATTTGTCAGGTTTGAAGAGAGTGTTCGCGGAAGCGATGCCTTTGTACTTCAAAGCCATAGTGCACCAGTAAATAAACATATTATGGAACAGTTAATAATGGTCGATGCGCTAAAGCGTGCCTCGGCAAAACGAATTACCGTGATACTTCCCTTTTATGGTTATGCCAGACAGGATAAAAAACATAGAGGTCGTGAACCAATATCAGCACGATTAATGGCAGATTTATTTAGGACAGCAGGAGCTGATCGATTGATGTGTGTGGATCTACACACATCACAGATTCAAGGATTTTTCGATGGTCCAGTTGATCACTTGTTTGCGCTGCCGCTATTGGCAAATTATGTTGGCAGCAAAGTGGATCGAAAAAATCTAGTTATTGTCTCACCAGACTCTGGTCGAGTAAGAGTTGCTGAAAGATGGAGTGAATTACTTGGTGGCAGCAGTATTGCATTTATTCATAAGACTCGGGATCCAAAAATTCCAAATGAGGCCACAGTTGGCAAAGTGGTCGGAGATGTTAAGGGCATGACATGTGTAGTAATCGATGACATGATTGATACCGCTGGAACAGTCACCAAAGCAGTCGATGCATTAATTGATGCAGGCGCAAAAGATGTAATTATCTCTGCCACCCATGCTGTGTTATCAGGTCCTGCCATAGATAGATTAAAGAAATCACGGGTTTCAGAGGTTGTTGTTACTAATACATTACCAATCGCAGATGAGAATAAATTTGATAATCTAACGGTCCTATCAATAGCACCACTATTAGCCCGCGCTATTAAAGAGGTATTTGAAGATGGTTCGGTTACTAGCCTTTTTGATGGGCATAGTTAATATCCAGAAGATTTAACTACAGATAGTTTGCGCCCGTAGCTCAACTGGATAGAGCATCTGACTTCGGATCAGAAGGTTTGGGGTTCGAATCCCTACGGGCGCACTTACTTTTTTTGTATAATCCCATTATGCTAAATAAAGTACCAGCAATCTGTTTACTTGTCTCACTTTTATTATCTGGCTGCTCAAATAGTTCAGACCCTTCCCAAAGTACTGAGGCAGCGAAAGAGTGTGAGAATATAGTCAAGCAATTTAATGAAAAACTACTTGCAGAAGGAAAAACTGAAAAAATTCAGGGCTGGCAACTTGTATTAGATAATCCAACCTGTTTCCTACCAGATGCACAAAAAATTGCTCAAACTGAGATTTCTGCATTAGCAAACCAACCTTAAGTTTGGGTTTATCGCAAATTAATCAGGTTTGATTACTTTTCTCGCTCAGATTTGTCCTTTTACCCATTTATTCGCTAATCTCTGGGCTCATTCCGCGAGGGATCAAACCGTTATCGAGGGAGAAGTAAAGTGGCTGAGATTTCAATTAAAGGTTCAAGAAGAACTGAGTTTGGTAAAGGCGCATCCCGCCGTTCCCGCCGTGATGGATTTATACCGGCAGTAATCTATGGCCATGGTGAAAAACCACAACATGTTGCACTGCCATCAAAAGAGCTAGGCGTTGCCCTAAAGACCTCAAACGTTTTGATCGATGTTGTATTAGATGATCACACAGAGTTAACACTGCCAAAATCGGTAAGCCGTGATCCATTAACAGGTTTGTTAGAGCATATAGATTTAGTAATTGTCCGTCGCGGTGAGCGAGTTGTAGTCTCAGTTCCAGTTCATACAGAAGGTAAATATGATCAAGACGGTATTTTGGAGCACATAAATAACTCTATTGAAGTTGAGGTTGATGTAACCAACATTCCAGCATTCTTAAAGTTAAGTATGGAGGGAATGATGGCTGGTGAATCCAAGTCAGCAGCAGAGGTTGTTCTTCCTGAGGGTGTTAAGTTAATTAGCGATCCTAAGTTGACTGTTGTTCATCTATCTATGAAGTCTGCTGAGGTTGAAGAGGTTGCAGTTGCTGCCGCTCCTGCTGAAGGTGAAGCTGCTGCCGCTCCTGCTGAAGGTGAAGCTGCTGCCGCTCCTGCTGCTACCGCAGAAGGCGATAAGAAAGATGATAAGAAAGATAAAAAGAAGTAAGTTGGTACTAGCCTTAACTTATGGCTAATCGCTGGTTAGTAATTGGTTTAGGCAATCCAGGACCAGAGTATGAAAAGACTCGGCACAATATTGGTCAACTAGTGGTTACTTCAATGGCTAGAGAAGAAAAATTCTCAAAACATAAATCAGGTATGGATATTTCAGAAGCTAAACATAATGATCAAATTTTAGTTCTGGCCAAATCTAGAGGCTATATGAATGATTCTGGTGGCCCTACTAAATCTTTAGCTGACTTTTATAAGATTTCTGCTGAGCAAATTATTGTTATCCATGATGAATTAGATCTGCCGTTTAATTACTTACGATTAAAGCTAGGTGGCGGAGATAATGGCCATAATGGATTGAAATCCATATCTGCGTCACTAAATACACCAAATTACTTTCGGATCAGAATGGGAATTGGCAGACCAATTGGCCAGCAAGATCCAGCAGATTTTGTATTAAAGCCTTTTTCTAAAGAAGAAAGATCCAGCCTTGCTGAATTTATCCAACGTGGATCAGATTGTATAAATGCTTTGGTAGTAAATGGGATTGATAAAGCTCAGAGCCAATTTAACGATTAATCAACCTGTATTTCTTAAGCCGGCCGCTACACCATTGATGGTTAATAACAGGGCTCTTGTCAAAACTGGATCATCTTGTTTCTGATTTCGTACCCGTGCAAGAAGTGAAACTTGTAGAAGCTGAATTGGAGCCAGGTAAGTATCTCGTACTTGTAATGTTCTAGCTAAGATTGGTTGATTTCCTAAAATCTCACTCTCACCTGTCATTAGCAGTAGTTCTTTAACTGTTAATTCAAACTCAGCTTTTATTTGATCAAATATTTTATGCAAAGCTGGGTCAACTAAACTCTTCACATATCTTTCGGCTCGTATCGTGACTGGGAAAC
>OGVZ01000097.1_pt1 | contig 13056 bp, 5 predicted proteins | sample 1575881 | NCBI WGS metagenome assembly OGVZ01 (sample SAMN07581520, study PRJEB24739) | freshwater metagenome | place: Singapore | collected 2015-01
TCTTCCGATCTGTTTCCCAGTCACGATAAGCGTAGGAGCATCAAATTTTCTTCTTGGATCTTTCTCAAAACTACGTCCTACAAAATATTCTAGACTACCATTTTCATTATATGAGGGAATGATAACCATATTTTCATAGCGACCTGATTCACAATTGGGTCATAAAGAGTAATATTCACATCATCCCAAGTTGATTTACCTTTAATCTTTCTCTTTACGTTAATATGGTCTAATTCTACTACCTCTGAAGTAAAGGTTGGTCTACTTGCAGTTTTGATGATATATGATTCGATACCATTGATTTCCATAATGAATCTGTTACCAAGTTTTGGTTCAAAATTCTTATAGAACATTTTGTCAAACTCTAAAATTTCTGGCATTTTATTTTTGTTTTATTTTGTTATTCTATTATAAATATTTACTTTTCAAATTATCCACCAAAACTTGCACCAGTTGGTAAGATATTGAAATCAATTTGAATGAATTCAGCTGTCTTTGTTGGTTGTAAGTAGATAGCTCCTTTCATAATGTTTCTATCTATTACATCTGGTGTGTTATTAGTTTCATCCATTACTACTCTGAAAGCGTAAAGACCTTGTCTTTGTTGGATTGATTCTAAATAAGGATTAACAATATTTAAGAATCTATTTCTTGTTTCAGAAGAGTTTTGTTCAAACACTAAATATTTTGAAGTTGAAGCGATATACTTTCTAACAGTCAATAATAATCTTCTTACGTTGATTCTATCTAATGCCGATGGTTTATCTTGTAAAGTTTTTTGACCCCATACTACGATACCTTGTCCAGGGAACTGGCAGATTGGGTTTACTTTTGCTTCGTATAATGTATCTCTTTCTGATTGAGTTAATTTATCTAATACTGATACTGCTCCTACTAAACCACCTCTATTCAAACCTGCTGGTGCGAACCATTCTGCTGCTACTCTATCGTTTGCTGCGAATACACCTGGAAGTAATACTGATGGTGGAACTGTGATTAATTTGTTTGTGTTTACATCAATTGTTTTAACCCAAGGATAGTAAACTGCTGCGTAGTTAGAATCTACTGATTCCGCCTGTGTTACCGTATCTGATAATGTTGTTGATGAATTACCTGCATCTGCTATAAAAAATGCATCTGCTCTTTGTTCAACCATATCAAGAATTGAAGTCCAAGTTGATGAATGTTGATTTCTATTAACACCAGGTGCTACTATCATATTAATATCATATTCATCTGCATTTGATAATGCAGCGATATGTTTACCATATGCTACTGAACCGCTTGATGTTGAAGTTGACAAGTTAAAACCTTGTGAATTACCGGCAATGATATCGGAACCTTTATAGATTGGAGTTGTTGGATTCATACCATCAAATCCTTCTTGGAATGCTACAATAAAGTTTCTTTTTGCAACATCAACTGCTGATGAACCTGTTAAATCTAATCCGTTTGTTGAATCCAATGAATAAACGGTATTTGAACCGGTAGATGCACTATTTGGAATTGGTCTTAAATAGATTGAGTTATCTGGATTGTTATCTAAATCTATACCACCATATGTAGTAGAAGTTGCAACAACAAATGATGCTGTTGGTATTGTTCTAGCTAATCCATTGGATACTGAAACAGGTAATTGGTAAGCTTCATGTGCATATGGAACTGCTTGAACAGGTATTTGTTCTGGTGAAACATAACCAAAATCATTTTCGTTCCATACTCTAATATATTTTGAATTATTCACCCAATCACCATATTCTTTTACTTTACCATCAGTTTGAATTGTTCTACTTCTATTACCAACAACTCTCAAAACATAATTTGGTGAATTAGGGTCTAAATTAACATTAGAGAATGTTTCTAGTACATTTTTCTTTTTGTTTGTATCAGTAAATGCTCTAACAATCAAAGTAAATGTACCATAATCAGTACCACTTACAGAACCAGCTGGTTTAATATTTGTAATACCAACTTTTACTTTTGTATTTGCCGCATTTCCTGCTCCTAATGTAATAAATTGTAGTAAAGAATGTCTTTGGCCACTAATCAATTGAGATTTAATTACAGGAGATTTTGCTTCTTGTGCATCAAATGCAAAGTTTTGGTCTGATAAAATTGATGCAGTTACATTTGAATTGTCGTGGTCAATTGCCATTGAACGAGAACTGAAAAATGCATATACATATGCTTCTTTTGTTCCTCTAGCATTTGTACCAAATACAGCTTCTACATCATTTATATCTCTTACATCTAAAGATGCACTTAAAGCAGCTCCAAATTGAGAAGCCGATGGAATTAAAAATCCACCACCGAATGCTGAACCACTGATATTTGCTATATCTGTCGTAAATGAATTTGTATCAGTATCAGTATTAAATAATATTGCTAATGAAGTTGAAACTGAAGAAGTTGTTACCGAATATAGTAATAAAGGTGCTTTTTCAGTATATCCACCAACACCACCTACTCTACAAATGGTCGCTGTCCCTGCTTCTCTTAAATAGTTTTGTACTGCTAACGGTGTATAGTAAGTGTCATCAACACTACCAAATAATGTTTCAAATTCAGCTTGTGAATTGACAATTGTAGGTACTAAAGGTCCCTCTTTGAAAGGTCCAATAAATGCTGCACCAATATCAGCGATTCCTTGCTGTAAAAATGATAGGTCGTTTTCTTTTGTAAATACGCCTGGTGATACTAATTTCTCTGCCATTTTATATAGTTAATTTTTAAAAATTTCTAATTCTCAATATAAATATAAACTTTTAATTCAAAACATTAAATTAAGGTCTATATGTTGGTTGGAAATGATTATAAACATTTGTAATATCTGTTGATGATAATACCGTATTATAAAATAAAACAGGTCCTAATTGACATTTTGCGTAATTATCATCCCTACCCAACTTAATATCATATGTGTTAGTTGCTGCAAATGCCGAAACTGTTCCTGTTCCTACACTGCTACCATTTAAATAATATGCTATACCCGCTGCAGCTGATACAGTTACTGCTACCATATGCCATGTATTTAATGCTGGTGCGGTGAATGTTTGTACGGTATTTGATACGGTTCCTCTTGATGATGAGAAATGAAATCCATCCCATACCGATGCGTTTGATGAATAAAGATAGAAATTATAATCCCTATCTGCTCCCTCTTTTGAAAATAATCCACCATATGTTGCTCCTGGATTAGCTGTCATTCTTACCCATGCAATAAATGTAATTGCAGATGTATCAAATTGTGTTATACCACCATTTATATTTGAGTTACGGTCTTTAAACCAATATGTACCACTACCATCGAGTGTCCAATATTTATCAATTCTTGTTGCTCCCGCATTATATGATGGTGATGTTCCACTATATCCTGCAGAATTTGTAACACCCGCTGGTCTTACACCTGTATTATATCCAGAAAGGTCTAACCAATCCGTAGTTGGTGTTCCGGTTGATGGTAATCCTGATGGGAATGATGATGCTTTGGATGGGTCTAAATACATTCTTAAACCAGATGATGGTATGAATGGTTGTGTAGTTGTACCTTTGTTATGTGAAATTAATCCATTAGAAATGTATACGTCTGCATTTTCTACGTTCACAGTTACAATTTCAACATCTTCTCTAATTAATTCAACATTAACAACTTCTACCTCGGTTTGGTCTTGCATTATTAATTTATCTCCTGGAAGTATATCACCTACATTTTTAAATTTATATTTACCAATTTCATTATCCCAAACATATAATGGGTGAGTTTCAGTTGCTTTGATTAATCCATTATTTAGTGAAATATATCCTGGAGCAAAATTAAAAGTTAAATCCGAGACCGTTACATTCTGTTCGTTGCCTGATATTGTATCTGATAGGAAAAATCTCCATTCAACTTGGTCACTTTCAGGGTCCTGATTTTCATCAGGTAATCCTGTTGGGACCCACGCTTTTATTTGGTCACCAACATTTAAATCCTCCACATTTACCATATTACCATTTGCTAATTGAATTTGTGTTCCAAATAATAAACAAAAATCTGGTTCGTTGATTGTATTATAAACATCAACTGCATATAGAGTTTTTGTAGTTACTGTACCGTAATTTGTTGCATTAATATTATATCCATCTTGATACTTCATAGTAAGTACTGCAGATGCTTCCGAATAATTTGATTGTGCGATGGATGCTGGAGTAATTGGTATAATTGTAGGACCGGTTCCAAATGTATTAGAACCTGTAGTAAAATTTGAATTATTAAACGAACAAGTAAAGTTTGCTAATTGTTGTTGTATTTTTGAATAAAAAAGTGAACCGGTTGTTGAAAATGTAAAATTTGCATTTTCTGTTGTGCTCTCTACAATATATGTGTATGTAGGTGGATTTACTGTTACAGAATCCATTGCAAATCCATCTCTCATTGATGCTTGCACTCCGCCGGCTAATCCTCCCAAAGAAACTGCTCCAACTCTTGCTGAACCGCTTACTGCTCTATACAAGTTACCTAATGATAAGTTCGTTCTTGCCATATTAATTGATTATAATCTATTATAAATATCTAAAAGTTTTTCTTTCCACACCTCTTTATTTGAAAAGTGTTCTATCATCCAATTTTTAAGTTTTTCAAACTCGCTTTTACGGGTTTTGTAATCATCTTTACAAATCGTTTCGTAGGTCTCCTTAAATGATTTCTTGTCAAACGCTTTGTATTTATAATCAAGTGGTACGTGCCACCTCTCATGTAATATTGGAAGTTTACCCCAATCAACTGCTTCAAATATTCCATATCCGAAGGGTTCATATTCAAAGCAAGAGTGAGATATCCCCCAATCAAGTCCGTAGAACTTTTCTTTATGTTTGTAATTAAACGGATATATTTTTGATTTTTCAAATCGGTATCCATATTTTTCTCTATAATATTTTTTAAATGTTTGTGAGTTTGTAAATATAAATGAATCCAATCCATCAATATATTCTACATTTTTTCTACCTTCTGCTCTTGCAGCAAATCCTATTTTTGTATTATCTTTTATTTCTTTTTTATGTGAAAATTCGTAATAATTGGAAATATGATAAAGATTTTCGGTTTGATATGGAAAGTTATACAATCCAACCCAAATTTTATTTTTAATTTTATTAATTAATTCCGTTTCCCACTCCCAATTTCCATACCAATGTAAATATTGGTCTTTATTCATTTGACCTACCATTGATACTTTTGTCAAATTATGAAACACAATTGAATCTATTTTTTCTAAATTGTTGTGTATTGCTGTTGTTGGTGTGTAGTGACCATGAAGAATGTGTATCTTTCTTGCACCCTTTAGTATTCTATCTATTTCTAATTCATTGGTTTCCCAAATGTGGTCAATACTGATTGGAAATTGTTCGTAATTATCTGGTTTCTTTCTATGGAAAAGAAGAAGTGGTTTCACTTCTAAATGTGGTGCCACTTCTTTTATCCAATCCGTTACCCATATATCTGCACCGCTGTTGAACCAAGGGCCTCCTGCGGTTGTGTAATAAACATCATACATTAAATTATAACCCTTTTTGCTTCTTTAAAACATCTATTTCTAAATTCAATTTGTGAATTTGTGTTTGTTGTTCTTTAATTGCTTCAACTAATAAACCAACCATTTTAGAATAATCCAAACCTAAATGACCATCTTCTCTTTCCATTACAACTTCAGGTAAAACTTCCTGAACTTCTTGTGCGATAAGACCTGTATTAGGAGTTGTTTTAGTTACCTCATTTACATCATCATTCCAAGTCCAAGTTACACCATTTAATTTAGATACTTTCTCTAAAGCGTTTGGAATAATTTGAATATTTGATTTAAATCTTTTATCTGATGAATAGTATGCTGTAATATCTCCCGTTGCAGTTATTGCTCCGTTAATTGTTAAACCTGCAAAAGTTGGAGTTGCTGATGTTGCTACGGATTGTCCGATTGATATTGTTACTGCTCCGGTTGCACCACTTACAGTTACACCCGTACCCGCTACTGCTGAAGTTACACCCGTATTTGTAATTGTCACTGCACCTGTTGCACCACTTACTGAAATACCACTACCTGCTACATTTGAAGTTACACCGGCATTAGTTAAAGTTATTGATGAACCCAATGCTACCGAACCACCACCACTCATACCTGTTCCTGCGGTTACTGTCACAGATGAATTAGTCAATTGTGCATTTCCAATTCCGGTGATTTGTGCTGAACCTGTTACAACTGTTCCGATTGCAGTTCTGATTGTTTCAGCTGTCACAGTTCCACCTAATGCGGTAGATTGACCTGCTATTGTAATGGATGAGTTAGTAAGTTTTGCGTTTGAAATTGAACCTGCTAACATCGCATCCGTAACTCCAAGATTTGCAATTGAAATAGTTCTAGTTGTGGAAATATCTCCACCACCTGTTAAACCACTTCCTGCTGTTATTGAAACCGCAGTATGGTCAACGTGTCTATTTGCTGAATATCCTGTTGTTGAATCATGTGACACTTGTGATGAACCACTAAATACACCAACCGTATTCAATCTAGTTAATATTCCAGTTGCGTAATTTGTTGTAGCAGTTAAATCGATTTGTGCTGAACCTGTTACAACTGTTCCTATTGCTGTTCTAATTGTTTCCGCAGTTACCGAACTACCCAATGCAGTTGATTGACCTGCAATTGTTATAGAACTATTTGTTAATTTACTATTAGAAATAGAGCCAGCCAACATTGAATCGGTTACACCGCCTGTTGCAATAGATAATGTTCTTGTTGCAGAGATATCGCCACCACCTGTTAAACCACTACCTGCTGAAATTGAAACTGCTGTATGGTCTATGTGTTGATTAGCTACATATCCCGTTACAGATGATAGTGTGATTTGAGATGAACCTGTTACAACTGTACCGATTGCAGTTCTAATAGTTTCTGCAGTTACTGAACTACCCAATGCAGTTGATTGTCCTGCAATTGTAATAGTATTATTTGTAATACCAGTACCACTAATTTGTCCAGAACCCGTTACAACCGTTCCAATTGCAGTTCTAATTGTTTCAGCTGTAATCGTACCGCCTAATGCGGTAGATTGTCCTGCTATTGTTATTGAACTATTTGTAAGAGATGCGTTTGCAATATTAGTTAAAGTATTACTTGCACCACTTATAGTTTTATTTGTAAGCGTTTGTGATAAAGTTCTTAAAACTACATCATCTTCAGAACCTAACGGACCTGCTATCCACTTATCGTTTGTAGTATCCCAAAGTAATGAACCTGAAGTTGTAGTTGCTGCTGTTGCATCTCTTACAACGATACCACCATTAGTTGCGCCTGTTCCGTTTAATTGTATGATATTATCACCAATTGCTACGGTAGTTGAATTGATTGTGGTAGTTGTACCTGCTACAGTCAAATTACCATTAACGGTCACATCTGAGCCGGCAACTGTGATTGCTGTTCTTAATGATGATGAATAAGATTCTAAATTACTCAATCTTCCTGCTGCAGATGCTGTAAATGCTTCAAGTGCAGTTGTTTCTGCTTGTAACGCTGAAATATTTGTATTATTTGAACCTGTATATGTGTTCAATGATGCCAACATCCCAACTACTTGTGCAGAACCGGAAACTACCCCACCATATAAATTAGCGGAAATGCTTCCACCATTTATTATCATATCCACATTTGATGTATCAGATGAAGATGAGATTATGTTTGCAGATATACCTGCTAATTGTGTAAAGTTCACTTGTGATGAACCCGAAACAACTGTATTAGAATTTAATTGAGTTTTTACATCAGTTGCAAAGTTTGTAGTTGAACCTGCTGTAATTTGAGATGAACCTGAAACTACCCCGCCGATTAAGTTCGCTGTAATTGAACCACCACTAATTGTAAAGTTTACATTAGTTGAGTTGGTAGAACCGGAAATTATATTTGCGGAAATGCCACTTAATTGAGTGAAGTTTACTTGCGAAGAACCAGATACTAATACTTTTGCCGCACTTGCTCTACCTTCATATGTAGTTGCTAATGATGCAGTCAATGTATTCAATGAAGAAGTTGATTCTTCAATTCTAGTTAATCTCGTGTTTTGCGTAGTATTAGTAGTATCATTTGAACCTGTGTAAGTTGCTAATGTACTAAATTTAGAATCAATACTTGCAGTATAAGTTTGAAGTGTAGAATCTTTAGTTAATTGTGAAGCACTGAATGCGTTAAGTGATGCGGTTGATTCTTCAATTCTTGTGAATCTAGTCAATGTCGAAGCACTGAATGTATTCAATGATGCTGTACTTTCTTCCAATCTACTCAATCTTGTATTTTGAGTAGTATTAGTTGTATTGTTTGAACCTGTGTAAGTGTTTATATCAACGATATGTCCTTTTACAGATGCTGACCAAGTATTAATATCTGTTACGTGTCCGTTTAATGAAGCAGTCGTTAAGTTGATACTTGCTGTTGATTCTTCTAATCTACTCAATCTTGTATTCTGGGTAGTGTTAGTAGTATCATTCGAACCTGTGTAAGTTGCTAATGTACTGAATTTGGTATCAATACTTGCAGTATATAATCTTAAAGTTTCAGATTTAGTATTTTCCGATGCGCTGAATGTGTTTAGAGATGCTGTTGATTCTTTTAATCTAGCTAAAGTCGAATCTACTGATGCAGTATAAGTTTGTAAAGTAGAAAACTTATTAGTATATAATGTGTCTTGTACAGAAACATCAACACCATCAACTGTTCCGGTTAATGTAATATTACCTGCTACATCAATTGATTTATTAATATCTAATGTAGATGCTGCATTATCCCAAAGAATACTTGCATTTGCACCACTAATAAAAATACCTGCTCCGTTTGCAGCCGCTGATGTGGTAGAACCTGATGCTATTTCTATTACCTTATCTTCTACCAATAAATTAGCTACATTCAATGTGACAGTATCACCTTGTACTGTTAAATTACCCAATACGGTTAAATCTGCACCACTAACTGAAAATGCTGTTTTTAATGAAGATGTATATGTGTTAATATCGGAAATATGACCTGCTACACTTGCTGTTTGTAAATTAACGGATGAAGTACCTGCCGCTAACTGGTCAATTCTTGTAGTTTGTAATGTATTTGTTGTATTATTCGAAGCAGTATATGCATTTATATCTACAATATGTCCTTTAACCGATGCTGACCAGGTATTAATATCTGCTACGTGTCCGTTTAAAGATGCAGTTGTTAAGTTAATACTTGCTGTTGATTCTTCTAATCTATTTAAACGATTATTTTGTGCAGTATTGGTAGTATCTACTGATGCTGTGTATGTTGCTAAAGTTGAAAATTTTGCATCAACCGAAGCGGTGTATAATCTTAAAGTTTCAGATTTTGTATTTTCAGATGCACTGAATGCATTTAACGATGCAGTTGATTCTTCAATTCTACTTAATCTTGTGTTTTGAGTAGTATTGGTAGTATCATTCGAAGCGGTATAACTATTTAAAGATGTGTTAGCATTACTTGCAGTGAATGTATTTAAGGATGCTGTTGAAGCTTGCACTGCTGCAAATTTGGTATCAACACTTGCTGTGTATGTTTGAAGTGTTGCAGACTTTGTATTTTCAGATGCACTGAATGCATTTAAAGATGCTGTACTTTCTTCTAATCTTTGAAATCTTGCAGTGTTTGCAGTATTAGTTGTAGATTGTGAAGAAGTAAATGAATTTACTGATGCCGTACCTGCCGCTAATTGGTCAATTCTTGTAGTTTGTAATGCGTTAGTTGTATCATTTGAACCTGTATAAGTGTTCAATGATGAAAGTATACCTACTACTTGAGATGAACCACTTACTACTCCGTTTGTTGCGTTAATTGCACCATATAAGTTTGCACCATAAATTGCTCTATATCTACTAGATGTGGAACCTAAATCAAATGCGTTATCATTATTTGGAATGATGGATGAACTTAAGTCTGCGTTTACAACTACATTATCGGAAGTATTATCACCGATTGTAATTGTACCACCCAAAGTAAGATTACCATCAATTGATGCGTCGCCTGTAATACTTAATGAAGTACCTGATATAGCACCAAAATTACCAGAACTACCTGTTCCGGTTGTTGCTAATGTAACATCTCCTGTATCTAAACCTATTTGTAATGTACCTAATGATGTATTTACATATGGTTCTCCAAATGCTAACGAACCTGATTTCTGTGCGGTTGTCCCACGTCTAAATTTAAGTGCCATCTAGTTTACCTTTTTTTTAGTACGTTAATGTATAATATTTATAAATATCTATTTGTTTTCTAATTCCTTAACTTTTGCTGATAATTCTTTAATCGCTTGAATTAAAAGTGGAACAATCTTATCATATTTTACTGCTTTATATCCATTTTCACGAGTTTGAACTAATTCTGGTGCAATTGCTTCGATTTCTTGTGCTATTACACCGATATCATGTCCTTCATATCCATGCTCTATTTTATTTTCCTCTTTCCAATCAAATTCATATCCACCAACACTTTGTATTTTTTCTAAAGCATTTTCTATTGGTTTGATATTATCTTTAAATCTTTTATCTGAAGATGAGAATGCTACGATATCATTTGTTGCATCAATTCTACCTGCAGTTGCACTTGCTGCCATTCCAACACCTAAAGAATTGAATTGAACGTTTGATGAAGTTGCTACCGCTTGTCCAATTGCTATTGTAGGTGTAGAACCTTCACCACTATTATTTGTTATCGTAACTCCTGTTCCTTGTACCAAATATGCAACATAATCACCAATTGTATCAGTTCCAAGTAAAACGGAATTATTTGCGATGGTTGCAACACCATTTGCCGCAATTGTAATATCACCACTAACACCGGAATAAACTTGTGATGAGCCCGAAACTGTTCCTGTTGGAAGTAACGGTGTAACTTGCGCTGCTCCACTAACTATACCATTAGAAATACCACTTAATTGAGTGAAGTTTACTTGTGAAGAACCTGAAACAACTCCACCTATTAAGTTTGCTGTAATTGAACCTCCACTAATTGTGAAGTTTACATTAGTAGAATTAGTAGAACCAGAAATTATGTTTGCACTTATTCCACTCAATTGAGTGAAGTTTACTTGTGAAGAACCAGAAACTAATACTTTTACTGCGCTTGCTCTACCTTCGTATGTGGTAGATAATGATGCAGTCAATGTATTAAGTGAAGATGTGCTTTCTTCAATTCTACTTAATCTATTATTTTGTGCAGTATTTGTGGTATCATTTGATTGAGTATACAAATTCAAAGATGCAGTTGATTCTTCAATCCTATTAAATCTGTTTGTATAAGTTGTATTTGTGGTTGTTTGTGAAGCAGTAAATGCATTAAGAGATGATGTACTTTCTTCAATTCTTGTAAGTCTATTGTTTTGTGTAGTATTAGTAGTATCATTTGAACCTGTGTAAGTATTCAAAGATTCTAACATTCCAATTACCTGTGCAGAACCAGAAACAACACCACCAAATAAATTTGCACTTATTGAACCATTGGATATTGTAATATCTACATTTGATGTATCAGATGATGCCGATACTATGTTTGTTGATATTCCACTTAATTGCGTAAAGTTTACTTGCGATGAACCCGAAACTAATGTATGAGTTGCTGATGCTTTTTCTTCAAATATGGATGTGATTTGTGCAGAAGATGAAATAACATTGTCTCCACCAGCTCTCAATAATTTAGATTCAGCACCCAATGGACCTGCTATCCAATAATCATTTGTAGTATCCCACAATAAAGAACCCGAAGTTGTAGTTGATGCCGTTGCATCTCTAACTACCAAACCACCATTAGTTGCACCTGTTCCGTTAAGTTGAATAATGTTATCACCTATATTAACAGTAGTCGAATTTATAGTAGTTGTTGTTCCTGCTACAGTCAAATTACCATTTATAGTTACATCTGTTCCGTTTACACCTATTGCAGTCTTAAGTGATGATGTATATGAATTTATTGATGATGTACTTTCTTCTAATCTTGTTAATCTGTTATTCTGATTGGTATTAGTAGTATCATTAGATTGTGTATATGCATTTAATGATGCCGTTGATTCTTGTAATCTAGTATCAACTACTAACATTGATGCAGTTAATGTTTGTAATGTACTAAATTTAGTATCAACACTTGCAGTATAAGTTTGAAGTGTGCTAAATTTAGTTTCAAATGAACCTGTTTTGATATTGATATCTGCTACATGTCCATTTAAACTTGCAGTTGTCAAATTAATACTTGCAGTTGATTCTTTTAATCTTGTAATTGTGGAATCCAATGAAGATGTATAGGTTTCAAGCGTTGCAAACTTATTAGTAGTACTTTGTGTAAATGCATTCAACATTGAAAACTGCTGAGTTTGTCCTGCAGGTGTCAATACTGATACGGAGTATTCTAAATCATCCAATCTATGGTCGCTTGAACTTTCAAATGTCCAATATACGGATGCCGTCCATGTATTAAATGATGCTGTCTGTAAATTTAAAGATGCTGTTACATTTTCTAATGTAGTATCTTTTTGTTTTTGAGAACCAGTCCATGCGTTAATATCTACAATGTGTTCTTTTACCGATGCTGACCATGTATTAATATCTGTTACATACCCATTAATACTTGCACTAAATGTGTTTAGAGAAGATGTACTTTCTTCAATTCTGCTTAATCTTGTATTTTGCGTATTATTAGTAGTATCGTTGGATTGTGTATATAAGTTTAATGATGCTGTTGATTCTCTTAATCTTGCAATTGTAGAATCAATACTTGCAGTGTAAGTTTGAAGTGTTGTAAATTTAGCATCAACACTTGCAGTATATAATTTCAATGTTTCCGATTTTACATTTTCGGAAGCACTAAATGCATTAAGTGATGCGGTTGATTCTTCTAATCTGCTTAATCTAGTTTCTGTAGAAGCACTGAAAGAATTAAGAGATGCTGTTGATTCTTGCAATCTACTATCAACTTCTAACATTGATGCAGTTAGGGTTTGAAGTGTGGAATCTTTTTGTAATTGAGATGCCGTAAATGCGTT
>OGVZ01000098.1_pt1 | contig 13043 bp, 11 predicted proteins | sample 1575881 | NCBI WGS metagenome assembly OGVZ01 (sample SAMN07581520, study PRJEB24739) | freshwater metagenome | place: Singapore | collected 2015-01
GTTTCCCAGTCACGATAGGGTCATCAGGAAAGCTCAAGTCCAGCAACTGCTCAAAGCCATAGGAACATTCATTGGGCAATAGATTTTTCTTAATTGGTGGTTCACTCAAAACTAACGCTAATCCGAAGCGAAAACCTCTAGGCAAAGCTTTATCTAAATAAGATTTGAGACCCAGACTATCTGCTAACACATCCTGAATTTCTGTTCTCTGTAACTGAATTGTTACTTGCCAATTAGGCGATCGCTTTTGAGGTTGGTATTGCCATTTTAGAAAATGTCCAATCAGCACTCCTAGCTGATTAGATAACTCTTGTTGCTTTTGCTTGCCCAAAGACTCAATTTTCTCAACTAGGTTAGCGATATCTAATCCATCTAACTTACCTAGCGCCAAAAGTTTAGACTGCTGCATTGTCCAACCATAAAAATCTGTCTCATGTAAACCTGTTTCCATACTGCGATTGGTAATAATTCAGTATTGATTAGGGTAATTTATAGCGCTTTTCAAACAAGCTAGGATATAAACATCCTACCAATACTTTACTGTCCATCTGGAGGAATACCTGATGGATCTCCATGATCACGTCCAAAATATCCATCACCCGCCATACAGTAAGCCATACCTGTTGGATAATGTCCGGGGCTTAATGCGCCTTGGCAAGCAACAGCAGTTGCAGGAAGGATAAACTGCCCAGAGGAAGTTTGACCGTTTCTTGCAGTGATTTGACGACGGAAATAATAGCGTGTACGTGGATCAGTAATTCCTTTTTCCGTTACCATTTCCCAGGCAAGGTAGTTGGAGATATAAATACCCACTCCACCGGAAGCACGATAACAATCATTGTATTTTGGATGGCGGGAATTAGGGTTTTCCAACTGTGTACCAAAGCGGAAAACGAAATCTTCAGCCTCGGTATCAATTATATCGCCAGCTGTTACAATAGCAGCAATTTTAGTTCCTGCACTAGCATCCACCAAACGAGTGGTCATGTACGCCTTTAACTTAAGAGTATTAGCGAGTGTAACCCAACGTGCTTTGTTACCGTTATAGTATAAATCGTTGGTAGGACTAGAAGAAGCAGTCTTTGCAAAGTTTGCTAATGCCGAGTCTAAAAGACCCAAACAATTTGCATATACGTCTTGTCCTTTGTCGATTTTAGGATTAATAACGGAGTTAGCAGGGTTAGCAGCCTCAGTCCAAGGAACATCCCCAAAGAAGTCCACCAAAGCCATACCTGTGTATGCTTTTAGAACCTGACCTATACCCAAGTGAAAGAAACGGTTTTGAGCTCTTGCCAATGGTTCCATCGCATTAATCTGTGTCAATACGTTACGATAGGCATTCCCCCAAACCCCGTTGAAAGTTTCAGGGCGATAGGAGTTAAGATAAATACTACCGCCAATATTCCAGGTACGAGACATTTCCATACCACGGTCAGACAGTGAGCTAAAAACATCCTTAAAGCTCAATTGCGCGGCATTGAGGTAAAGGTCTGTATCAGCCTTATCCAATGTAGGCACATTAGGATTTGCCAACATATCATCCAGTCTTTTCTTACAAGATGAAAGTGTTAGAAGCGAGGCTGCAACAGCTATTAGAATTAATTTATTTCTATACATGGTTGCGGATTTTAGAAGGTTAATCTTAAACTCGCTCCAAATCTACGAGAAGAAGGAGCAGTCATTAATTCAAAACCACGGGCAAAGCTGCTTACTCCCAACGTAGAAGTTTCAGGATCGAAGTTGGTGTACTTCGGGAAGCTAGGAGCCTTATACCAAAGGTTCTGTCCAGATAATGTGAAAGAAGCACTTCCAAAAGGAGACTTCTTCAACAAATTTTCGGGAATAGAGTAAGAAAGAGAAGCTTCACGCAAACGAATTACAGTAGCATCCCATACTCCAAACTCATCGGCAGATACCAGACGGTTGTTAAAGAATACGTCAGAAACTGAAATCTGTACATTGTTGGGCTCACCGGCCTGATTAACACCAGGGATAACCCACATTTGTTGACGATCAACCTCAGTGTCTTTGGTAACACCACGAGACAAGAGAATCAATGGAGTCATTGCAAACATGTCACCTCCATATATGGAAAGGATCCTAATCGTCCGGGACCGGTGGATATGATCCTAAAACCAGATTTATTGCTCGAGCGAGCCAATTCAAACCCTAAGATAAGAATTGATACTGCTACTGCCTCTGTATTTCCATTTGGCGATGCGCCTAAAGGTGAAACAAATACCGCTATAGCAAAGGTGAAATGGCCAAGTGCTAAGTATGAATTGCGGTGGGATAGCGCAAGCAAAAAATGGTTGATTTACTTTAATGAAAAGCCAAACATGGCTGCCAATGGCGAACAGTTGTATGCCGATACTGCAATTATTCAAATTGTTTCGATAACGCCATCAATTTATGGTGATAAGTTCGGAGAGGTTACTCCGTTCAGCAAGACAACTGGAAGTGGCAAAGCTGTGATGCTGCGGGATGGATTTAGTTATCAAATTAGCTGGCAGCGTAATTCAGAAACTGATGTAACCACCTGGATTAGTGAGGATGGCGACGTGGCCAACTTCAAGCCTGGGCGAACTTGGATTTTCTTAACCGATAAGGCGCCAGTTTTAACCCCTTGATAAGCCTGCCGGTGTGAGCAAGGCTTCATTTAATTGATTTTAAAGATCTTAAGTAATTAGTACACTAGGGGGCTAGATAATTGCAGGGGAGAAAAATGTCTAAGGAAACAGGCACAGCACGAGTAAAACGCGGCATGGCAGAAATGCTAAAGGGCGGCGTGATTATGGATGTTGTAAATGTTGAACAAGCCAAAATCGCTGAGGATGCTGGTGCTGTTGCAGTGATGGCGCTAGAGCGCGTACCTGCAGACATTCGCGCCCAAGGTGGGGTTGCTCGGATGTCAGACCCGGACATGATTTCTGCGATTCAAGCAGCAGTTTCAATTCCAGTAATGGCAAAGGCAAGAATCGGACATTTTGTTGAGGCGCAAATTTTACAAACACTTGGTGTTGATTACATCGATGAGTCAGAGGTTCTAACTCCAGCAGATTATGCCAACCACATTGATAAATGGAATTTCACGATTCCATTTGTCTGTGGTGCTACAAATCTAGGAGAGGCACTTCGCAGAATCAATGAAGGTGCTGCCATGATCCGCTCCAAAGGTGAGGCAGGGACTGGTGATGTTTCAAATGCAACCACACATATGCGAACCATTTCAGCAGAGATCCGACGATTAACTTCAATACGTGAAGATGAACTATTCGTAGCAGCTAAAGAATTACAAGCACCATATGAATTAGTAAAAGAGGTTGCCAGTACCGGAAAACTGCCTGTTGTCCTATTTACCGCTGGCGGAATTGCAACCCCTGCAGATGCTGCGATGATGATGCAATTGGGAGCTGATGGAGTGTTTGTTGGTTCAGGAATCTTTAAATCAGGAGATCCAGCCAAGCGTGCTGCTGCTTGCGTGAAAGCAGTTACTTACTTCACCGATGCGAAGGTAATCGCTGATGTGTCCCGTGGTTTAGGAGATGCGATGGTTGGTATAAATGTGGCAGATATTCCCGTGCCTCACCGGTTAGCGGAGCGGGGCTGGTAATTGTGAAAATTGGAGTACTTGCACTCCAAGGTGATGTTCGTGAACATATCCAATCATTAAGTGATTGTGGAGTGGATGCGCGAGCAGTTAAGACAAAAGACGAGATAAGTGAGATCTCAGCCTTAGTTATTCCAGGCGGTGAATCAACCACTATTGCAAAACTTGCTCGAGCCTTTGATCTAATGGATTTAATTAAGGATCGAATCAAATCTGGAATGCCAACTTATGGATCCTGTGCGGGCATGATTTTGCTATCTGATGTGATCAAAGATGCAATCCAAGGTCAGGAAACATTTGGCGGAATCGATATGGTAGTTCGGCGAAATGCTTTCGGGCGTCAGGTAGATTCATTTGAAACAGATTTAAAATTTAAAGGAATTACTGAACCTGCAGTAAGAGCGGTCTTTATTCGCGCTCCATGGGTTGAATCAGTGGGGGCTTCAGTTGAGGTACTAGCTGAAATTTCTGACGCCAAAGGTGTAAAGCATCCTGTGGCAGTTCGTTCTGGACATCTTTTAGCGACCTCTTTTCACCCAGAGTTAACTGGCGATAATCGGGTCCACAGATTTTTTGTTGAAAATATCTGTCGTGAACTAGCCGGGTCTAAAGGTTAATTGGTGAATTAATGAGCGGTCATTCCAAGTGGGCAACTACTAAACATAAAAAAGCAATTATTGATTCAAGACGTGCTAAAAACTTTGCAAAGCTAATTAAGGCAATTGAGGTTTCAGCCCGTGCTGGTGGCGCTGATGTCTCTGGTAATCCCACCTTATTTGATGCTATCGCTAAGGCAAAAAAGAATTCCGTGCCCGCTGACAATATTGATCGTGCAATTAAGCGAGGTGCTGGGCTTGAAACTGGTGGTAAAGAGTGGGAAACAATTATGTATGAAGGTTATGCAGCTGGTGGGGTTGCATTATTAATTGAATGTTTATCTGATAATCGAAATCGTGCCGCCTCTGAAGTACGTGTAGCGGTAACTCGAAATGGTGGAAATATGGCCGATCCTGGATCTGTTTCGTATCTATTTAATCGTAAAGGCGTTGTAATTGTGTCAAAAAACAATGGCAAGGTTACTGAGGATTCTCTCCTTGAGGTGGTTTTAGATGCAGGTGCTGAGGAGGTTAATGACCTCGGTGATTCATTTGAGGTGGTTGCGCAACCCTCTGATCTAGTTGCGGTCCGTACATCGTTGCAAACAGCAGGTATTGATTATGAGTCTGCTGAAACTTCATTCTTACCATCAATGTCAATTCCAATTGATTCAGAGACAGCCAAGAAGGTATTTGAATTGATTGAAGCAATAGAAGAGCTAGATGATGTTCAGAATGTTTATGGAAATTTTGATGTTTCAGATGAAGTGATGGCGAGCCTTAGTTCATAAGTTTTTGTTGCTGATTAGGCTTGTCCTGTGCGCGTTTTAGCTATAGATCCTGGATTAACTAGATGCGGTATTGGCATTGTTGATTCGATTGGACCACAAAAACTGGAAATGGTTGGGGTTGGGGTAATTAAGACTGATCTTGATGCTGGGCTTGAATTTAGGTTATTAGAGTTAGAAAAAGAGATATCCCGCTGGATAAATAAATATAAGCCAGATGTAATTGCGGTGGAGCGAGTGTTTTCTCAACTAAATGTCAAAACTGCGATGGCAACTGGGCAAGCTGCGGGAGTGGCTTTACTTTTGGCTGCCAAAGCTGGAATACCTGTTGTGTTACATACTCCTAGTGAGGTCAAAGCGGCAGTGACTGGTTCTGGCCGGGCTGATAAAAAACAGGTGGCACAAATGGTCAAGCGGTTACTCAAATTAAAGGAAATCCCAAAACCCGTTGATAGCACCGATGCCTTAGCACTGGCAATCTGCCATCATTGGCGAGGAGTTGGTAATGCCAGGTTGGCAACTGCCAAGAAGAAGGCAATTAAGAAGCGATGATTAGTTCAATTTCTGGAACCGTCAAGTCAACCTCAATAAGTTCAATTGTTGTTGAGGTTGGGGGAGTTGGCGTGCTTTTGCAGGTGCCAATCAGAGTCGCTGCAAAGATTCAAAATGGTGAAAAGGTGAGCTTTCATACTTACTTAATTGTTCGTGAAGATGCTTTAACACTTTATGGCTTCACTGAAGTTTTAGATAGAGATTTTTTTGAACTTCTCTTATCTGTTACTGGAATTGGTCCGAAGGTAGCTCAATCAATTTTGGCTAATGGTGATGCCAGTACGATTGCAAATGCTGTGGTCTCTTCTAATTTAAAAGCATTAGAGTCAATACCTGGATTAGGCAAAAAAGGTGCGCAACGTTTAGTGCTTGAGTTAAAAGATAAAGCAACAGCATTTGCTGGGGGCAAAGTGGGATCAAATATTGCAACCTCAAATCAAATCGAAAATGCTTTGCAAGGTCTTGGTTACTCCAGTAAAGAGGCAGCCACAATGCTGAACCAGGTTATGAAGGATGAGAAAATTGACGGATTAAGCGCTGCTCAAATTTTGAAATTAGCTCTTAAAAGCTCTGGGAAGCAATAATGAGTGAGCGAATTATTGATCAGGGTGCTGATGACGCAGAGCGTGTTGCAGAGTTAGCCCTTCGACCAAAGAATTTAACTGAGTTTGTTGGTCAATTAAGAGTAAGAGATCAGTTGGATTTACTACTTTCGGCGGCGAGACAGCGTAAAGCAACAGCAGACCACATACTTTTTTCTGGGCCACCTGGCTTAGGCAAAACAACCTTGGCAATGATTGTGGCAGCAGAGATGGATTGTCCGATTCGAATCACCTCAGGACCTGCAATACAACATGCCGGGGATTTAGCATCAATACTTTCTTCGTTGGTTGAAGGCGAGATTTTATTTTTGGATGAAATTCATCGTATGTCTCGTCCAGCGGAGGAGATGCTCTATTTAGCGATGGAGGATTTTCGAGTTGATGTGATTGTTGGGAAAGGAGCGGGTGCAACTTCGATTCCACTAGAGCTACCACACTTCACTTTAGTAGGCGCAACAACTAGAGCTGGTCTACTCCCTAGTCCACTGCGCGATCGATTTGGCTTCACAGCCCAACTAGATTTTTATGAGACTGAAGAACTTTCACAGATTATTAAGCGAAGCGCCCAACTACTTGAGATTGAAATTGATAAAGCAGCGATTGCTGAAATTGCATCTCGCTCACGTGGAACCCCAAGAGTAGCCAACCGTTTATTGCGACGGGTGCGCGATTACGCCCAAGTGAATAATGAGAGAATAGTTCAGTTAGATCATGCGAAAACTGCATTGCAAATTTACGAAGTAGATCAAATCGGATTAGATCGCCTTGATAAAGCGGTATTAACAACTTTGATTAAAAATTTTAATGGCGGGCCAGTTGGCGTCTCTACATTAGCGATGGCGGTGGGAGAGGAGATTGAGACAATTGAATCTTTAGCTGAACCATTCTTAGTGCGTATGGGATTTCTAGCTAGAACTCCAAGAGGTCGAATCGCAACTGCATCTGGATGGTCACATCTAGGAATTAAGCCACCGTTGTCGGCACAAATTGGAACCGATTCAACACTGTTTGATCAAGACCCAGATATCGCCCAATAATTCTTATTTTTATCGGTATTTCGAGGCTAAAATCTTGGATTTCTCAATAATCTCACCTCAGCCTAGAATTGGTCCTCATGTCTGCCAATAAAATTGCAAATACCCAAGCTAGAGCAGTTAGAACTATCTCGATATTGCTGCTTACTATCTTGGCTCTGAGCGGGCTTTCCTTTGTGATTGGTGCAACCTCATTCAAACTTGGTTTAGATTTACAAGGTGGAACTAGCGTTACTTTGCAACCTCGAATTGAAGATGGTCAGACTGGAAAAGTTACAGCTGAGGCAATTGATCAAGCAGTGGAAATTATTCGCCAACGGGTTAACTCACTAGGCGTTGCAGAGTCTGAAGTTTCAGCGCAAGGCACTGGCGTTAATCGCCAAATAGTAATTCAAGTTCCAGGAGAGACTGGCCGTCGTATTGTTGATTTAGTTGGACAAACCGCAGAACTTAGATTTCGCCCGGTTCTGGCAGAAGGCGCAGCAAACGCCACTTCATTAGCAGCCGATACTGCAACGGCAGTTTTGCCCGCTGGCGTTACTCCAGAATTAAATGCTCAGTACGCAGCTTTGGATTGCACCCTTCCACAAAATCGCAAAGGGGGAGCCAGTGGTAATGAAGCAGCAACGGTTGTTAGTTGCGATAGGGCTGGCGTAAGTAAATACATTTTGGCACCGGCAGAGGTATTAGGTCGGCAAATAACCAAAGCATCTGCATTGTTAGATCCACAAGGAGCGTCAGGTTGGTATGTGACCTTGGATTTTGATGGTGAAGGAACAACAAAATTTGGTGCTATGACAACTCGTTTAACCTCATTACCTGCTCCACAAAATCAAGCAGCGATTGTGTTAGATGGTTTGGTTTATTCAGCACCTCGCATAAATGAACCAATTAATACCGGAACAGCACAAATTACTGGAAACTTTACCCAGCTCGAAGCTCAAGATTTATCAAATGTATTAAAGTATGGAGCCTTGCCGTTGACCTTCGATCGCGGGGAAGTACAGCAAGTATCACCATCATTAGGTGCTGATCAATTACGTGGCGGTTTGATAGCCGGAATACTTGGATTGTTACTCGTAATTGTTTATTCAATGCTTTACTACCGCGGACTAGGAATAGTTTCAGTCGGATCCTTGTTAATTGCCTCGGCTATTGCGCTACTTTCATTCTTGTTACTTGGTGAATTAATTGGCTTTACATTGACTCTTGCTGGAATCGCTGGAGCAATTGTGGCTATCGGTATTACTGCAGACTCATTTATCGTTTACTTTGAACGTATTCGTGATGAAGTGCGTGAAGGAAAATCTCTAAAATCAGCTGTTGAAACTGGTTGGTTAAGAGCTCGTCGTACGGTGATAGTTGCAGATGCGGTTTCGATGATTGCAGCCATCATGCTCTATTTCTTTGCTGTTGGAGGGGTTCGTGGTTTTGCATTTACATTAGGTTTAACTACTCTGATTGATCTGATTGTTGTTTTCTTCTTTACCAAGCCATTGATTACAGTTTTAGCAAGATTTGCCTTTTATAGTGAGGGTCACCCACTCTCTGGATTTTCAGCAAAATCTTTAGGAATTGTTAAGAAGGAGATCGCGCAGACTGGGGAGGTCAAGTAATGGCTAAGTTCTCAGGATTGGGCGGAAGACTTTATCGAGGCGAAACCTCAGTTGATTTTATTGGCAAGCGGAAGATTTGGTATTCAGTCTCCGGGTTATTGATCCTTGCCTCAGCATTAACTTTATTTACCCAAGGATTGCACCTTGGTATTGAATTTAAAGGTGGATCCTCTTTTACCGTAACCTCTGTTAAAGCTTCAGTGCAGACTGCCGAGAGTGCGTTAGCTGATGCTGGCATTACCTCACAAACAATCATTCAAAAAGTTGGAAATGACAAGATTCGAATTCAAACAGATGCACTAACTGCAGCGGAACAAACCGCTGTGGAATCTAGTTTGTCATCTAAATTCAATGTCTCAGTTGATTCAATTGATTCGCAAATAATTGGCCCATCCTGGGGTGAAGAGATCACTCGCAAAGCCCTCTATGGTTTATTTGGATTCTTAATAGTTGTGATGCTTTATCTAGCCATGGCCTTTGAATCAAAAATGGCTATCGCCGCAATTATTTCAGTAGTTCATGACGTATTTATCACCGTAGGAATATATGCCTTAGTTGGATTTGAAGTAACACCAGCTACTGTGATTGGTTTCTTAACAATTTTAGGTTATTCACTTTATGACACCGTAGTAGTTTTCGATAAGGTTCGAGAAAATACTAAAGGGATTGCAGCAAGTGGAAAGAGCACTTACTCACAGGCTGCAAACTTAGCTGTAAATCAAACTTTAGTTAGATCATTTAATACCTCTTTAATCGCACTTCTTCCAGTTGGCTCGATTTTGTTTGTTGGAGCAGGCTTACTTGGTGCTGGTACATTAAAAGATCTTTCACTAGCTCTATTTATTGGTCTTGCAACTGGAACTTACTCCTCAATATTTATTGCCACCCCAATTCTTGCTGTGCTTCGTGAACGTGAGCCGGCTATGCAGGCATTGGCTAAACGTGTTGGAAGTCGTGGTGAAAAAGGCTCAGTTACCTCATTAGTCCCAGCACAATCTGATCGTGGTCCTCGCAACCAACCTAAACGCAAGCGCCGCCGTTAAATAAATTGATCTAAAAAAAGACAGCCAGAGCGCTATGACAAGTACTCAATTGTTGAAGCCGGTGGCTGATGGCCTGGCAAAATCTCATCCAGGATTTTCTAACTCTGATCTTGAACGAGCATATGTGGCAGCCGAAAAAGCTCATTCTGGTCAATTAAGAAAATCTGGTGAACCTTACATAACTCATCCAGTGGCGGTGGCACAAATTCTTACCGAATTAGGAATGGATTTGCCAACTGTTATGGCTGCTTTGTTACATGACACAGTTGAAGATACTTCCTACTCGATCGAACAAATAAAAGCAGAGTTTGGTGAAGAAGTGACATCTCTAGTTGATGGAGTTACCAAACTAGATAAGTTAACTTACGGACCAACTGCTGAAGCTGAAACACTTCGAAAAATGGTCGTGGCAATGTCGCGAGATATCAGAGTACTTGTCATTAAACTTGCAGACAGATTGCACAATGCTCGTACCTGGGAATTTATTGCCGCTGAAACCGCCGAACGTAAGGCGCGAGAAACCATAGATATTTACGCTCCTCTTGCGCACCGTCTTGGAATGAATGCAATTAAGTGGGAGCTAGAGGATCTATCATTCAAAATTTTAGAACCAAAGAAGTTTGAAGAGATCGAACGATTAGTAGGAGAACGCTCACCCGCTAGAGATCTTTTAACCGCTGAGGTTATTTCCGCGATTGATTTGGATTTAACCGCTGAGAGTATAAACGCACAGGTGAGTGGACGACAAAAACATTTCTACAGCGTTTATCAAAAAATGGTTGTTAGAGGAAGAGAATTTAATGAGATCTATGATCTAGTTGGCATCCGAATTCTTGTAGATTCAGTTAGAGATTGCTACGGAGCTTTGGGTGCAATTCACGCAAGATGGAGTCCGGTTCCGGGGCGTTTTAAAGATTACATCGCTATGCCTAAATTTAATCTTTATCAATCACTGCATACAACTGTTATTGGTCCCAACGGAAAGGCTGTTGAAATTCAAATTAGAACATTTGATATGCACGCTCGTGCTGAGTATGGAATTGCCGCCCACTGGAAGTACAAATCAAAGAACCTTGAAAACGGTAAAACTCCGGAAGTTTTATGGCTCAAACAACTTCATGAATGGCAACAAGAAAGTGAAGATGTGGGGGACTTTCTTGAAACTCTCCGATATGACCTTAGAACTCCAGAGGTATTTGTCTTTACACCAAAGGGAAGTGTGATTGCACTTCCTTCTGGATCAACTCCAGTTGATTTTGCTTATGCGGTCCATACCGAAGTTGGCAACAAATGTGTTGGAGCTAAGGTGAATGGAAAGCTTGTTCCACTTGAATCACATCTAGTTAATGGTGATGTTGTAGATATTGTGACAAATAAAAGTTTAAATGCTGCGCCAAGTCATGACTGGCTTAATTTTGTAACCTCGTCAAGAGCACGTTCAAAAATTAAGGCTTGGTTTTCAAAGGAACGAAAAGAAGAGGCGATTGAGGCAGGACAAGAATCAATTGCAAGACAAATGCGAAAAGCAGGACTTCCAATCCAAAAGATATTGGGCGGACACGCACTTCTTGAATTAGCACATGAGCTTAGATTTGAAGATATTGAGTCATTGTATGAAGCAGTTGGAAACGGCCGAATCTCAGCACATTCAGTTATAGAAAAACTTATGGCTCTACTTGGCACAGGAGATAGCCATCCAGAAAATGAGTTAACACCTTTAACAGCACCTGTTAAGCGCAGTAGAAAAAGTGTTACTGGAATTGATGTAGAAGGAGCCGGGGATGTTTTAGTAAAGCTAGCTAGATGCTGCGCGCCAGTTCCCGGGGATCAGATAATTGGATTTATTACCCGAGGAAGTGGCGTTTCAGTCCATCGAGCAGATTGCATAAATATTACTGATCTTAAAGTTCATCAAGGAGATCGCATGGTTGGGGTGAAATGGAACTTGGCCGCGAAAAGTACCTTCTTGGTTAATATCCAAGTTGAGGCATTGGATAGGGCTCGACTTTTATCTGATGTTACTAAAGCATTATCTGACCAGCATGTAAATATTTTAAGCGCTTCTGTAGTTACTCATAAGGATCAAACAGCAATCTGCAAGTTTTCATTTGAGATGGCTGATGCATCACATTTAGATGCAGTATTAAGTTCGGTTCGAGTAATTGAAGGTGTCTATGATGTTGATCGGATCTTCAATAACTAGTTTGTGAACTCGGTTAAACCTTTTTCAGCCTGTTCTAACCATGCTCTACGAGCCGCGGCAGCTTCCCTGGCCACCATGGCTTTAGCTATTTGACCGGCAGCTTCTGCTTTAGCAGCTTGCTTCTCATAATTTTCGATCGCCTCAGCCAATCCTTGAACTACCTTGTTGGCTTGAGCTTTAGCAGATGGATCACTCTTTCGCTGATGGTTGCGCTCTAGTTCAGAGATCTCTTCTTCTACTTTTTTGATTCGGGCATCAAAAGCTGATCGCTTTTTACGTTCCGTCATTCCTATTTTTTGCCATTTGCCCATTAAGTCATGGAATTTTTTCTTAGATGACTTAAAATCAGTAATTGGAAGCAAAGCTTCAAACTCAACAATCATTGCCTCACGTTTAGCTAAGTTTTCAGCCATTGTACCTTTGCGTTTTTCCATATCCGAATTCTTTGCTGCAAAGAAGGTGTCTTGCGCAGATTTGAAGCGATTCCAAAGGGCAGTATCTGTTGATTTTTTACCACGACCAGATGATTTCCATCGCTCCATCAAGGATTTGTATTTATTTGCTGTTGCAAGCCACTCTTTGGAATTAGCTAGCGCCTCTGCTTCTTTGACAATTACTTCTTTGATTGAGGCAATTTTTTTATGCTCTGAATCTAAGTTCGCAAAATAAGTTCTACGTCTTTTATCAAATTTATTACGAGAAGACGAGAAACGCTTCCACAATGCTGCATCGATTTTCCTATCTAAGCGAGGCGCTTTTTTCCACTCCTCTAAAAGCTCTTTTAATCTGGCGGTGGTAACTTTCCACGCAACTGAGTCAATCAAACTTTCAGCTTCAGCAACAATTTTCTCTTTAATTTCGGTTGCTTCTTTCTTTCGTAAATCTCTTTCTGCTGCCTGCGCTGCTTTTCGTGCCTGGTAAGCACCTTCATGTTCGACGATTAGTGCTTGTATCGTGACTGGGAAAGATCGGAAGAGCGTCGTGTAGGGAAAGAGTGTA
>OGVZ01000099.1_pt1 | contig 13017 bp, 23 predicted proteins | sample 1575881 | NCBI WGS metagenome assembly OGVZ01 (sample SAMN07581520, study PRJEB24739) | freshwater metagenome | place: Singapore | collected 2015-01
TACTCTTTGTGTTATTTCATTCAATACATCAACGGCTTCTTTTACAGAATTTGCCGAAAAATGTATATGCAAATAAGTTTTCATTACTCACCCTTATCATCATCTACGACATACGGCACAGTCCGTACTGTAGGAAACTTACTAATAAGCTCTTCTCGTGTAATATCTCGTCCGATCTTGACTTCTTTAAAAGCCTCCCCCGACTTAACGAGGGAAGCCTTCAAAGTCACACAGGCAGGACAGTTATCCTTCGTGTAGACTACTTTCATAATTTTTCTTTGTCCTCACTTTGTTGCGGTTAGATCTCACAACCACCAGCGGCAGTACAGTTCAGCATTTGTGCTCCTTCCACGTTGTCTGTAATCTCAATGAACTTGTCCCAGTCGATACCTACAGGCATCTTGGAAGCCATATCATTATACACAGACTCATCAATAGTCTCATAAGGTGCTTGTCGATATGTACCGCCATCATGTGGAAGAAAAGACACACCTGTAATCTCATCAAAGTGCTTCCACACCCATGAACCAACTTCAGGCCATTCGTGTTCCTTAACAGAGATCGTAACGGATGGCTTATGCTCACACCAGTGACGCTGGAATGCCAACCACAGACGCAAGTGCTTGATAGCATCAATGTCGTCACGCAGAACAGCACCTTCGGCAACCTTCATCGGGAAGCTAAATACAGTCGTACTATCAGGCTTCATAAAGCAAGGCTCAGCAGGAAATCCCTGTGCCTTCAAGAAGTCTGTCAGAGGATCTTTGTTATCGCTCCGTACACGACGAATGTAGTAACTAGCATGTTGAGGGTGGATACCAGAGGCTGTACCAGTCAACTGACTAACAGTACCTTCAGGTTTCACACAGGTAATAGCTACACTATGATTGATACCAATAGCATCAGCAATATTAGCATTCACCTCTACAGCAACACTGCGTAGCTCCTCCAATCGACCAGCAAGACCATCATCATCAGGATCGTTAAGCAAAGCATTATCCAAGATTCCTGTCATAGAGACACCAAGCAGACGCTCCTCTTCAGTGTTTGTCTGCCACACCTTCCGCAGATACGGGAAGTGAGTCAGTGTCGATTGGAACGTACCCAGAATCGTAGCCAAACGTACCTTATTGCGAAGTCGATCCAGAGTATCGGAACTACGAACAATAACGCTACTAAGGTTACAGAACTGATAAGGACGGAGAATAATTTCAGAGCAAGGGTTAGTGCCCCACTCTTTATTGAGTTCTCGACGTCCATTCTTAGCTGCTTGAAGCTCCGAGGCGTAACGGTTAAAGATTCCTCGTTCTCCCGAGTGACTTTCATAAATGCTGCTCCATTCCCGCATAAACTGTCCCACATCGGGCTTAACATCATACACTGCACTGTTGTTAGCCAGAGCACGTTGACCATTACCATCCCACCAATTACCTGCCTTAGCATGAGCCATTCGATCATCACCCAGGTCAGACAGACTAATCATTGCTGATCGTCGTACACCTCCCACCACAACGACTTCCCCAATTTTACAAAGGATATCGTGGGCTTCCAAGCTTGTAAGTTTTCGTCCAGCAGCACCTTTGAATTTGGAGACAACGTACTTAAAGAGTTCCACAAGAGGCTCGGGACCGCTGGCGCGACCACCAAAGGTCTTGAGTCGAGTTCCTGCAGGGCGAACCGAAGAAACGTCCCACTTAGGCGCTTCACCTGCATAGAGCAAGGAGATAACCTGTCGGAGAGCCTTTGCCCATCCTTCTTTGGAATCCTTAACGACAACCACAGACTCAGAATCATAGAGCTTACATGGGATCTCAGGCAGCTTGTTGACATATTTTTGCTCCACACTAAAGCCTACACCTGTACCACAGAGCAGGATATACATAGCCTCATCAAATGCCTTGACATCATCAATAGGTAGATATGAGCAGTTAAACCCTGCAATGTTCTGACGCTCCAAAGCCTCACCTGCAGTCATAATAGCCCGCATAGAAGGCATAACTTCAAGGCTGTTGATGGCGTTAAACAGTTCATCGTGAAGTTCATCAGAGATACGATAGTTGTACTTCTCACTCAGGTGCTTCTGCATGAAGTTCATATATCGTTCAACAGTCTCAGGCCAATGCTCACGACGGCCTTTATCATCCAAGTAGCGAGAATAACGGCTCTTGGCAATATACGTTTGATACGGACTCATAACATTAGAAGTAGTCATTTAATTCCTTTTCTAGCTTATCTTGTTTATCTTCAATAACATCTTCAAAACGCTCGACAAGTTCATCACTGTGGATGTTAAGTAGTTCCAGCAGCGTGATCTCATCGAGCATTGAAAGTCTCTCTTTTAGTTCATCAAGAGTGAGACTCATACTTGTCAATCTCCCTCTGTAAGTACCAGAGTGCTTTTTTCAGATCCTCCAGAGGCTTTCCTTTGTGTTGATGTCGTGCAATGTACTTCACAGTATTAGCCAATCTGAAGTTCAATCCCCAGTCCTCAATAACATCAATCACTTCAAACTTACCTGATGTATAATGCTTAGGTGAATTAATATTGTCTGTCACTGTCAATTCCTGTTCATCAAAAGCATCATCATATTCCCATGTCTTTACAGCCTGTGTAAGAGGCTGAAAGTCTGGAATACTACTATTGATGTACACGTTACGACTCACATACTTGTTATAGTTATCACATACATTACAAGGATGCTTATCACGTTCATGCTGCATATAGAAGCAACTATTACACTTGTGTTCCGTCATATTTCCTCTTTAGGTACTCAATGCTAAGAAAAAGTTCATCAAAGTGACCATCATTAACTTCATTCATCACAAGCAGACCTCTCCAATGTCGATTAGACAACTGGTCCATGTATGACTCATCGTGAAGGTAATAACTACCAGCAATGATAGCACATATAGGTTTACCATCAGCACGTTTCCCATACGCAACCTGTTTGCCTTGTTGATGTCCAGCAACACAAGACATGTGAAGCTTATTAATAATAGCAGAAGCACTACCTGCTGGTCTGCCCATAGCCCCAACAGGCCAGTAGTGATTAAAACCAACACCACCAATGAAGACAGGACGCAAGAAAGGAAACACCTCCCAATCTTTCTCATACTCAAGATCCTTTGTAGAGATAAGTCCTTCCAAAGTAGGATTGTTGTTTACAGCCCTGTCAATACGATTCTCATGGTTACCTAAAGTCAGTACCATACGAGGCTTGTAAACCTTCTCCTTGTTCTTCTTTTGCCTACTCTGAAGATCACGTAAAGGCTTCAAGAGCAGCTTCATGGCATCCTTAGCCACCTGAATGTCTGTCTTGTATCGCAAGCCTTCAAAGTATTTAGAGCCTTTGATGTCATGGCTACTGAGGCTAGGCATATCAGCGAAGTCTCCTAAGTTTACCACAACATCAGGCCGATAGTCACAGATAGCTTGTCCTGCCCAAGTAAGGTGCTCAAGAGGAACACCTTCTTTGACCTGACAATCAGGAATCACCAAGATCCTCATTCATTATCCTCTTCAGACTCATCAGGATACCAATAGTTGTTTTCCCAAGGATCATATTCATGATATGAAGAATCCATGAATTCAATCCAAATAGGAGCCTTCAAACGAATTTTAGGTTTGATAGGATAATCATAAATTGATTCCATAAATTTAACAAAGTCATTAAGCATCTCAGACCATGTATCACCGGATTCTTGAATATCCAATGTCCATGTCTTACCATCATCATCAGTGTAAGAAAAAGAATAGCTACTCATGTTTGTTCCTTTCAGCGGTTATCGCCAGATCCTTGAATTGCAAGTCTTGACTGACGATCTGCCAGTTTTTGAAGATTTTTACCAGCTATGTCTGCCAAACTCCAGCCCATCACAGTAGACAGACCAGCAAGCTGCCAGAAGACATCACCCATTTCCTTCTGAAGGCCTTCTTCATCCAAGACACCATCACGAATCCACTTAGCATACTTACCTGCAACTTCACCAGCCTCCGAGGTCAGATTCGCTACCATGTAAGCAGGGTTCTTAGCAGTTTCCAAGGCAGTTTCCCATGCCTTCTTTTGATACTCTTCAATATTCATTCATCATCTCCATAATCGAAGGACACACTGTAGCCAATACATTCTTACAAGCCTCAGCAACATCACGATGTTCCTTCTGAGTACTCGGATCGGTACGCACTTCAATGTAATGCAACCAGCTACGCAATGTACCATTCATATACATACGACTCACAGCCATGCCTTCGGGAAGCAATGCTCTAGCCTGCTCTTTAGCAATTCCTTTAGCCAGTGCAGCATGATACATCAATTCAGCATCATCTTTAACACGCTTCTGAGCTAACTCCCACCAATTCTGCAACTGAGCATCATCAGTAGTCAAGCTATTCTGACGATTCTTAGTGTCCTGCATTCGGCATTCTCGAATAGCGAATGAATTGACAGAAGCATATCGCTGAGAGAACTCTTGAAAGCTAAAACTACGGTGACGGAGGATCTGCCGAGCAATATCTCGTGTAGTCTCAATCTCCATGCACACATTAGCCATCTCGAATGGACTCCAGTGCTTATGCTTCATCAAATACTTAAGAAGCTTAGGGGCAGTCTCATGGTTATTCTGATTCTCAGGATTACTCACACGAGCACAGTAGGCTACTTTCTCCTCCAAGTCAGGAGTAGCCCACACTAGATTAACTTTCATCCACTTCCTCTCCCTCACAAGTAAGTTTCTCGCCTTCCTTGATTGCATTTTTTAATGCTTCTAGGATTCCGTAACGTAAAAGCATATCTTGCTCTTCTTTAGTTAGGTCGAAACCGTAGCAGGCTGAGCCATCAGAATTCTCGTGTAACAGTGTAACCAGCATCTTTAACCTCGTCTACAAAAGATTTAAAATCAGTATAAGCCATGAAGTATCGAAGCACAGTAAGAATAGAAGAAGCATTCTCAATATCTTCCCAATCCAGACACAAGAGATAGCTTTCTTTTAGCTGCTCAACTACCAGAGCATCCATGACATCATTCCATGCTTCACGCACAGGAGCACGTTCAAGCATCTTAAAAATACTATTCATCGTAAATCCTTACTCATTCTTTGTACCACTCCTCTGGAATAGTTTTGTCTGCAAACTTAAAACCGTTCTTACGACACCAGTCTGCATAAGTTGTACGACTAGCTTTACTAATACGTGCCTTAGAGTTGCTAAAGACAAACCTAATATCTAATGTTGGATTGTGTCTCTTAACCAGAAGATGCTTCTGACGATCAGCAGGTAAGAACCTACCTTTAGTCTCTACAATGATCCCGTTAGAAAGCACAAAGTCAGGCGTATACACATGCTGCGATGCTGGTTTAATGTACTTCAGCTTCACCTGCTCATAAGTGTACTCTACACCTGCCTTGTCCAACTGCTCCGCAATGCGCTCTTCCAAGCCACTGCGGAAGCCATACTTCTTAGCTACCTGTTTCTGTGTCAGGCTTTTACGCTTGATGGTGGTCGCCATAATTCGCCCTCGTACCTCCTGAGCCACAGTAACTGTCCTTGTTCAGTAAGATATTCAATCTCATGTTCCTTTTCCTGATACTGCTTCCATACTGCTTGAAGTAGCTCTTCTTTAGTCTTTGCCTTTCCCAACGCTTTAGACGCCTTGACAGGGCCAATACCCTCAAGGCCCGGAATATTGTCAACTCTGTCACCCGTAAGTAGTTGGGTACAAAAACTCTTAAAACCCGTGAAGTCATCAATGTACTCCGTCTCAGCCTTCTTAGGATTGTGATGCCATCCCGGTATCTGTCTCAGGTCTTTATCTACGCCTACAAGCATGTACTGGTTTGGCTCCTTAGTCATCCTAATCGCTACCTCATCATCAGCCTCTTGACCGTCTACAATGACAGCACCTAAGCGAGTAACCATACATTCACGCAATGCCTCATAGTGCTTAGGCTTTTGCATATCTTTACGGTTACCTTTATAAGGTACTGTCTTTGCTATCTCATAACGGTAATTGTTCTTACCAGTTAAGAAGGCTTCATAAGAGTCTGCCTTCAGGTGTAAGTAGACAAGATCTTCTAGTGTCTCTACTAACCTGCTCTTTGCAAACTTCTCAGAATCCTCCTCACTAGCAAAACCAATTGCGTAGATCAAATAATCAGAATCAATGAGTAGCTTTTTAGGAACATTCTCCTTAGAGAACGTCATCCAATTCTTCCTCTTCCTTCGGCTCTGGGTTGTACTCTTTCAATTCAGTAACAATCAGTTTCTTAATCGATGGAGCAGCACCATACTTAGCAGACATCTTGTGACGATAGCTGGAAACCAAGGCAGTAACCTTAGTGCCGTTACCGATCTTAGCAATGTCCACGGGCTTACCGTCTTCATCGACAGGCTCAAAGACATACAGACTCTTACCTACAATGTACTTACCCATCGTATCTTTCTCTTTGATCTGGATGCCAAGCTCCTTCAAGGCTTCAGCGGCTTTATCTGAAAGATTACCGATGGTGCATTCATACTTCTTGTTATCCTCGTTGAACTTCGTATTGTACTGGTTCATCCAGTTAGCCCAGAAGAGTTCACCACCGATCTTTACAGGTTTCATATCCATTTCATTTTCCTTTATGAAGTTAATTTGGTGCGAGTGGAGGGATTCGAACCCTCAATCCCGAAGGCACGGAGGTTTAAGCTCCGTTTGTATACCAGTTCCAACACACTCGCTTTCAAAAAACATACCTAATATTGTAGCACACTTTCTAGGTTTGTCAATGTGTTTCTTTCCATGACTTACCTATCTTGTATTCCCCATCAAGAGGACATCGTAGCTTGAAGTATTCCCCTGCCTCGATGATTGACATTCTAGCAGCTTTCCCTGCCTCTTCAGCAATCTCAGGAGGACACTCGAACTGGAATTCATCGTGTACGTTAGCGACTAGCTTCACAGGCCACTTATTAGCCTTGATCTTGTCGTAGAAGATACACAATGCCTTCTTCATTACGATTGCTCCTGCTCCTTGGAGAAGCGAATTGAGAGCCGAATGCTCGGATCTGACCCAAATGCGCCTTCCATCAAGTCCGGGAACCCACCCTTTAGCTGCTTGCTTTGCCACTCTTTCAAGTAGCTTTGCGAGTGCTGGAGTCTGTCGTAGAAACTTTTCTTTAAGTTTTTGACCGTCTCTTGAAGTTCCTCCGACAATACTTCCAATTTTAGCATCTCCTGCTCCATATAGGAATGCGTAGATGAATGTCTTCGCAGAGTCTCTAGTGGGCAGTCCCGCAGCTTGCTGATTGATACTGTGCACATCTGTGCCATCTTTGCTGCTTCCTTCAGTAACTGTTCTGACATAATCATCATCTTTCATATAGTGAGCAAGCATACGAAGCTCTAGACCTGAAGCATCACAGCCTACTAAGACATTACCGTCTTCAACAGACCAACACTCACGACACTCATGCCCATAGACAGAACCTGCATTAGGAATCTGTGCCATGTTAGGGCTGCTGTGTGTCATACGGCCCGTCACAGCGCCATTTGTGATTACCTTGCCGTGAACCCTGCCATCATCCTTTACAGCCTCAATCCAGCTTTCAATCTGTGCAATCCTTTTCTGTAGCATCAGATAGTCGCGGATTAAAGTTGCTGTTTGTTTTAGCTCTTTCTTTTTCAAGGATACATCCTGCAAGATACATCTCCAAATTATACAAAATGTTTTCGTCTTCTTCAACGAGGCCAATGACTGTATTGCACCGATTACAAAGAAGTTTTCTAACAACACCTGTATCGTGATCGTGATCTACAACAAGTCTTTTAGTTCCGTGCTGGTTGTTTGCTTTCTTCAAATCATCTTGATGCACACCGCAGCAAAAACATTTATAGTTTTGCTTTTCCAACATTCCATTGTATTCATCCAGAGAAATACCGTATTCTTTTCGAAGACGTTTATCTCTTTGCTTCTCTGGGCTGTATCTGGACCTCTTTTTGTCTAGCAGCTTTTCTTTGTTCTTCGCATAGTATTCCCTTCGTTGTTGAAGTATTTTTTCTCTGTTCTTTAGATTGTATTGTCTTTGATATTCTTTCCTGTCCATTTTAACATCCTTTGATGATTGCTTCTAAGATGCTTTCATCAATCTGAGGAATTCCAGTCTCTGTGAACTGCTTAGGCTTCCACCCTAGTTCAATCAGCTTTTCTCCGATTTGCTTACGAGAGCCGGGATTAAACGTGACTGTCTCGGGCTTGAGTTGCTTTCCTGTCTTAGCGGACACTCTAGGCACATCGTATGAAGGCCATCTCTGCTGCATTTGTTCATAGATTCCTGCCAACTTTCCTTTGATCTCAGTAAGTAAGGAAATTGCATAGGGCATGTCAAGTTTGAATCCATTGCGTTCCTGTTCTGCGATAATCGCGGCTACTTTGTGCTCCAAGTCAACAGACTCTTGACTAAACTGTTTCTCAGAAATGTCATTGCATAGCTTAAGATACAGTTTAGCACATACCTCAACGTCCCTAACGCAGTAATGCTCAAGAAGACTGTCAATAGGGTTATCGAAGCACTCTCCTGCATATTCCTGCCTCCTGTCCTGCATCCACTGCCATACAGCAGCGTAGTCAATCTTCCTGAAACCCAGTGTCAGTCCCCATGCCTCCAGAGAATGTCCTTGCTCTCGGCTTGGATCTAGCAGCCTGCTTACTATAAGAGTGTCGAAGACGTTCCTCAAACGTATCTTCGTCTTCCAGATACGATTTAGGATCGGAGCATCGAATGAGATGATGTTGTGACCGATCAAGAGTGTAGCCTTGCTTAGATAGTCGTTTAGGCCAGTTGCTGCTTTCCATGTCTTTACTTCGCCTGTGTCAATGTCTTTAGTTACTACTATGTGGATCTTCTTGTGATCCAAAGAAGTTTCTATATCTAAGACAATTTTCGTCATATAGATTATATTTCTGTTTGTTGTTTACTAGTGGAATAACTTGTATGTTGTTCCATGTGTGCAGCCCACTCACGTTACTTCCTCGCAAAGGAATCACATGATCTATAGACCACACAATACCTGTAAATGTATTTCTCAGTTCTTTTAAATGTTTCGCCTCAGCCGCCACAAATTCTGTTAGTTCGGTGTCAAAACTAACATTTCTTAGTTTTCGTTCTTGATATTCTTGTTTTCGTTTTTTATTGATTTTTTCTTTGTTATTTTTGTAGTAATCCGATTTTTGAAACGAAATAGATTCTTTATTGTTTTCTCGATATTCTTTATTTCTTTGTCTTTCAAGCTCCTTAAAACCTTCTTTTTCGCGTTGTTTCCTTTTGTGTTCTCTTGAGTATTCTTTACTGTTTTTCATGTTTCTTCCTTACTTTAGATTCAACCACAATCCCACCTGAGCAAACGCATAGCCTGTCCAGATCATGCCATTGGCTAGCTCGCTCTTGCTAAATTGTAGCACACCCACGATGAGATAGCCAACCCCAGTTGCTCCTACGATCAGATGCTCAATCATTCTCATACTCCTTTCTCAAGAAGTCGCTCATAAGCCTCTACTTCATCCATAAAAAGTTCTTTGACTTCTTCTATGGTAACTTTATAGAAATCAGCTACAAATTCTATAGCTTTATTTCTATTTTTATTACGGCTAAAAATCCTATCCCATCCTTCCTCGTAAGCCTTCTGATCCTGCTGCTTACGTGGTGCATCTCCTTTACCTGCTTCAGAGTGTGTCATAGTTCCTCCATATGATCCAGTTTACATTCAGTCAATATACCAGTATCACGGTTGTAATACAATCCGAATTTTTCTGCGGTTGCTCGACCAGTAAAACGATCTTTTAACACACGGAAAGTAGTTGTCTGTCGAAGCATCGGGTCTTCTGCCTGCTTATCCCTTTCTAGACCAAACATATAGTGTGCCCATCTTGCGATTGCTCGACTACCTGTAAAGTGTTTTTCCATCACTCTACCGCCTTCCTCATGCGGCTTACCGTCTGGTGTTGTCAGGTGGCTAATGAAATGAATAATTAGTCCATCAGACTGTGCCAGAGAAGCCATATCTGCCATGATACCATCAAGCGCTCGTCGTTCATCCTGTTCGTTTGCGCTGAGGGCTGTCAAGTGATCGAGATAAATGATCTTGATATCATACACCTTTGCAAAGTATTTGATAACCCGTTTAACAGATTGCCAATCCATTGCACCAAAGTGTTCCATCATCATCAGTTGATCTCGCGCATCTAGTCGTTCAACACTGTCCAGATACTCTTCCCGTGTCCAATCAGCGTCAGGAACATGATATAGCTTTTTATCAATCTTGCCAGCTACTCGTTGTGCAGTTTCCACCACGTTTTGCTCAAGATAAATTACTCCCACCTTCTCGTTCAGTTCCGTAATATCAAAAGCAATCTGTTGTGTAAATACATCAGTTTTACCAATGCCTACACCAGCACCGAAAGCATATAGTTCTCCTTTCCTGCGTCCATAGGTCAACTTTGTCAGTGTATCAAAAGCCCAAGGCAGACCCGGCTCTGGTGGCTTAAGCATCCGTTCTTTAATGTCGTGAACAGACACAATACCGTCAGGTCTATACTGTTCCGCTGCCCACCAAGCGTTTACAAACTCCTTCGTAGCTCCTGCTTGCAGATATTCACACGCATCTTTGTATCCTGACTTGTGTTTGACAATCTTAGCTTTTTGTCCAAACAGTTCTGCAACTTCTTTAGATGCCTTCTGTCCCGGCTCATCAGCATCAAAGCAGATAACGATGTTCTCAAAGCTATTTAGCCATTCGTACTGGGCTTTGCAGTCCTTCAGTGCAGCCTGTGCTCCGTTCCTGATCGATACTGAAGGCCACTGGCTACCTGTTAGCTGATACCCTGCAAGCGCATCCAGTTCTCCCTCATAGACGGTGACATACTTACCTCCCGAGTGGAATAGTTGCTGTCCGAACAATACTGCGGAATTGAAAGACCCTTGAATGCTAAAAGTCTTATCTTCAACTCTCCGTCTCTTTGCAGCGACAATACTTCCTTGTCCGTCAGCGTAAGGGTAATAATGATGCTCTCCATCTTGAGTGACTCTAAATTTCTCACAAGTTTGTTGGGTGATGCCTCGATCAGGGATTGACTTTACAACTCCCTTTATCTCTAGTGGTTTCTTCGCTGGCGCTCCCGCTGGCGCAATAGCGTCACGCATTACAGACCTTTCTTCTATCTGGTTTTCAAATTCAGTCTTACCACAGACAAAACAATGTGTATGCCCATCGTCGTACAGCGAATTGCCGTCAGTGCTTCCGCAGTTTTCGCAGGCGATATGACGCAGAAACTTAGAGGTCATGCGTTCTTCTCCTTGAGTTTGGCTTCAATAGCCTTGACTAAATCTTTTAAGCTGCCGCCATCTTCCCAATCAAGGTCATCCTCATCCGTCAGCCCCCGCCACGTAGTGGCATGCACCCAAGGCTTGCTTGCCCGTGCCGTAGGCACATTTGGTGGGGATGTTTCCAGTGCGGCTTTCGCGTCTGCCAGAACATCGCGCACGGTCTTGCCTTGCGTCCAGACGGGTTCGCCATCTTCGTCTCGCGTCGCCATCATTTGCTGATCGCAGTGGTATAGCTCGACGTATAGCCTGCGGCACAACTCACGCCACGCCCCCGGCTCCTGCTGCTGTTTATTGGTGTCTTGCGAATCGGTCATGGTGAATAGTCCTCATGTTGCTCAGTGCTTCTGCTGCTTGATTGCTTGTCTCAAAACCTTTGGTGTAAAACCGACTCCCGTTCACACGGAACGCTCCTATCCATTTTTGCTTGCGCTCATCAAAATAAACGCCTTTGATGCCAGACTTGTTTGTTGATCGAATTCCGGTGTTCCATTGGTTTTGAGGCATCGTTGCTTTGCGAAGATTGCAAAACCTGTTGTCATCTTTTACAAGGTTGATGTGGTCAATTTGCTCGGATGGCATTTCGCCAGTCATGTAAAGCCATGCCAGTCGATGCGCGGGGTATGGCTTGCGGTTTACAAGAATGACTCGGTATCCATAGCTGTTGTAATAGCCAGCTTCAGACCAAGGTTTGGTTTGCCCATTACTTCGGCAGAACCTCCAACGAAATACACCAGTTGGCGGGTCATAGTGCAATAGTGTTTTCAGTTCTTGCTGATTCATTTTGTCTCTCCTTGTGCTGGCTGCTCACACTGCGGGCACTTGCTTGTGCATTGGCTTCCTGTTCTGCAGGGTGGCTCGGCCAATGCTTTATGAAATGCCTTAGCAAGTTCCTTTGGATCAACCATGTCCCATGCTCCATGTCCCATGCCTACGGAATCTTCAACTTGCTCAACGATTGGCTCATAGTCCAGCCCCAGCTCTCTGGCGTTCTCTGCCATGCGATCAAGTGCGCTGGCGGCCAGTGCTTCGCGGATGGCGGCGATGGCTTCATAACGCAGTTTGGTTTCACCGCGATTCAAAGCCTCCAGTGCTAGCTTCAACGTGTCTACGACACTGAGCGTCTCTACAGTACTCCGTACCTCAATCTGCTTTGTGCTCATATCAATACTCACAATCTTTCAGTTGACTAACGACAATATCATGCTTCTTGTCTGCTTGAATCTCAATGTCTTTGAGTTGTTCATCAGACAAACAAGCAACGATATTAACCCACCTACGTTCCTCAGGCTTGTCTGTAGGAGCAAGATACCAGACATCTAAGGTGTCAAAGTCAATGTACCATGAACCATCTTCTTCCCATACATCAAAATCAATAGTAACGTCAGCGTTACCGACTACAGCAGGTAATGAAATTTGCTTCATTTTAGCACCACTTTAACAACAGTTAGACAAAACAGGATAAAAGACACAACCATAATATTTTACTCTTTGTTCTTGATCCTGTCAACTGCTTTGAGGATGTCCAACATCACAAGATCATAGCCATTAGACACAATCAACTGAGCCACATCGTCAAGTATAAGGCCCCATTGACTATTAGATATCTCAGTATCGTATGTATCAGTCGTGTTGCCCAGTGTCGCGTAAGCATGTGCATTAT
>OGVZ01000100.1_pt1 | contig 12883 bp, 18 predicted proteins | sample 1575881 | NCBI WGS metagenome assembly OGVZ01 (sample SAMN07581520, study PRJEB24739) | freshwater metagenome | place: Singapore | collected 2015-01
GGAACAGCGGAAATGCATTTGGTTACTACAAAGCTGCAATTGATGCCGCTGATCCATTTGTTGATTTCTCAAAATTTGATGTTGTTTATATTCTAAGTCCGCGCAACATTCCTTGGTCCTCTATTGCTACTTCATCTGATATTCGATTACAAGAATTTTTATTTTTACCTCTCCAAGTTGGCGTTATGCTATGACAATTGGGACAAAGAGCGATAAGATTTTCTCTGCGATTATCTTGATGATTTCCGTTAATATGATCTATTTCGAGAACAATTGGAGTATTAAACCAATCATTTATTCCACATTTGCCGCATTTGCCGTTTTGGTCAAGAAGTATTTTGTCTCTTTTTGAATCTGGCCCAAGATTTTCGAATGGAGTATCAGTTAAATACTTTAACCTATTCGCCTCTTTATTTTTAAATCTATTTAATGTTCCTTCTGCTTGTTTCTTGCGATACTCATTCCACGCAATAGGATCTTTCTTCAATTCCTCCATCCAATGACTAGCTTTTAACGATAATTTTCTTTTTGTTTCTGATGTTTGTGATCTTCCCATATACTTGAACCTTGTTTTCAGTTTCAAGTATTTTACACCTAATTTCGAGCTATAGAACCAGAAAGTTAAAAATCAAGAGTATTTGCTCAACTTTTTGAAGTTTTTGTCAATGAAGCTCGTAAACTCTTTGAGTGTCTTGAACGACCAAGCCTTGTAGCCAGTTTCATTGTACACTATCCAAGCACGATGCTTTCCGTAAACACACCATCCTCTGTAGTTGTATCCGTCGTTTATCTTGGCGATCTTGTGCTTCATTTTCATAGATTTTAAAAATTGGTGGACAGTGAGGGATTCGAACCCGCAACCAAAGGATTATGAGTCCTCTGCTCTGACCGTTGAGCTAACTGTCCATTGGCGTCTCTACAGGGAATCGAACCCCGATTGGTGGATTAGAAATCCACAGTTTTGTCCGTTAAACTATAGAGACAGAAATTGGAGCGGCAAATGGGATTCGAACCCATGACAACCACTTTGGAAGAGTGGCGCTCTACCAACTGAGCTACTGCCGCTTGATCCTCCACAGCTACCCTCACGGACTCTGCGACCAGCCGCTTACTATCGCTGCTTTTTTATCTAGGGTTTGGCCGCACCATCCTAGACTGAGGAAATTTTTAATAATTAAATCTCTACGGATTGAGGATTGTTTTTTAGACGTTCACGCTCCCGAGCAAGACGGCGCATTTGATTCTGATACTTGCGATCTTTCTTCTCGTCATAGTTCAGAGCAGCTTGAAATTCATCACGATACTTGGCAAGGATGAAGTTGTAAGTCTTCATCGTGGAGGCGGCAACTGCCGCATCCGAATAACCGTTGAATGAATCAACGGAGTTGCTGGGCAAGGGAGCGTTTTCGTCCATGTTAGATAAAGATATGCTTGTCTTTGAAATACTTTTCGCAACGGAACTTGAAGGCATCGTAACGATCATTCAAGGACATTGGAAACGGCGCAATACTGCACTTACTTGACCGCTCATAAGCGATTTGGACTCCCCGCTTGGGATCAAAGCGATCTCCGAGAGAGAAATTGCAAAGAGACCAGCCGATATAAACGGTGTCGGGGTGAAGGTCATTGCTGGTGGCGGCGAGAACACCAATTCGCTGATCCTTCTTGTCAAGGACGTAAACGTGAATTCCTTTTGGATTACTCATAGTTGTGGTTGTTGATTGAACAGTAGGAAGATACTCTATGTTGTGGGTTTCGTCAAGCGGTTTTTTCGAGTTCGCGAAACTTTTTTTCAGCGTCCTCACGGGCATTTGGCCCGCCGTAGTACCAGCCCTTCGTCCCGAAATCTTCATCCTTGGGCAGATACTCTGCGGGTTCAATTTTAATTCCTTTAATTTCATAACCGTTGTGCTTTTGAACCAGCACAACTTCATAGCCACCGCACTTGTAATACATTGCAACCTTGTCGGTGCGCTTAATTTGCTTCATGGAATAACCATGATTTTTCATTTCAATCGGGAGCAGTTTCATTTGAGTCGATTATCGAATACCTTCGTGCATTGCTTCAAGCCATTAACTTTGAGATGAGCATAAGCCCACTTTAATTGAATATAACAATCCTTGCAAACGTAACCAACGTCAAGGTCTTGGCAGCATTCCTCTACGTTAGGATCGAACTGATACTCGCAACATTGGCAAATAACGATTGATGGTGCGCTCATGACCAAATGCGATGCTTTTCAGCAATCCATTCGCTACCGTCATAATCTTGAAGCATCCACTCAACATCATAAGGAATCTCAACGATTTTAAGTGAGCTATGAGAGTCAGCAGCTTTTTCCAAACCAAGTTCTTCTACTGTTTCAATTAAAACAGGATCATCACGCCTTAAATCATGCTCGGTAAAATAATCGCCATCAATATAAAAAATAAGACGGCGATCAGAAAATGCTGAACTTTTCTTTTGAGTTGTGAACTCCAATCCTTTTTTGTTAAGATAAAGCTCCACGGCTTTATCGCTTAAAGCAAAACCACCGAAATCGGAACTGATTAATATCTTGCGAGTTTTCATAATTTTGGAGCCTCCAGTCGGACTCAAACCGACAACCTATCGCTTACAAAGCGATTGCACTATCATTGTGCTATAGAGGCAGGTTATTTTTTAATAAAATAATTTGGTTTGGACAATAGTTTTACAGTCAGCAATATGAATAGTACGATGCTAAATAGCGACATTCAAGTGTAAAATAAAATATGGTCAGTCCACGTTTACTCCAAGCAGAGATCCACAGCAATTTCAGCACCGTTTCTGGTGATTGGGCAGCGTATAAAACCCAGATAACTGGATTATATTCTGCAACTGGTTACGCTGCAAGCGGCAACGCAACATTCGGAGACTTCTCTGACCATTTGATTAGAGAGTTTAATGGCAAAATCATAGAGTTGGGTATGCCAACAGGACTGACAATCCAACCCTATGATGCCGGTTACAGATTAACTGGCGTTAGTCTGTCCTAGCTCTTTGCTCTTGACGTAAGCTGACATAAGAACGCAGTAGTTCATGATGTCGAGGATAGCGTCTTCGTAGCTTTCGTTCTTGACGGCGAGCTTGCCATCATTCGCGAAAGTTGAGAGTCGAGAAACCTTGTCAACGATCCTCACAAGGAAACCCTGCTCTGCGGAGCAAACACCCATTGACTCGCATCGTTGGAAGTTTGCAAAGGGATTATCTCCCTTGCTGCCAGCGTAATCATTGTTCTTTGCTCTCATGATGCCGAGTGCTTTGTTGGTCAACTCGGTATGATGCGCGAACAGTTGCTCTCTGGTCATGTCGATTTTTAATTAATTGTTTTTAGTGCAGCGCGGAACTTATTCAGAACCGTATAGAACTTAGTCTCCTTGTCGGTAGGCTCAGGGATAATGGATCGAACCATTTCCTTGTCCTCTCCAATGGTAGAGTGAACAATCACATAAGCGTCATCGGTCCGCGAACTCTCTTGCGAGAGGCACTGAAGCGCCCAAGTTACTGAGTTTTGCAGCGCAAGATCATAGAAGTTCACACAATTCTTGAGTGAACCATCTTGTTCAAGACTCCAAACCTCAAACCAATTCAAGTTAGGCTTAATATCTACGCTCAAAGGAGTAAATGTTTCTTCGTTCATTAGTTAGTGGGAGTGTGGAACTGCTTGGCGCGAGCCAGCATGAAATCGTGAATGAAGTGGCGGGTCTCCCTGTCGAGGAGTCGCCCATTCTCTTGAGGCAGTCCCTTGACGACTTCCTCAAAGTTCAGACCAAAAGCAAGGGCAAGCCCCTTAATCTTTCGGTAGATACCGATTTCCTTGTACTTGAGTAGAGCAAATGCAACGTCGAGTTCAGTCTCAGAAGCATTCTCTAGCTTTTCAACGAGTGGATTTTTATTCATAATTAATCAAAATGCGGGAACAATTGCTACCTGACTATAGGGAATTTCAGACCCATCTTCATTAATGAGTTGGCTGTGATCATAACCCAATTCATCAACTGCAATTTCAAAAATTTGATCGCTAGAAAGATCATAACCCTTCATGCGACTCTGGATTTGCTTAATGGTAGGATATTCTCCGATTGAGTGCTTGGTGTCAATATAATTACGGATCTTTAGTTTAATGAAATCGTTTTCAACTTCATCGTCTGAAACTTCGTCATTGGCCTCAAAATCATAGTCAGGATTATAATCGGGATCATAATCATCACCAGCCTTCTCATTATAAACAGCGTCAGGAATTTCCTTACGCTCAGGAGTGATATCGCTCAGGACGCGATACTTTGATACGCGCAACTTTTGGTACGCGCAATCAGTCGGCACGCTGACAGCATCAGCAGGGTCAACCTCAACCACAAGGAGACGCCCATCAGAACCAGCCCAATTATTCGCATAATCGTAGCTGCCAACGTGCAGACCAAAGGAGCAATGATTGTCTTTGTTGTCATCAACGGAGCGGCGAGCAACCTCAATGACTTCGCCAACACCGTTATAAATCGAACCATCAGCAGATACATTTCCAGACACAACAACCGTGTCCTTATTGCCGTGCTTCGAATAAAAATTATTATTAACTCCCTTGTAGGCGAGGAACTTTCCATCAGCAGTGATGGGCAGACTCTTATAAGAGAGGAAGGTGTAGAGTTCGTTGACCGAGTTGGCAGAGGGATTCTGCATGAGACGATCAATGAAGTTGAGCAGAGGCTCGGCATCCTTCGCACCTTCCTTTAGCATCGCGAATAGCTTGTCCACGACAACACCGTGAACCTCCACGCCACTGTGGAACAGCTTGCCATCGTAGATATCGATAGCACCGTGAGTCATGTTCTTGATCTTGTTCTCAATCGTGATCAACTCAGGAATGAGATCGTATTGAGCGTCAAGGATAGCTTGGCGCAACGAGGAGAAGTTCGGGTGCGAACTGTCCACGGTATGTGGCTTACCATCAACGAAAACGGTGATGGAGTTGTCACGCATGATGTAGGCTGGCTTATTCATAACGATGCTATATTATTGTGGTTTAAGACTTACGATTATCAACTAAATTGATGTAGTCAAGGACTAATTTCTTGGCGTTCTGGATGCCGTAGAAGGAGCCGTAGCGACCTTCGAACAGTGCGAACATCATGGGATAAGTCTCCTTGATTGTCAAGGCTTCTTGTTTGATTTTTTCAGAAATTTTTGGGTCGAGAGTGGGAACGACCTTATCGTTGGCGTACTTGCGAGGGAAATCAGACAGGATGTTGAACTCTTTCTTTTGCTCGTCAGAGAAAGAAGAATTATCTGCATCTATGTCAGAGCTAACATTCCAGAGGTCGAAATAAACTGAAATAGGGTGATTGTCGGGCAAATTTTTTCTGAAATCTTCCCAATGAGCGATCATTGGCAAAGCGTCACGACGAACTTCTTTCTCTTCTCTGCTATTTAAAATTGATTTAAATTGAGCGATGGCAGTCTTAAATTTGGGCATGAAAACATCATGCAAATTGATAGCGTGGGCAGGAAGATCGGTCCTGTCGAGAATGCCGTAAACAATATCGTAATTGATGCCAAAATGCCTTGCAATCTTCCAAATCTGTCTGAAGTCACTTTGACCGAAATCCTTTAAGTCTCCGAAAAGAATATCGTAATTGTTGCCACCATTATGCTTGATGTCAACATAATAGAAAGGATCGGATGGCATTGGAACCTTTTCCTTGAAGTTGTAGCTCCAGTGGCTATTGGAAAAGATTTTGCGTACATTGTTGAACTCTTTACTCTTAGGTGAAACAGGAGTGAGTTTAGAAGCGAGATGAATATGATTGCAAGAGTTGTGCTGATAAAGCAGTTTGCTTTCGGCATCAGCAAGGGAAACTACATAGATTGTTCCATCGATTCCCTTGGAGGTCATCAATCCATTAACGCGATCTTGAATGTTTTTAACGTTATCGTTGATAACGATGTGCCAGTTGTTTCCACCAGCATAAAACGTTTTGGCACTGATGGTCTTTTCGACACGCTGCGTCTTCTTCGACAACCGCACAAGATTGCGAGTGTTGCGCGACTTTCTGTAAATAGCCAACGGAATAATCGGATCTCCGTTGATTTTAATTACATTTTTATTCGCGTCGGTGAAGTTATAATTGGCATCGCAGCAAAGCGACTCAAGGTTGTTGGAGCCGCTTAAAGTATAGAGTTTTTTGAAGAACTCTGCTGAGTCAGAAATCGCATCGATTTCTTTTTGAACTTGCGTTTTGATTTCCGTCTCCAGCTTAGAGATGGCGCGAGCAATGAAGTTCTTGGTCTGCGCGTTGTATTCCAGATTCTCGCGAGAGTGGTGCAGTGCAACCGAGCCAACCGGAAAGAAAAAGACGAAGAAATTAGAAACGTAAGAGTTGGAGAACGCCTTGTAAATCTTTGACGATGCAATTGGATGATTCGCAAGACTGTCAAGATTCAGCGGGTAGGAAATGCCACCCATCACAATGATGGGATCGGAGCGTCTGTTCATCTCCACTCCCCAATCAGCATTCTTGATCACCCACTCTGGGACTAAACGTGAAAAGCCTTTGCAGACAAACTTCTCGTCAGAGAAACGAATGACCTTGTTGATTTCGCATTCGAAGTTGGAAATATCCTCGCTCTTAACTGCAACGGAAATCTCAACGCCACTCGGTTCAGAAGTGGAAACGTCAGAGAGCTTAGTGAAACGGGTGTCGCCATGCTCGTCAACGTACACCGAGATAACGATCTCGTTGCCCTTGTGACGAGACGTAACCGTAAACGAATCAGTATACGATAGCGGCGCGAAACGACCAATACCGAAACCGCCGATTGAATCGTTGTCGCTGCGCTTGGTGGAGCGACCATACTTGGTGTAGAGACCAAAGAGGTCAGACTCGGAAAGCCCCGCGCCAAAGTCACGCACAACGAAAGTGGGACTCAGGCGAGTGGGAGCAGTGATCTCAACGTCACGGGATGAACCCTTGTTGGCGTCTACCGCATTCGCGATGGTTTCGCGTGCAGTAGCCAAGATGACGTTAGAGTAGTTATTCCGCAGAAGCGACGAGATGTAGCGCATCTCATTCGCATCGATGGTCGCGATTTCAGACTTGAAATCGTGAGATTCAACAACGTTTCGCTGGATGGATTTGACAATCATGGGAGCAATTTGATTTACAGGCAAAGAATGCCACAGGGATTACGTTTCGTCAACTACTTTTTCGAACTTTCTTTCGAGAATTTTTAAGGTCGCGTCCTTCAACCAGTTACGCTCTTCTTCAGAAGCGTCTTCCACGGAGAGAGAAAACTCTCGCGAGGAAGAAACGGTAGTGATGCGGAACTCTGCGGAAAACTTGAACCGCTTCAGAAACTCAGCGTTCAAAATCTCATAGAGCTTGTAAATCTCTTGTACGTTGACAGAGGAAAACAAAAGAGTGCGATTCATTTTTAATTAAATTTAAATGTGTGGGCTTCCTTAAATACTTCCACGAAATCTGACTGCTTGAAAAGGTGTGTCCAAATCTTGCCATGCTCTTCAATGTAAGTGTCGTCGTAACCTTCAGAGATGAGGTGAGAAACCAGCTTATCGTTGAAGATTAAATACTCGGGACGCTTCTTGTGGAAGTTTGGAACGATACAGCCCATCAAGTTAGTGGCAACGATTTTGTATCCAGTTAGCTTAGTAGAAAAATCTGCCTTTTCAATCTCCATGTCTTCTATGGAGAATTCGATCCCGAGTTCGTTGAGCTTGCTAACGATTTGATCTCTTACCTTATTGATTTTTGTTTGCATTGTTGAGGATATGATAAATTGCATGGTCTTTGCCCTTGAGTTCTACGTCGAAGAACACGGGCTTGCCATAGTTGTTGGGTGAATTGAGAGGCATCATAGCGTGTTTGCGGGTATTGTCAATACCTTCTGAATAATGAAACAAAGGAATTGTGGGCCAAGTGGAATAAGCGAGGTGAAAGTCTGCGGCGTCGTCGTTGCCGTGATTGCAGAACTGACGGTGCAGGGAATCGTAGGTGATAGGAATGCCAGCAGGAACGAAGAAATACTTGTGCAAGTTGGATACAGACCAAGTGCCGTCAACGTTGTCGTTGACCTCTAGCACAAGACGAGAGCGAACATTGGCTGGTAAACGATTGAAGTTGGAAAGGAAACGAGCAGAGATAACAGCAGGGTCGCCGTCTTGACGGCAATGAATGTTGAGAGGTGAGCGATAGTCGAGTGGTAGGTCGAGCAAGTCGAAAAGGTCAGCGTGAGCAGTGAGATCGCGAATGCTGTTGGTGATAGCGGCGTCGTCGGTGCTGGTAAGAGTGATGAACTCTGAAGGATGCGCGGAAATGCGAACACCAGTGCGCTTGATAGTAGCGGCGATGGTGTCGAGAGCAGCGCGAAGGTCAGACCAGTTGGGCAATTGGTCGAGACGAAGATTAACGTCAGGATGGTCGATGACAGGAGTAAGCGTAGACGACAAGCGGTAGCCAGCAATGCCGGTGTCGGCGCAATGCTGAATGATGCGATTGGTGACAACAAAGTTGTTGAGGATGCGGTCACTGAGAATGCGAATGGCGTCGGCACGGGGCAGCGACAAAAAACGAGTCAAGGTCATAGTCTGGAACTTGTGACCTTGCTCGGCAAGAACGTTGGAGATGCAGCAGAGTGCGAGTTGCATGGTGCTTACTCTGATACAAAATAGAACGGGGTCAAGAGATTTTTTTTGAATTAAATTCTTTTTGCTCGTACTTGCCGTCCTTGAAGAAAGCGAGAACTTTCGACATTTGATCTTCGTTGACGCACCAATTATTCACTTGAGTGTGCTTCTTGCAATACTTTAACTTATCAAATGTTTTTCTTGAGATTGAACCTATGAATTCAACTGTAGTGTAATTTTTGTCGATTCTGGCGAGAACATAGATTTTAGGATTCTTTTTCTCGTATTCTTCAAAAGGGATTTTTAATTCAATATTCTTATGGGGCCAAGTCGCAGCCTTAACTTCGACACCATCAAAGTCAATCTCATCACCAAGATCATAAATTTTAGTATCGATTTCTTGGTTAGTTAAAGCTGCGTAGGCGATCTCAGCAGAGATGCCAAGGATATGAGAGTAACCGCTTTCTCTGTTAATTTTAAATCGATCTTTATCTCGGAACGATTCATGTTTTGCGTTGTTGCGAGCATTGCCGAGTTTTTTAGCAAGTGCGCGCTCTTCCTCAGACAACTTATAAACATTATTAATCATTTAAACAGTAATGATTGTTTTGCTTACCGAGTCTCCGCATTGACCGCATTTAGGGCCAATTTCATGATAATCATATTGGAAATGCTCCATGATTCCTTCAAACGCCATATGATTATTAAGAATTTGCTCTTTCACCTTTGCCAGAACATGATCGATAATTTTTGCTTTTTCTTCTGAGGGAAGATCACTATACCGTTTTCCGTCTACAGTAAAGTCATATGCGGTACAACCTTGAGTAATTTCAAATTTCATACTTATTTGCAGTTAAGTTGTTCTACTTTGAAGTAGCAACATATACCCCATCCCAATCTTTTGTCAATCCTTTTTCGCGAAGTTCCGCGATTCTTTCAATCATCATACTGTAATATTTTTTCAATTCTGGGTTATTCTTCTGAAGACTTTCTGCCAAAGCAATTGCATTATCCCATTTCTGGGCGCGGTAATCACAAAGGAATCCATCGTGCATTCTGTAAATATGTTTTATTTTATCTTCATCCATTGAGTTTTCAAGAACCGTGAATATCTTGACGCCTTCTTTTTTACCTTTAACCGCGATCAAATCCAACTCAAGTGTTTGATAATCATTCTTAATATGTTCGGCAGTTCTGGGGCCGATTATAATTCTAACTCCGTAAGGTTTAGATTGACCTTCTAATCTAGAGGCGAGATTAACATGATCGCCCAAGCAAGTATAATCAAAACGCTGTGTACTACCCATGTTGCCAACGACAACGCTCCCAGTATTGATTCCGAGTCCCATGCCGAATGGCGGCACGCCTTCTTTTGAGATTTCTTCATTGAAAGAGTCGAGACGCTTGAGCATCTCTAATGCTGTCTTTACAGCATTTTTGGCGTGATTAGCGTCGTCAAGCGGAGCGTTCCAAAAAGCCATTTGTGCGTCTCCAATGTATTTGTCTAAAGTGCCGTCATTTTTTAATATCGATTCGGTCATTGCAGTCATGTACCTATTCATGATCATAGTCAAGCCTTGAACGTTTTTACCGTAGTGTTCAGAGATTGTAGTGAAGCCGCGAACATCAGTGAACATAATCGAAAGCTCGCGTTCATCTCCACCTAGACGCAACAAACCTGGGTTTTTCTGCAACTTTTCTACGAGTGCTGGGGCAAGATAAGTGCCGAATTGTTTTTTAATTAATTGTTTTTGTTTGAACTCACTAATGAATCTCAAGAAAGCGGAGATCATAAACAACACTGATACCGTAATAATTATCCAACTATAGTCGAATAATTGACCTTTGGCAAATGACATGAATCCGAATTTAACTGGAGCCGCAACTAATACTGCATAAAAAATCCCAGCTAACCAATAAGGTCCGCTAATAAGCATTAGTATTACGGCTAATCCTGCTAATGATCCATACAAAAGTTCATATAAATTAAATTGGCTGGGTCTTTCTAGTCTAGCGTCATCTGCTACCATTTGAGCTACAAACAACGGTATTTCGTAACCATATCTTATATTTACGGAGGTCGCAACAGTGTTTGATAACCCCTCTGCGGTAGGGGCAAGCATAACAACCTTATCTTTCACCTTGCTCCAATCTGAATCGACAAAGGATAAGGATGGAAACTCATATTTAAAATTGATCCATACGCGCCCATGCTCATCTGTTTTTATTGTTTTAAATTGGGGTATTCTAACTGCATCCACTCCAGCTTCATTGATTCTAGCTTGGTAGCTTGGATCGCCAGCCAAAACGCGCAGCATCTCAAGTGGTATAGTTGGATATAATTCTTTGTTTATTTGTACGATTAGGGGTAATCTTCTAACTACGCCATCAACTTCTGGTGCGGTCAGGAGCATTCCAACGCCAGCCGCAGCTTCACCTAATTGTTTTGTGGGTCCAATCGCCGCATTGTATTCAAATAACCAATCATTTATGTTCTCTCCTATTGTTGCAACTCCTCTTGGAACGGGTTGACCTTTTCCTTTATTTGCGGCAGACTGACTCAAGATTACAGGATAAGTTTTTAACACTTCTGTTAATTCGTCGTCGCCATTGAATCTATCTTTCTCTGCGAAGATAACTGGCAGCACAACAAGTTGCGCTTGGTTATCGAATGCTTTTTTGATTGCTTTTGCAATCGTTTGTCTTGGAAAGGGCCACTGACCTTCTTTGTCCAAAGTCTTTTCGTCTATCTCAACCACAACAATGTTTTCACTTATTTGCTTTGGTTGGGTTCGTTGATAATAATCAATAGTTTTGAGTCTAGCAGTCTCAATAAAAAATGGGTCGTTCACGCGCAGTGCAACAAGTCCCAGCAGAACTGCGAATGAAAACAAGAAAGAATATAATTTATATTTGCTCATTTTTGAGTAATGTTTACTTTTGATTTTTCTCCGAAATTTAATACATAAGGTTCGCCGTTGACGTTGACGCTTACGTTGTCGCTGAGTCTAGCAGTATAGACTATTACGCTTTTTTCTGTTCGCAATTCAAGTGTGGCGGTTTTGCCATCGTTAGATTTAAATCCTTTGCTAACAGCTAAGTTTGTAGTTAAAGTTGCGGTGGGTTGCGCTATTGTAACTGCTGGGGTTGCAGGTTGAGTTGATTTTGCCACTGCTTCTTCCGCCGCAGCTTGCACAACTTGCGGCTGGATTGCATTAATATCCAGTTTAGTTTCTGGAACTTGAGTTGGCGTTTCAGTCTGTGTGTTTTGTGCAACAACTGTTTCCGCTGGAGCTTCGCTAGGCTTTTCTACCTGAGCTACCTCTGTTTTAGTTTCTTTCTTTTTATTTGGCTCGTCGTCTTTCTTTCCGTCATCAGTTTTCTCTTTTGTTTCCTTTTTGGTCACTTTACTGCCTTGAGTAACTGACTTAGGCGATTCAAGCAATATCATATTGTTGATCTTCGATTCATCTTGGAAATTTAAAATAACAGGAGCGGTTGGAGCGTTAAAACTAGAGTTGACAAAGGTTGCCTGATATGGTTGTGTCATAACGACTTTACCGGCAGCGTTTTCAACTTCAATAGAACCAACAACGGGCTTGATGCCAGACGCTAACGGAATGGACGGCAAAAGAACAATTAAACTCTTGCCGTCCTCCGATACTGTCATTGAAAAATCCGTACCTCTAACCGAAACAACTGCGGTAGGAGTTTGGACTTTTATGTTTTCTCTGCTATTCTTTGCTATTAGACCTGACGCATATCTAACTGTGCCAGATGTTGCTTTCATATTCAGTTTGCCTTTACCACTGGCGGGGTCATAGACAAACTCGTCTATCCTCAACTTGGAAAATTCTGTGATCTGAACTTTAGTATTGTCTTCAAAGGTAATGCCAGCGCGGCCTCGCAATGTTTCTATTACGTCGTTCATTTCGACGCCAACGCTGACTTTACCTTCAATCTTTTCGCTTTTTCTTGTTATTTGTGTTGGCCCAGTTATTTCAGTAAGTTGACCAGAAGAGGCGAAGCAAGATAAAGCCGCTAATAAAAATATAGCGGCTATTCTCATTAATTACTCGGAGGAACAATTGTCGCTGTTGTTTGAGCCGCTCCAGCCACACCGTTTTGGTTATTTGTATTGAGGGTCATCAATGGTGAGACAGAAGCTGTAGTTTGAACAATGCGAACTGTATTGCTGCTACCAGTTAAATTATAATTAAAAA
>OGVZ01000101.1_pt1 | contig 12863 bp, 14 predicted proteins | sample 1575881 | NCBI WGS metagenome assembly OGVZ01 (sample SAMN07581520, study PRJEB24739) | freshwater metagenome | place: Singapore | collected 2015-01
TTTTATATCACTCACCAGTTACAACATCTAAAACAATTGATACAGGTGATATATTCAAATTTGCAAGTGGTGCTATCTCTGTAACATTAGCCTAAGGTAAATTATGCCAGTACCAATGACGTTAGAAGAACTAGACGTATTTGGTAGTTTAGAAAATGTACCATATAGTTTAGATAATACATTTTATGACAATGGGACTACTATTTGTGGTCCTTGGACACTAGACCAATTAGACGCATTTGGTAGTTTAGATAGTTTAGCAATATCACTAGATGACCCATTGTGGAATACAGCAGCTTGTATAAACTTATCTACAGGTGCTATTACTTCTGACGCAAATGTCACAGGTGATGCAATAAGAGTAAGAACAAGTGATGGTGCTATTACTGCTGACGCTACTATGTCAGGAGATGGCACAAGAATAGCTACCGGTGAAGGTGCTATTACTGCTAATGCTCAATTAGAAGGTGAAGCTACTAAAATTACATTTAGTAGTGGTGAAATTACAGGCTATGCAACACTATCTGGTGACGCAATAAGGGTATTAGTAGGGCAAGGTGAAATAAATGCGTTGGCAAGCGTTTCTGGCAGTCCTAACGCTATCTATACAAGCTCTGGAGACATAGTTTCTGAAGCTACAGTATCAGGTGACGGTATCCGTTACAGACTATCTTCAGGTGATATTACAGCAGACGCTACAGTATCAGGTAGTGGAGATAGAATTAGAACGTTTGATGGTTCTATAGAAGGTTATGCTTTATTAGCAGGGTTAGGTGGTGTTGAATATGCAGGTAATGGTGATATTACTTGTGAAGCAACAGTCACAGGAGACCCAAATGCAATATGGTATGGTATAGGAAGTATTACAGGCAATGCCACAGTCATAGCTAATGGCTATATTATCGGTGAAGAATGGTCACCAGTCACACCAGGTTCAGAGTCATGGAATGATGTAACACCAAGTAGCGATACTTGGACAGAAATAACAGCAGGTGCAAGTTCATGGACTGATATTACTCCAAGTTCAGACACATGGACAGTACCAAGTTCAAGTAGCAATACATGGGAATTAATTTAAGGAACAATTATGGCAAAAGATAAAATAAGTCAGTATTCATCAACAAGTGCTGGCGCAAATTTAAACACAGATATTGCAGGTATTAATATTGACGAGGGTTGCGCACCTTCTAATATTAACAATGCTATTAGAACCCTAATGGCACAAATTCGTGACCTACAGTCAGCAGCAAGTGGTGACTCTATTCCTGTGGGTGCAGGTGGTACAGGCTCTACTACAGCAGCTTCAGCAAGAGCAGCTTTAGGTCTAGCTATCGGTACAGACGTACAAGCCTATAACGCTAACTATGTCGTATCTACTTCAGACAATTCATATACAGGTAAACAAACATTTACAGGTGGTACTGCTAAACTATCTTCTAAATTCGTAAACGCTTTAGAAACAACTACAGTATCAGCAACTGCTGCTACAGGCACTATTAACTATGATGTAACTACACAGTCTGTGTTATACTATACAACTAATGCAAGTGCGAATTGGACAGTAAACTTTAGAGCATCTTCAGGCACATCTTTAGATACAGCTATGTCTACAGGTGAGTCTATCACAGTCGTATTTTTAGTATCACAAGGTGCTACAGCTTATTACAATAGTGCGGTCACTATTGACGGTACATCTGTCACACCTAAATATCAAGGTGGTACAGCATGGTCAAGTGGTAATGCGTCTGGTGTAGATGCTTATTCATATACCATTATTAAAACAGGTTCAGCAACATTCTCTGTATTCGCAGCACAAACACAATTCAAATAGGAATTAACAATGTCATTATTGTCAAGACTAGCCGTACAAGCCGCAAGAGCTTATGGTATCTTATCATCTGATAAAAATAGAGTATCTGTTGACTACCTTGTAGTTGCAGGTGGCGGTGGAGGTGCTGGTGGTACTGCAGGCGGTGGCGGAGGCGGTGCTGGAGGCTTACTTACTTCTACAGCTACATTATCTACACTTAACACATATTCTATTGCTGTTGGTGCTGGTGGTAACGGTGGAGCAGTAGATACTATTGGTTCTCAAGGTAATAACTCTTCCATTTCAGGCACAGGTTTATCTACTATCACATCTACAGGTGGCGGTTATGGTGGTTACAATAATGTTGCTGCAGGTTCAGGAGGTTCTGGCGGTGGTGGCGGTGGTAGGTCAACTACTAATAGGTTTGGTGGTGCTGGCACGTCAGGTCAAGGTTACGCAGGTGGTGATGGTCTTAATGACTCAACAAACCAGTCTGGTGCAGGCGGAGGTGGTGCAGGTGCAGTAGGTGGAGCTGCTTCAGGCTCATCTACAGGAGGTGCTGGTGGTAATGGTGTTGCATCATCTATTAGTGGTTCATCTGTAACATACGCTGGTGGCGGTGGAGGTGCTGGTTATTATAATACATCTTATGGAACAACTTCTAACGGTGGTTTAGGAGGTTCAGGTGGTGGTGGAACTGCTAATTCAGCAGGAACAGTTAATTTAGGTGGTGGTGGAGGAGGCGGTGGCGGTTCTGCTGGTGGAGGTGGTGCTGGCGCAGGAGCAGCTGGCGGTTCAGGCATAGTCATCATATCTTACACATCTGCTACACCTAAATTCGTAGGTGGCACAATTACTACTTCTGGTGGTAAACAAATACACACATTCACATCTTCAGGCACATTAAGCCCTATTACACCTATTACAGCTAGTTATTTAGTCGTAGCTGGTGGAGCAGGTGGTGGTGGAGCTAATACTAATCAGGGTGGCGGTGGTGGTGGTGCTGGTGGCTTACTCACAAATTCAACCACACTTTATTCAGGTGCTACTTATGTAGTTACTGTAGGAGCTGGTGGAACAGGTGGTGTATATGGAGGTGCAGTAGCAGGTAACGGCTCTAATTCTGTAGTATCAGGAACAGGCTTAACAACTTTAACTGCTGTAGGTGGTGGTGGCGGTGGTGTTGGTCCAGATACTGCAGGAATTTCTGGTGGCTCTGGTGGGGGCGCAGGCTCTGGAGGAGTTTCAGTAGCTGGTGGAACTGCTACATCTGGTCAAGGTAACGCTGGTGGTGCAAATAATGGTAATTCTACCTATGCAGGTGGAGGCGGTGGTGGTGCAGGAGCTGTAGGTGGAGCAGGTGGTAATGTTGGAAATGGTAATGGCGGTAATGGTTCTGCGTCATCTATAAGTGGAACTTCAGTCACTTACGCTGGAGGTGGTGGAGCTGGTAAACACGTTAATGCTTCAGCTGCTGGCACAGGTGGAACAGGAGGTGGTGGTAACGGAGGAAGTTCATCTGTTGGTGTTTCAGGCACAACTAATTTAGGTGGTGGCGGTGGCGGTGGAAGTAGTGGAAATGTTGGCGGTTCAGGCGGTAGCGGTATCGTTATCATCTCATACGCTGGCTCACAAGTATTTAACGGTGGTCTAGTCACATCATCAGGTGGAAACACTATCCACACATTTACGTCATCTGGTGCTTTAACACCATTAACAAATAACCTAAACAACTCTTTAAGGTTTAGAAGTAGTGCGAGTGCTTATTTAAGTAGAACACCTACAGTAGCTGGTAGTCAAACTACATGGACTTGGTCTGCATGGGTTAAACGTGGTTCTTTAACAAGCACAGCTCAAGTATTGTTTGAAGGTGGAACTAGTAATTGGAATGATGCACAAATTTTATTTGAAAATAGCACAGATGCTTTACATTTTATAGTTCCAAATGGAAGTAGTGCAACTGTTGGTAATTTATTAACAACTCAAGCATTTCGTGACCCTTCAGCTTGGTATCATATTGTAGTTGTTTGGGATTCTACTCAAGCAACTGCCGCAAATAGAATGAGAATGTATGTTAATGGAACTCAAATAACTGCTTTTTCTACTGCAACATATCCTTCACAAAACCAAATATCATATAGTATTAATGGTGCAGTTGCTCATAACATTGGTCGTTCAGCTAATGGTGGTTCTAATCCTTTTGATGGTTACATGACTGACATTAACTTCATTGACGGTCAAGCACTAGAACCCTATTACTTCGGCAACAATGACGCTAATGGTGTATGGAAACCTATCCAATATAAAGGAACATACGGAACTAATGGTTTTTACTTAACATTTGGCAACACAACATCCACTACAACATTAGGCTATGACAGTTCCCCTAATGGCAATAATTGGACTTGTAACAATATTAGCTTAACTGCTGGCACAACTTATGATGCTATGCTAGATGTGCCTACTAATACAAGTGCGACTGTGGCGAATTATGCTGTGATGAATCCTATTCAACAACCTACCACAGGAACATGGTGCGTGGCAGGTTTATCATACATCTATTGGAGCAGCTAATTACCTTGTATTAAATACAACTGCTGCATCTGCTGCTGGCTCAACAAGATGGCAAAGCACAACGCCAACATCATCAGTATTTTACATTGGTAATACAGGTTCAGTAAATAATACATCTGAAAATTATGTAGCCTATTGCTTTGCAGAAATAGCAGGCTTTAGTAAAGCGTTTAGTTATACTGGTAATGGTTCTGCTGACGGTCCTTTCGTGTTCTGTAATTTTTCTCCTAAATTTATTATAATTAAAAGAACAGACTCTACAAGCAATTGGGTTATGTTTGATACATCTAGAAGCACATATAATGCACAACAAGCAGACTTATATGCAAACCTTTCTGATGCTGAAGCTACCAATACAATTATTCCAGATATATTATCTAATGGGTTTAAAGTTAGAACATCTAATGCAACATGGAATACTAATGGTGGAACTTGGATTGGTATGGCTTTTGCTTCTAACCCATTTAAGAACTCTAACGCACGTTGATGGGTAAAATTGCTGACATGATAGGTAAGAAGTTTGGCAAATTAACAGTAGTTGAAATGTCAGACAAACAAGATGTTTATTATAGATATCTATGTAAATGTGATTGCGGTAACAATAAAATTGTAAGAGGTGCTTCATTAAGAAGTGGCTCAATAAAATCATGTGGTTGTTTAAAGACTGAAATGCTTATTAAAAAGAACTATAAGCATGGTAAAAGTTACACATCTGCATATAAGTGTGCATGGTCAAGAGTGATGCACATGAAGCGTAAAGCAAGACTACCTAAATGGGCAGATATTAAAGCTATTAGAGAGTTTTATATGAACAAACCAAAAGGATATGAAGTAGACCATATCATACCTTTAAGTGGTAAATTAGTATCAGGTCTTCATGTGTTAGAAAACTTACAATATCTAACTATTGCAGAAAATAGAAGTAAGAATAATAAATTTAAAGGAGTATAACAGATGGCGCATTTTGCGGCTTTAAACGAAGACAACATAGTGACGCAAGTCATAGTAGTAGCTAACCAAGACACAGTAGACGAAAACGGAGTAGAAACAGAAGCTATCGGTGCTGCTTTCTGTGCTAACCTTTTAGGTGGCACATGGAAACAAACATCTTATAACGCTAACATTCGTAAGAACTACGCTGGTATTGGCTACAAGTATGACGCTGAACTAGATGCTTTCATTCCACCACAACCCTATGCTTCATGGACATTAAATGCTGATGCACAATGGGAAGCACCAGTAGCTATGCCTACTGATGGTGGTAGATATACATGGAATGAAGAAACAACAACTTGGGACGCAGTATCAGAATAAGGAATATGAATGCCTACTCAAAGAATACCATTTACAGAGTGGTTACCAGACCAACCTACAACGACAAATGCGCTTTTAACAGCTAATAATGTCTATCCTCTCACAATAGGCTATGGTCCATTTCCACTTTCTGCTGACTATTCTACTGCTGCAAGTGAAGACTTAAACAATGTTACTGCAGCTAAGTTTGAATTAAGCACAGTATTATTTGCAGGTGGTGCTACTAAACTATTTAAGTTTAACGCAGGTACTACAGGTTTAGATGATGTAAGTAAGTCAGGTGGATATTCTAGTTCTGATAGATGGAGTTTTACACAGTTTGGTGATGCTGTATTAGCTTCTAACAATAACGCTAAAATACAAGCATGGTATGTAGGCACATCTACTGCTTTTGCAGACGTATCTGCTACAGCACCTATCGCTAAATACATTACTGTAGTTCGTGACTTCGTAGTCGCTGCTAATATATCAGGAACACCTAATAAACTCCAATGGTCAGATATTAATGACGAAACCGACTGGACAAGTGGTGGTGCATCACAAGCTGACTATCAGATAATTGCCGAAGGTGGAAACATTGTAGGAATTACAGGTGGCGAGTTTGGTATCGTATTACTAGAACGTGCTATCTATCGTATGTCATATATTGGTAGTCCATTATTCTTCCAATTTGACGCTATCTCACGTAATTTAGGCTGTAATACACCTGGTTCTATTACACAATATGGACCTAATACATACTTCCTAGCTGATGACGGTTTCTATATGTGTGACGGTACTAATGTGATGAACATTGGTAACGATAAAGTAGACGAATACTTCTACGATAATATGAACGTATCACAACAAGATACTATTAGTGCTGCTATAGACCCAATTCGTAATATTGTAATTTGGAATTATCCTAATACTTCAGGTGGTCGTTCTTTACTTATCTACAATTGGTTAGTTAAGAAATGGTCATCTGCTGACACTACTTTAGAATATATCGTATCTCTAGCTTCATCTGCATTTACTTTAGAAGGGTTAGACGCTTTTGGTACATTAGACTCATTACCTGCATCACTAGACTCACGTGTATGGTCAGGTGGTAAGTTCTTATTAGGTGGTGCTGACGGTGCTAAAATTGCTACATTTACAGGAGTAAGTTCTACTGCTGAATTAGTCGTAGGTGAAATGGAGTTTGGATATAACTCTATTGTAACTAATGGTAGGGCGCAAATAGATAATGGTGCAGTCACTATGGCTATTGCATCTCGTAAAGAATTAGATGATGCAGTTACTTATAAGTCTACGGTCACACAAAACTCTGATGGTAAATGTCCTCTACGTTCTTATGGTCGTTATCATAGAATAAGAGTTACACCTACAGGCACATGGACTCATGCTATCTCTGTAGACGTAGACTATACACAAAGTGGAAATAGATAATGCGTGACATGTATCGTAAACTTAATTGGCAAGGTGGTACGCCAAGAGAAGTTGCTGAAATTGTAAATAACCTTGTAGAAGGTAAGTCTAACAATACAGGTGACTTTTCTACATCTACAAGCTCTACAACAACTACATTATATGATGAACGTATAGGTTATAATAGCGTCATATTATTTATGCCATTAGACCATGACTCATCTCAAGAACTTAAAGATATTTACTTTACAAACTTTGCTAAAGGAAGTTGCACAGTTAATCATGGTAATCATGCAACTGCAAGAACTTATCGTTACGCTATCATTGCATGATATTACACTACATACCTAAAGATAATTTACGTCAACATTGGGACTATGTAAAACATGGTCTTGAATTAGTAAGAGAACGTGGTCATACATCTTGGATAGTAGAAGATGTTTATTGTGACTGTTACGAACAACGTTCTATGTTATTTATAGGCATGATAAATAATAAGGCAGTAGGCTTTGTCGTATTACAACCTATAAACGATACACTTCACGTATGGGCATCATGGTCAACTATAAATGACCTCACACTTTTTCAACAAGCATGGCAAGAAATACAGCAAATAGCAAGACAAGGCGGTAAGACTAAAGTTACATTCAATTCACAAAGAAAAGGATGGGAACGTAGAGCTAGACAAATGGGTTTCAAACCTCAAACATGGGAATTTACACTTTAAGGAAAGAATATGTTTAAGTTACACAATTGGGTACAAGAATTAGTACAATCATTTACATTTTATGGTGGTGGAGGTTCAGGTGGTGGTGGTTCATCTACAACTAAAACTACGTCTGAATTAGACCCAACAGTTAGACCGTATGTAGAATATGGTTTACAAGAAGCTAAAGGTTTATATGGTAAACCTGGTCCATCTTATTACCCTGGAACTACATATATTGGACCTTCTACTCAAACAACTGAGTCATTAGCAGCAGCAGAAGCAGCAGCAAAAGCAGGTAGTCCACTTACAGGTGCTGCAATGGGTCAACAATATGATGTGCTTACAGGTAAATATTTAGCACCTAACCCATACTTTGAAGCAGCAATGAAACCTGCTGTATCTTCAGCTACTACTGCATACAACGAAGCAATTAAAGGTGCATTAGGTACATCATCACTTGCAGGTCGTTATGGTTCTGGTGCTATGTCAGACTTAACAACAAAAGCAGGTAAAACATTAGCAGAAACATTGGCAGGTAAAGCTGGTGAACTTGCATACTCTAATTATGCACAAGAAAGAGCAAGACAAGAAGCAGCAGCAGGTCTTGCACCATCATTACAAGCAACTAAATATGCTGACATTCAACAACTTGCTAACGTGGGTAAAACACAAGAAGCATACCAACAAACAGCATTACAAGCAGCTATTGACCGTTATAACTACGAACAAAACTTACCATATCAAAAACTATCTGCATATCTTGGTGCTGCCTATGGTACACCTATGGGTCAAGTATCTACATCACAACAACAGTCATCAGGTGGTGGCAAAATTGTATGTACTGCTATGAACAATGAATATGGCTTTGGTAGCTTCCGTAACGCTATTTGGTTAGCTCAGTCTAAAGACTTAGACCCAGCATACGAAAAAGGTTACCACAAACTATTCTTACCATTAGTCAATTATGCTTATAAAGTAGGTGAAAAGAATACCCTACAACGCATTTTAAGGGCTGTTTTAGAGCATATCGCAAGACATAGGACTGCTGATATATGGAAACAAAAACGTGGTAAAAACAGAGATAATTTAGGTATGGTTTACAGATTTATTCTTGAACCAATTTGCTATGTAGTAGGAAAGGTAGGTAAATAATGGGCGCACCAGTATTAATTCCAGCAGCAATAGGTGCTGTAGGTTCAGCAGCAATGGGTAAAAGCCCTATCACCGGTGCTTTAATGGGTGGTGCTTTAGGTGGTTTAGGTAGTGCTTCAGGTTTATTTGGAGCAGGTGCTACAGGCGCAGGTGCTACAGGTGCTACAACAGCAGGTGGCACAGGCTTATTTGGTGCTACAGAAGCTATTAGTCCATTTACACCTACAGGCGTATTTGGCGCACAAACAATGACACCAGGACTTACAGGTGCAATTTCAGGTTTAGGTTCATCAGCACCAGCTATGGCAGCACAAAATGCACCTTTATATACAGGTTCTACAGGTATGTTTGACGTAGCAGGTACACAAAACCAAATTTTAGGTGGTCTTGGTCCACAAACAGCTATGGGTGGTGGTGGATATGACCCATCTTTAATGGGTAGCGTTAAACGTGGTCTTGAGTCAGGTTATGGTTCATTATCAGACTGGGCTAAAGCTAATCCTATGCAAGCATTATCTACAACAGGTCAAGCTATTCAAGCAGTAAGTCCACAAGAACAAGCACAACAAACTGTTCAACCTGTAATACCTCCAATTACTCGTGGAAGTTATAATGTAGCACCTACATTAGGTCAAGGACCAAATGAAAAAGTAGCTTCACGATTACAAATAACACCAACACAATTACAACTTTATCCTTCAGTATTTAGAGGAGGTTATTAATATGGCATTTTTTCCAACAAACACAGGTGGTTTGTTTGATGGCATGAATATATTTGGTGCTAGACAACCTGACTATTTAGGTGGAATATTATCACCTGAAGAACTACAAAAAGTTCAAAACCAAGCTATGTTACAAGGTATATTAGGAACTGCTGCAACATATTTAGCACAACCTAAAAATCAAGGATATGGTTCTGCATTACCTTATTTAGGTAAAGCGTATCTTGGTGGTATGCAGGCATCACAAGGTGCTTATGATACAGCTACACAAAATTTACTTACTAAAGCTAAATTAGCAGAATTAGCAAGAGAAGCAGAAACTGCTAAATTAAGTAGAGAAGCTCAACAAGAACTTTTACAAGACCCAAGAGTACAATCTAATGCTGTATTAAAAGCATTAGTAACTAAAGGTGATATTAAAGGTGCTTCAGAATATTTAGCTCCACAACCTTCAAATGAATATGACAGATATGCACTAGCATATAAAGAAAAACCATTTGTTCAACTTACTGCACCTGAAAAACAAGAAATTATTAAACAAGTGCAAGAAGATAAAAAAGCACAAGCTACTCAAATTAACTTAGGTAGTCCTGTAGCTGGTGTAGATGCACAAGGTAATCCTGTATTCTTTCAACCATCTAAAGCAGGTGGTCAAGCGGTTATTGTGCCTGGTATTAAACCATTACAAGAACCTAAAGCACCTACTGAGTCACAAGCTAAAGCACAAACATTCTATAGCCAAATGACTTCAGCAAGTAGAGAATTAGAAAACTTACAAAAACAAGGTTTTGACCCTAATTCATTAGCAAGTCAAACACAAGTAAAACTAGCTGGTACTCCTGCTAGAATTGCTGTAAGTCCAGAAGCACAAGGTGCAAGACAAGCTCAAGAACAATGGGCAGAGTCATTCTTACGTATTAAAACAGGTGCAGCAGCTACTAAAGATGAAGTTACAAGAAACGTAGCTACATTTTTCCCACAAATTGGTGACTCACCACAAGTAATTGAACAAAAAGCTCGTATGCGTCAACAAGCAGAACAAGATGTTTTAGCAATGACTAAACCAGGTACTGTAGGTCCAAAAGCTAAAGAATTAACACCACAAGATAAACAGGCTTTAGATTGGGCTAATGCTAATCCAACAGACCCAAGAGCAGTTCAAATCAAACAAAAACTAGGACTATAACATGGCAGAATTTAACCCTGATGAATATTTAAAGGGTAGTGCAACATTTAATCCTGACGAATATCTAGGTATTCCAAAAGCTCCTGCAAAACCAGCAATACAAAAGCGTTCTAATATTGACGAATTAAAAAGACAATTAGGTTTAACAAGTCGTTATTTAACAGAAGGCATTGTTGGTACTGCTGACTTCTTAGCAACTCCTGTAAGACAAGGTTTAAATGCTATATTGCCTGAAAACTTACAAGCTAAACCTGTATCAGAAGTATTAACCCAAAACTTACCTAAACCTGAAACTGCAAAAGAAAGACTTGTTGCAGATGTATCACGTACATTAGTAAGCACAGGAACTGGTATGGGATTAGCTAAAGCAGCTAAACCTGTTACAGAAATTGGTAAAGCTATTAAAGAAAGCATTATGGCTAATGCACCTACCCAAGCAGCAAGTGCTATTGGTGGTGGTTTAGGTACAGGAACTGCTAGAGAAATGGGTGGTGGTGTTGTAGGTCAAACAGTAGGTGGTTTAGTAGGTAGTTTAGCAGGTGCTGGTCTTGTAAAACCACAAGCTGTTGGTCCATCTACTCAACAATTACAAAATGCTACTAGAGACGAAACACTTAAATTAGGTAGAGAAGCTGGTTATGTTGCATTACCTACAGATGTAGGTGGTAGAAAAGCAGGTCGTTTCTTAGAAGGTGTATCTGGCAAATTTAAAACAGAAGAATTAGCAAGTGCTAGAAACCAACAAGTAACTAATAACTTAACTAAAAAATATTTAGGTTTACCTGAAGACGCACCATTAACATCAGATGTATTAGAAAATGCAAGAACGTCTGTGTATCCTGCTTATGAAGCAATTGCTGAAACAGGCACTATTAATTTAGGTAATAAAAATCCATTCTCTAATATTGTGACAGGTGTAAATAAAGTTGCAGGTGGTAAAAATGCACTTATGCAAGATGTACCTGATACATATACTATGGATGCTGCAACAGCTATTCAAAAACTAAAAGAGTTACGTAGTGATGGTAGTGCTTATTTACGTTCAGGCACTAACATTATGAAGCCTAACCCTAAAGAAGTAGCACGTGGTAATAGATATTTAGCTGAAGCAGATAAACTAGAAAAAGCAATTGAAAACCATGTTATTAAATTAGGTCAACCTGAATTAATTAACCAGTTTAGAGATGCAAGAAAATATATTGCTAAAACATTCACAGTAGAAAAAGCATTAAACCCACAAACAGGCACTATAGATGCTAAAAAAATAAATTAATTTTCATTCATATCTACCCATTTTTGTCTATCGTGATTCCAATATACATAAGTTTTAATTTTATCTATATAAACTGCATCCGTTTCAATGTCATTCTTGATAATTTTTTTTACATTCTGTCTTAATACATAATGAACTTCATTGTTAAACCATACAGATTTCACTTCATCATTCCATCTATTTTTATGTTCTCGTTCTACCGTTTCTAATTGTGAAATATCAATTCCATTTTTTAAATTTAAAAGAGGGCCAAAATCTATTCCTAAATCTGAGTGTTCTAATTGTATTTCATGTATGTACTTTAATAAATCTTGATGGTACGGATTTGTTTTTTCTTGTACAGCTTTATCCTTCCACTCCGTCAGATAATCCGATTCTCCCCATAATCTAAAATCAGGTTCAAAGATTTGATATTGTAATCTATTGCAATTAAACTTTTTTGCAAATGTTATGAATTCGGACAATTGATGATAATTATCTCTTTGAATAACGGTGCTGACTGCAAAATCTTGAACTTTAACAACATCTCTTATATACTCTAAATTTTCTACCAAAACATCAAAATCTCCACCTCGTCTTATTTTTGAGTAAACATCCGATGTGGTAGCATCCACACTAACACTTATACAATCAACTTTTGATTTAACATAAACACTTATATCTTTCCAATATTTTTTAAATAATAAACCATTTGTTTATCGTGACTGGGAAAC
>OGVZ01000102.1_pt1 | contig 12821 bp, 15 predicted proteins | sample 1575881 | NCBI WGS metagenome assembly OGVZ01 (sample SAMN07581520, study PRJEB24739) | freshwater metagenome | place: Singapore | collected 2015-01
GGTCTAGTTCCTCGCTAGTGCATTCTCCGTACTTGATTTTGTTGCTGTTAATTTGTGCTAGGTTGCTGATGATCCTGCGGAGGACTTGTTCCTTTGTCATTTCCAAAGCAAAAAAGACCACCGTTTTTTTGTTTTGTGCCATTCGGACTGCGGTTGAAATTCCCCACGCTGTCTTTCCCATTGCAGGTCTCGCTCCTACCACCATGAGGTCTACTGGCTCTAAAAGGATCACTTTCTGGAGCGAAAAGTACCCCAGATCAATTCCATTAATTTTTCCTTGCTTTGCGTCTAGGTGTTGTTGTAAAATTTTGAACGTTAGCTCGCTGTTTTTTTGTGGTTTGTCATCCGTAAATTTCAGCTCCCTTGCTTGTTGAAGAATTGCGTTAAACTTTTCTGGCGTGAAAACGTGCGGATCGAGAATGTCTGTAATTTGGTGTTGGATCGTGATTGCTTGTTGGTAGACCTCCTCCGCTTTTAAAATTTGGATGTTGGTGTTCACGCTCAAACTCGAATTCACTATGCTGTGGTTGTGTTCCGTCAATTTTGAAATTTTTAAAATTGCGGTTTTGTCCAGCCAGTTGCGTTGTTTGAACTCTTGCGTAATCTGGAGGATGTCAGCGGTTTGTTGTTTGTGTTTCAAAATTTGACCGACTGCTTCATGTAGCTGTTTTTCAAATCCTGCGGAATGCCATTCTGGTTTTAGGCGGTTGTAAACTTTTAGGGCTTCGTGCCTGTCCAGAATTGCAATCGTTCCGTACAAGCGGTGGAGTTCGGTTTTCATCGTGTTGGAATGTATTTTTTAGGGTTTAAAAAATCGGTCATTTTTTGCTGGCTTGCGTTGGTGATCTCGTCGTGCCAGCATTCGCCATTTATCCACGTGAGTGGGTTTTTTCTGTATTTTGCTTCTGGTGTTGCTTCGACGTATTTTCGTGCCTGCTCAAAAATAAACGCTGAAACGTGTTTTTTGTCTTTCATGGTTTTGATCCACGCTTGCTGGCATTTCTTCCTGTCGGTTTTTTTGTTGTAAATGTTCCAGAAAATTTCAAACTCTTGCTCCAATAATTTAGTTTCTTTTTTTGTTTCTGTTTCTGTAACTGTATCTGTTACAAGGTTTTCTGGGTTTGTTTGGGTTTCTGGGTTTTTCTTTGGTCGACCTCCTTTTGCTCCGTTGATTCGGTTTCTCTCGGTGATCCGTTCGTACTTGTTGCTGTCTCGGTCAAACTGATTTTTAAAAGGTAAAAATGCGACCTGTAGTGCCAGCTCTAGTTCTGGTTGCTTTCCGTTGTTAAAATCTCGGATTGCTTTGAAAAGTTTTCCTGCCTGCTCATCGGTTAGAAGGTCTAGGACGTCCAGCGTGTCCTTGTAAATTAGGAACGCTTTTTTCAAATCTTGCTTTTGATGATTCTGTGCCATTTGTCGTTTATTTGTGTTTCTGTAAAATCTGCTAATTCTAAAAATTCCAAGCTGGCAGTGTAGCTTGCTTTTTCTCTGGTGCTTTCGACGTGTTGGTTTCCCTGCTGGATAGTTTCTTTTGCTTCCAAAAGGGCAAGACGTAAATCAGCCCAATGCCGAAACTGGACGGTAATTTTTACCTCCTTTAGTTTTGGTTGGTTTTCTGGTTGTTTCATTATTCTGATTTAAAGGTTTCGTTGTAGTATTTTTCTGCTGTTTTAGAAGTAACATCCCAAGTTGTTTGTCCGTCTAAATGAGCATCCATTATCTGCTCCTTTTCCATTGCTTTGGCTTGTTCTAATTTTACAATAAAATCTGAATGAAGACCTCCAAAATCTTTACAGATTTCTTGAAATTCATTTTCTAACCACTCTACTGCTGTCTGTTTCATGATTTTAGGTGTTTTAGGTAACGTTGGTAAAGTTCAAAATTGAATGATCCTCCTTTGTCTAGGCAGGCTGTAATTTTTTGATTCCTCCAAAAATCAACCGCAACCGCTAGGTTAAATTTTGGCTTTTCGTTTTTTTGTTTTTTCATGGTTTTGGGTTTAAATTAATTTTGTTTTCACTCCGCAATAGAAACGGTTTCTGTAATGCTCAATTTGGTACTCCAAGTTCGCAATCATCCGCTGTCTTTTTTTTCCGTGTTGTTTCTGGTTGTTTAATTTTATTCCAGTTCGTTCAGCGTAGAAACTGTATTGAAGGGTTGCGTTGTTTGGGTTGTAATAAACCACTGCAATTAGTCCGTTTCCGTTGTTTGGTTCTTTGATCAACTTTTTAAAAATTAGCTCCATGTCGTTTTTTTTATGCTGTTATTTTTGATCCGTTGTATGTCACTTTTGTTGGGTGGTACAAGTTGTTAAAATCCTCGTATGTTCTGATCATTAGTGATCCTACCACTTCAAAAACCGTTAGTGTTTCTCCGTAGTGGTTTTTGATTTTCATTCCTCTTTTTAGGTTCTGTGCTTTCATGTTTTTTGTTTTTTTGTTTTCTAATCTGAAGTAAAGATAAAACTTTTAACCTAAACACGCAAGCGTTTTTTAAAAAAAAGCGAAAAAATTTAAATTTTTTTTTGGGTTGTTTTGGGTTTTTTTGGGTTTATTCCAAAAAAGAACCCCTCCTTTGACGGCTATTTTTCTTCCAAAAAAAAGCGGTTTTTAGGGGGGGTTGAAAAAAGCCGACTTGAGCGAGCTGTTCTCTGGGAAGCCAGCCGACTGTATTTTTTTTTAAAATTCTTTCAAAAGGCAGTAGGTCACGTCCTTTTGTGTTTTTGTCAATTCAATGATTCGGTTGTATTTTGGGATGTCGTTTACCACTTGACAGCCTGCACTCCAGCTGTTTATAATTTGGCGGATCTCGGTTGTTTCTAGGTTGTAGGTGTTGGCGTGGAAATTTATTCCGCACATGACTGGCAGGCTTTTGCCCTCCTCCACTTTGGTATCTTTGTCTCCGTCTCTGGAAATCAAAAACGGACGGATCTGGCGGAGTGCTGGCATTTTTCCTTTGTGCAGTCCGTACTTCCAAACTCCATAGTACCACTCGTTGGTTTTGGTAACTGCGAAACCGTCAGGGTTGTATTTCTCGTAGGTCATCATTGCGTTTTTGCCTGCGTTGGTTGTTCCGCTCGTAACCATGATAAATTTTTGGTCGCTTACGTTGTCGCCAGTTCCGTTGAAAAGGTAGAATTTGTCATCAAAAACGTTGAACGTGTCCTCCTCGCTTTGTACTCCGATAAGGTAGTGTCCTCTTGGAAATCCTTTAAATGAAGGGAGCGACTTGGCTCTGTTTAAAAGTTGTTTGTCGGTGTATTTTTTAACCATGATCTTTGTCTTTTATTCGTTTGTAAATTGCGACCGCTGTAAAAAGCAAAATTGAAATTATGACTGTCAACTTTCCGTAGTCCTGTTCTCTGATTTCTTTTGGAACTGGTACTTTTATGAAATGCTCTTTTTCTATTAAAGTGGTCGTGTCGTTTTTTCCGTTGCTAGTGTCGATCACGACTTTTTCCGTCACTCGCAATGTGTCGCTGTGTTCGTAATAAAACAGGGCGGTGTCGGTGCTAGTTTTGTTCTGGGTTTTCATTTTCTTCTTTTTTTTCTGGTTTCTTTTTTCCTGTAATCCAGCCGATGAAAATGTCGTATAGGTCTCCAACCAATTCATCCAATTTGTGCGTGATTTCGTTGGTAACCCAGCCGACTGCGAAACTGATCAAAATGACCAGCTTGGGTGGTAGGTCGTCGTAGAAAAATTCTATTACTCCTGTCGCTCCGTAGGTCAAAATTCCAGCAACTAGGCAGGCAATTAGCAAACTCTGAAATTTCAGCTTTTGTTTCAGCCCTTTTAGAAATGCTCCGACCGTTCCTATGCTCATGGCTATTAAATCTCCGTATTCGTTAAATCCTTTCATTTTAGTAGCGTGTTCTTTGGTTTTTAAATTTGTCACTGAAGACTGCGGTCACTTTGGCTTTTCTGCTCCATTGGTAATACTCAACCTCTGGGCTTTCTTCCAAAATGACAGGGGTGTCTTGGTATTTGTAGCTGTGGTTGTGTGCGTTGTAGTCTGAAATAAAAAGCTCGTTTCCGCTCAAAAGAAAAACGTCGATAAGTGGTTTTGTCACGCACTCGTCGGTTGGTTCTGTCTCCAGTGTGTACTGGTTTAAATTTTCGTTTATCGTTCTTTTTACCTCTCGGTTTTCGTATAGCAAATTGTTGATTTCGGTGTTTGGTTGTCGGTTTCCAATGTAACCGAAAAACCGTAAATCGGAGACCACGTTTGCTCCTGTGAAATCGATTCCCTCCGCTTCATGTCGCCCATTAAAAATGGCACGAAGTCGTGCGGTTTTTCTGGCTCTTTCAATTGTGAATTGTTCTAATTCGTAAACTCCCCAGACTAGGCTTCCTGTAATTCCTGCGACGTTGTACTGGATTTCAATTTTGTAACAGCCAGCTCCCTCTGAATTCAGAACCACTCCCCAGTTCACCGTGACGTACTGGGTGTTGCTGTCGTTTGGTAAAGTTTGAGCGGTTGGCTGGTATCCTGTGGCTGTTCCGTTTTTTGTTAATTTGAAATTGAAAACGGACGCTCCGTCTCCTTTAATCCATGCGGATGTTTGGTCGTTTGTCCATGAGTCTCCTCCTGTGTTTCCAAAAACTCGAAATGAACAACAGCAATCTTTTAACCCTCTGTTCTCCTCCGCTGTTTGTGGTAATTTTACCGCTGGGTATTTTTTGAAAATGCGATCCTCCAATTTTTTGCACTCGCATTCCTTTGCTGTGGTTTCTACGTCAAACGTTCCTAGTCCATCCCATTCTGCAAACGTTCCCTCTGGGCATTCATCGGCTTTTGGCAAAATTGCAACTATGGAGTCTAGGTCTCCCTCTAATGCTAAAGCCCAATAGGGAGCTGGTGTAGCTGTTGGGCTGGCTGTTGGTCTGTAGTAAAGAACCAACGCAAAAGGCAAAAATGAAACGTTGACCGTGTATGCGTTTCTTCCGTTTATTGTTTGATCGGTTGTTAGGCTGATTGTTTCTGGTGGGTTGTCCTCTGTTAGAACCGTAATGTCTAGGCAGTCGCAAGGCTCACCGCAGTTGGTTGTCAAAACACTAAAAAATGGGTACTCTGGGTTGCTCCCCAAGTAACCGCTCCAAGTCGTACCGATCGGACATTCTGCTTCGCCAATTGGTTGAAAAAGTGAAAAAATGTTTTCTCCTGTAATGTTCCCCTCTGCGTCGCTGATCCAAATGTACCAATTTTGGGCTTCTCCGTCGTACTGAATAATCCAATTTCCGAATAATCCGTCCGAAAACTGAAAAACTGGCACTCCGTAGGATGTGTCTCCGTTGGGGGTTGCTGTGAACGGTATTGTTCCTCCGTTAAAGTAAATCTGGACGCACTGGCACATGGTTTGTTTTTTATGTTGTTTCTGCTAATTTTTCAAATTCGATTTTGGCTTCCTCCTTTGCTTTTGTTCTTTCTAGTTCAATTTGGTTTTGGTCGTTAAAATCAACCGCTACCTCTTTGCCAAAAACAAAACGGTTTTTTAGCTCCTGCTCTGTTGGTGTAACTTCAAAATAAATTTTATTTTCTACCTTTTGTTCTTTTGTAATTTCTACTTCCATGCTCTAATATTTTGTGAAAATTTGAATGCTTGCTACGTCCATGATGCAGGCTAGCGATGTGCTTGATCCGTTGCTTCTGCTGGCAACTGGACATAAAAACGTTGACGTGCTTGGCAGGTTGGTTGTGATCGTTCCTTGTTCAACTGTTCCAGTGTCGATTCTGGTCATTCGCCATTTTACCTGTGTGCTTCCGTAATCGTTGAAAAGTTCAAGGCAAAACATACCAGTAAATGCCGATCCAGCTGTTCTGTTGCTTGGGAAGTCTGAACCGAGCGGTATTTTGGTTGCTGTTCCTGTTGAGTCGTTGTGTAAAATTTGCAGGGTTGTGTCGCTCGGATCGTTTCCTACTCCGATGATGTTGCCTAGTGAACTTGCGTAAGTCAATGATCCAATTTGAAACGTAATTGCGTTTCCTAATCCTACCCAGTTGTGTGCTGACGAGTTGAAACTGGTATCTGCGTGTCCGAATGTAAAAACTGCGTGCCATCCCATGCCTACTGCGTAGTCGGTGCTGTTTCCTCTGTAACCTGCAATGCTTCCAGACGACGTTCCGCTTGTGAAACGTGTTCTTATGATTTTGGTTGGGGTTGCTCCAGACAGAAAAATTGCACCTTGTGTTCCTCCAACTCCTCCGCTGACCATTCCACTAAAGAAAACCGTCGCTGATCCGTTGGTAAAAATGTAAAATCTATTTACGTTAAATCCGCTTATTTTTGGTATAAACTCGGTAGCTGGTGTTGGTGTTTGCCATGTTGAATTTCCAGCTCCGTCGCTGGTCAAAACTTGACCGTTTGTTCCTGTGTTTGTTGGTAAAAAATAAGCGTCAGAAATTTCAACCGCTCCGTTTCGGCAAGCGAAAACGTGGACGTTTGTGTTGTGGTCTCTTATTATAAATGAGTGGTTTGTTGCGTCGGTTCGAACTTCAAATATTACGTTACCGTCGATTCCGTTCTGGTGGCTTTCAACTATGAACTGTCCTAGTGTTTGAAATAAAAGCTGAAAATTTGAACCTGTCACGGTTCGGTTTGCTGTTAGCGTACCGTTGGTGTTGTAGATGTTGGTGTCGGTTGTTGGTGCTGGCAAATTTTGAAACGTGACCTGTCCTGCTCCGTCGGTTGTCATGACCTGTCCAGCAGTTCCGTCGGTTGTTGGTAATTTGTAATCGTTGTTGATAAAAACTCCGTCCTGTGAAACTTTTAAAACCACCACTCCAGATCCTGCGTTTTTAACTGTGAAAAGGTTTCCTGTTGGGGTTGCGTTTATCTCGAAACCGCTCACTCCAAAAGGAGCACCTTGCGTGTTAAATCGTAAATTGGTGACGTTGTCAAAAGTTAAAAAATTATTGTCTGCGTCTATTGTTCGGTTTCCTGTTATTGTACCGTCGGAGTTGTAAATGTTCACGTCACTCGCTCCTGCCAGAATTCCTGCCTTAATTACCGAACCTTTAATTTTGGCTGTTCGGTAGACGCTTCCGTCGAACCAGTCAATGTCGTAGTAATCGTCGTCTCCAAAAACGAACCGCTCAATGCTGTAATTGTGTATTTCGTTAGCCATGTGTTTTTTTGTTTAAAGTGCTAATTCCTTAAATTCTCCTGTCGTGGTTTGTTTGAATTCTCCGAGTGTGGTTTGTTTTCCGTTTTTCGGTGGTTCAATTTTACCGCAACCTGTTTTTATTTTTGTTGTAAATTTAACCCCTTTTTCCAAATTAACAACGCTTGGGTTAAATCGGCAGGTCATGATTGCTAGGTTTCCTATGTAGGTTATGTTCATGGTTGCTCCTGTGATCGGACTTAATGGGTTGCTTGGGTTGTTGTCTGTTGGTACAACGGTGGAGCAAATCCAGCGAGGTGACGCTTCGGTTGGTTCAACCGTAATCATTCCCCAAGTCGTAGCTGGATCAAAAAATAAACCGTCCAGTCTTTGGTGGGTTGCTTTGACTAGCATTTGCTCGCCAATTATTACCGCTGATACCACCGTGTTGTCAATTTCTCGGATCAAGTCTATTTTTTGGTCGATCAATGGTTCGCTGTCGTAGTCTTTAATTTTTAGGTTTTCGTTGAAAACGTAAGCCAGTGAATTTTTGACCAGCTCCAAGTGTAAGCGGATCGTCCAGTCTCCTGTTGTGTCGTAAGGTAGCCAGTCCTTTGTTTGTTGGTTTGGGTAGAAGTCATCGTTAGCGTTGGTTTGTGGTATCCAATTTTCCCAACGGTACAAAAATGGAAGGTATACCGCTACTCCGTATTGGGTTGGTGTGTCGATCGACGGTTCTCTGAAAAGGTAAGCGTTTCTTTTTAGGCTGGTTGTTGGTAGGCTGTTAATCACGTTGTTGGTTAAATTCAGAACGTGTTTTCCTCCAACAAAAGGCACGCTGTTAAAATTAAAAAATGTTGAAAACAAAATAAATTCTTCTTGCGTGGTGGTATTGAACGCTTCAATTCTGGCTGTGAAACTTTCGCATGGTTCATCGTTGTTCAATAAAAAATTTCCGTAAAATGCGAGGTCATCCTCCTTGTTGGCTTCGTAACCAGAACCGCTTGCTTTGGCTGATGGTGGTGTGTCGAAATTTTCACTGTGGTCGTAAAAGTAGCCCTCGTTCAATGTCAGAAATCCTCCGATCGGTGGGTTGCTGGTTAGCGAACCCTCAAAGGCGAGCAGGTTGATGTTACCTGCAAAAACCCAAACTAAAAACTGGCGATCGTCCTCATCTCGGTTTTCCATGAAAGTGTCAAATGCTGGATTTGGTGTAAAAATGAAATCCAGCGTGTGTGTTGTTCCTACCGTAGTGACGTTTGTAATTTCTATTGTGTATCCTGCTCCGTCTGGGTTTAGGGGTGAGGTTACTGGTGTAGCAAATGTTGGGGTGCTGGCTACCGTCATGCCTAGCTCTTGCTGTGTTTGGATTTTGTTTTTGTAGTAGCTGTCGTCCTGTGGAACGTATGAACAGCCGACTGCGAAATCTGTAAATGCTCCGCTTGTTTCAACTACGATCTGTCCTGTGGTTGGGAAGTCGTAGGCTAGTTCTGAAATTCCAGAGACCAGCGTTGCGTTTGGAACTCCTACGTTGTAGGCTTCATCGTACCGTCCTGTGTTTGCGTCATCCGAAATCGTGAATTGACCTCTGTAGAAAGGCTCTCCAAAAAACCGAGCGTATTCAATTTTGTTAAAAATCTTTAGGCACTTGTTTTGTAAAAATGGGGTGTTGTCGTAAATTCCAGACTGGATCAACTGGAACGAAATTTCATAAACAAATCCAACGTTAAAAAATCCAAGCGACAATGGTGTTGTGTCTCTGAACGTGAACTCGCAAAATTCGACAAACTGACCGCTTTGTTTTCCTATTGCTTCTCCGCTTATGGTTGTTCCGTCTGGTATTAAAATTGGAAATCCTGCGACGTCTTTTAGGTTAAATCTGTAAACTGTTGCTTCGCCATCGATCAAGCTGTACTCGTTTCCTTGCGTTCCTGTTTGGCAATGGTTTATTGAAATGACCACCTCCTCATGTCGGTAGTCGGTTGCTGGGTAAATTGCGACGTATTCGTTGTCGGTTGTAACTGGTACTGCGACTGGGTTGATGTCGTCGAACTTGATCGTGTTGTAATTTTGCCCTGTAATGGCTACGCAAGTAACGGAGTCTGTTCTTCCTGCTATTGCGTTTCCGTTGCTGTCGTAGACTCTGATCGTGTAGACTTCGCTTGGTCGAAATCCCTCCGTGTACCAGTTTCCTCCGCTCCAAGTGATCGTGTTCTCCAAAAGGTTAAACTGTAGAAAATTTTGAGCGTTGCTGATCACCAGAATTTGCTCCAGAACGGTGTATTTCACTAGTGTTCTGTCTCCTGCGTTGTTTTGGTAAAATCCGACCGTTGCTCCTGTTATGTCGGTGTACTCCTTTTCTATAATTGTGATTGGCATTGCTTCAAAATTTCGTTTAATTTGTCCATGTCTTTTTCGTTAACCGCTTTTTTTATTTCGGCGATCGTTTGGTTGTTTGCCATTGTTTCGTTCCTTTTTTCTTCTGGAATTTGTGCAATGACTTTGTCGACGGTTGTCAGTAGCTGATTAAAATTCTGGTTTAGCTGGTTCGTTAAATTTTTGAAATCGGTTTCCATGTTTTTAATTTATTCGTTTTACTTCAACTTTGCCGACTGGGTAGTCGCTTGGTTTTTGGTAGGTGATCGTTGCTTGGCTTGTTTCGTCGAAATACTCCAACCGTAAAACTTCGCAATCCTGCCCATCAAAATTAATAAAATTATTGTCTTGAATTCCTAGCCATTCGTCGTCGTTCATTCTGGCTGGTGCTTGGTCTATGATCTCCCATGCGTTTTCTCGGATGTCGTTTATGTGGTGGAATTTATCCCAAAGTTTGAAACTGGCGAGGTACTCTCCGTAGTTCAATGGTTGCTTTTTGTTTGTAACCCATAGCAGTTTGGTGTTTGTCCAGTAAACGGATGAAACGGTCAGGTAACCTTTGCGGTTGTCGATCGAACTTGAGAAATTTGTTCCTCCTCCGAAAAGTCCAGTAACTACGTCGATCACCTCCAGAAATCCTTTCGCTATCAATTCGAACCAGTTTAGGTCTCCCTTTCTTGCTCCTAGTGAAAATGGGATCTGGACTTCCTGCAATCCTTTAATTGTGACTAGGTCGGTGTTGGTTACGTTCAATGGTTCGGTACTGTATTCTGCGTCGTGTCCGTTGTAAAGTGCACCGTCTAATGTGTACAGGTCGGTTTGGTCTAGTTGGTATCGGATGTAGTACCGCTTCCAGATTTCCTCCGTGTTGTACCTCAACTTGTAGCTCCGCTCCGCTTGTAAATTTAACGCTGGCTGTATTTGGGTTGTGATCTGGTTTTGCCAAAAATCCCGACGTTCAATTTGAACCACTCCGTTAAAAACCCGAGTTCGTGCGTTGAACATGGTTTCAACCGCTTCTATCAAACTTCCAAGCGTGGGTGTAGTGTCGCTTGATGAAGGGTAGCCTTTTTGCCAAGCTGGGAGTACCTCATCTGGCAAAACTTCAAACCACGACTTTCGGTCTCGAACCAGCGGAACTGGTAGCAGGGTGTAATTTGGGTAAGTCTCGAAAATTGTACTTTGAAAAGCGAACCCTAAATACTCGCACCCTTTTTTTAGGAGCTCCTGCATTTTGACTCCCTTTCCTTTTCTGCGTGGGGGGAAGATCAAAACGAATAATTTAGTCGCCAATTGTATGAGGGCAACCAAAACCAAAGCGAACAAAATCAATCGAAAAATCGCTTTTAAACTGGCTATAATTATGGCAGGCACGTCGATGGCTGTTCCTACGCTGGGGAACGGTGCAACTGTCACTACTGGCAGTGGGGTGCTGGCTTTTATTAATTCCGTTACCGATTCGACTAGCTCCTTTCCTGCGTTGATCGTTTCTCTGGTCATGACGTAGGTTGCTAGTCCGAGCGTGATCGCTGTCTCTAGTTGGTTGTTTGGCAGAATGTAATAAAAAATTTCTTCCTCCTCGAACGTCACTCCGTTGGAAGCCATCAATTCGAATGACGTTCCGTTAGCGTTTTCTCGGAAGTTGTTTATTGCCTTGCGTCGCTTGATCGTAACCTGTAGGCGGTTTTCTTCCTCCTCGTAGCCCTCTGTTAAATCGACGTACATTTCGAGCGACTGACCTGTGTTGGTTTCTATGCGGTATGGAATTCCCTCGAAAAGTCCGACCGTCTGAATGTGGTTTTTTACCTGTTGGTAGGCTTCCCTCTCCAGAATTATTTTGTCGGTGCTTAACTCCAGAATTTCTGGGTTTCCTGTGAAGTCAGAAATTAAGCCGATTTCGGTTCTGTTGGCTGGGCTGATCTCGATGTCGTTTAGAATGTGCTTCATGGTTTAATTCGGTATCGGTTGTAAACTGTCGTATTTTGTGTTTTGGTTTTTTTGACCACCTCAACTAGTCCACTGGCTACTTCTCCTATTGCGTAGTCGGTTTCTGGTTTGTTTTTAATGACCTGTGTTAAATTCTCTATTTTCTCTATAAGAATTTTGTTTGTTTGGTCTGTCTCTGGTTGGTTGCTAAATGTGGCAAGTTTTCCGTTGCGGTATTCTTGGGCTACCATAGCCAGCTCCTCGTTGGTTAGGTTTCCAACCTTTCGGTTTTGTTCTTTTGTAAGAACTCGCTCGTTTGGATGAAGAATTGCTTTGAACCCTCCCTTACCGTCTATTCCTTGACCGTGTGTTCCTGTGTCCTCCGTTCCTTTTTCGAATGTTGGAAGGCTGGCGATAAACTGGGTTAAAAGCGAAATGTCACGGATCGTGTTTCCTAGTGCTTTGCTTGAGTCCTCTCCCTCCTTAAGTGCGTTCACGTTTTTGCTGTAAGCGTCAAAAACCGAAGCGGTTAATTTAATTCGCTGTTGGAATTTTTGCTCTTTGGCAATCAGTCGGTTTTTTTCGTTGATGACCGCTTGCTCAACCGCTAGCGATTGTTGGGCTTGAATGTTTCCGTTTATCGCCAATTGTTTTAGGGTGTCGTAGTTTTTTTCGGCTTGAGCTCGTTCTTTTTCTAGCTGTTGAATTCTGCGGTCGCTTTGTTGGATGAAAAAGTCCGTAATAAATTTAACCGCTTCGTTGATGTCAGACCACCGTTGTTTTAATTTGTCTAGTGCTTCCTTTGTTGCTTTTGTTTCAGCTTCGGTTTGGTTTTTTATGTTCTCTCCTCTCCTCTGGTATCCTTCCTCCACTCCTTGAACCATTTTGTCATTGTATTCAATGATTTTTTGGTTTTTGTCTTTTTCGATCTGGATTTCTTTGTCGCTCAAATTTTGCTTCGCTATTTCTATTTCGGTGTTTGCGTCCTTGTCTCTTTTTAGGTTGTCCTCCGTTAATTTTGCGAGCTGGTCATCTCGCTGTTTTTCTAAATTGGCAAGTGCTTTGTTTAAGTTGGCTTTGCTTTTTACAATGTTCACGTCTGTCGGATCGGCTTTGCTCAACTCCTTTAGTTGTTCATCGTAGGTCTTTTTTTGTTCTGCGAAATTGTCCAGAATGGTTTGGCGTGCTTGTTCTTTTTCTTCCTCGTTTTTTCTTTTTATTTCGCTGATCTCGAAGTCGGTTCTTTGCTTTGCTATGGTCTTTGCGAATTCGTATAAGTCTATTATGGCTTTTTCGTTTATGTCGAAAACTTCACCCTCAACCGTAAAATCGAACGGATCTAGTCCTTCAATCGCTTTGTTTTTTGCTTTGGCGACTGCGTCGTTTATTAAACCCTCGATTCCGTCTGCCTGTTTTAC
>OGVZ01000103.1_pt1 | contig 12670 bp, 28 predicted proteins | sample 1575881 | NCBI WGS metagenome assembly OGVZ01 (sample SAMN07581520, study PRJEB24739) | freshwater metagenome | place: Singapore | collected 2015-01
TGCGGAGAGAGATTCGCATTCGGCAGATGCTGAAGAACGTCACCACCACGACAACGAGTGGCGACGCTACAGTTCAGCTTCCTCCAGACTTCCTTCAGATGCGAGATCTGTACATCGATGGAGACCCTGCTTCTTTTGCACACTATCAGTTAGTGTATGCAGAAGAACATCGTAATGCTGATGTTCAGTATCTTACTGTAACTGACGAAGAGTATGATGAACTATTTCCATATGAAGAGGATGAATGATGCTGAAAACTAAAATGAATCCTGAAGTTAAGCAGAAGTGGATTGATGCTCTGCGTTCTGGTAAATATGAGCAAGGTAGTGAGAAACTCCGCAGTGTGAGTGGTTATTGTTGTCTCGGTGTTCTGTGCGACCTTTATGCACAAGAACATGATACTCAATGGGAGTTTACACATCCAATGGACTATTGGTATTTTGGGGACCGTAGTGAGTATCTACCTGAACCTGTGATGGATTGGGCAGGATTGAATTCTCATAATCCTAAAATGCGTGTTGATGTGGATGAAGAATGCACTTGGCCTCATTATGAAGAGATTGCCAATTTGAACGATAGGGGTTATACTTTTAATGACCTTTCTAATATGATTGAAGACCAACTCTAATGGGAGAAGAAAAGAACCTGATGGAACGTATTGCTACTCACAAATCTGTGAATATCTCTGTCTATTTCAATGATGAAATGGATAATGGTGAAGTTCAAGACTTTGTAGATCGTATTCTTCACAAATATCATCATCCAGATGATATTGTGAAAGATTATGAATACTGGCACGATGAGTCTTGAGTGAGACTGTGCCACCTGTAGCACTGGCACACTAAAAGAGCACGGTGCTCCAAACGTGGTATTATTAAAGGGTGGTGAGGGATGAAGACCCAAGACCCACCCGTTCTTTATTCTCTACAACAATGGAACTGACTAATTCTTTCCCTCCTGTGGATGCTTTTGTGAAACAAGTCAAAGAGTTTGACTATGTGAAGTTTGGTGATAATGCAATTCAATTTTCTATTACAGCATTTGCTGTTGTTGTTGGTGTAGTTTCTTATGCTTGGACTGCGTTTCAACTCTGGTGGGATGATAATGGTGAAGCAGTGCAAGTGAATACAATTCGCATTGTTGTGAATCTAATTGATTTCATTGCTGCGATTGTGATTGCGACTCCCAAAGTTTATCGTTGGGTGAAACTGAATACCAATCGTCTGGTTGATTCTCTGTACTTTCAGGCAGTTCTTGCTTGACCTAGTGTGCCACTAATCCTTCTGGCACACCACTTCCCACAAGGGGGTGGTTTTACCCTATAATACTCTCATAAGCAACCAACCCAAATGAACATCAAAACTGGTTATCACGGATGCACAGAAGGGGACATCCTACAAATGACAAAAGAAGAATTACAAGAAGCAATCCTGCGAGTCTTTTCTGTTGAGTGTTATCAATTCGCAAAAACCGACAGTTATATGGGTACTTTTCTACTTCCAGATGATATTGCGGATGCGTTCCGTGGATATGCCTGAAGATGGTAAGATTTATTGGAGTGCTTGGTATTAAGAAAATGAGGAACCTGAAATGACGACTGCAACTGAAGTTCAACTGAAAGAATCTACTGTTGAGTTCATCAATGAACTCGTTAAGAATAACTATTACGATGGTGATATGTATGAGTTCATCAACGAGTATGGTGAAGATAACTTTGTGAATCACTATGAAAACTATGTTGAATGTGGTGAATCCAATTCCTACGATGCTGTAGATGCTTTTGTTGAGGAGTTTGGATTTGATTGTCTTTCTTCTTTTGAAGATTCTTTTCACGGTCAATGGGATTCTGTAGAAGAGTTCACTGAGTCTTTTGTGACTGATTGTTTCTCTCTTGATATTCCTGGGTTTGTTGTGATTGATTGGAAAAACACCTGGGAATGTAACCTGCGATACGATTTCATCTATAATAATGGTTATGTGTTTGACCGTAACTTTTGATTGATAAATCAATTTAATTCACTATTATTTTCTGGATTCTACAATGCTACTGAAACTAACTGAAATTGAGTTTGATTTCACTGATGACTTTGAAGATGAACTTGATGTTGAATCTCAAGAGGAAGTCTATGAAGATGTGATGAATCGTGTCTGGGAGGTTGATGATGAAGAAGAACTTGCAGATGCCATTAGTGATGATGTAGGTTGGTGCATCAAAAAACTTGACTACGTTGTAATTACTGAATCTCACTGAAATGTCTAACTTTAACCGAGAAGAACTTGTCCAAGAATACGTTGACCGTGTTCTTGATAATTATAGCATCAAAGATTTGATGCGTATTGTTGGTGACCAACTAGAAGAAAATCTTTCTAGTTACACTGATGAAGAACTTATCACTGAGGTGACGGAGTATTATCCAGAACTACTGGAATCTCAGTGAGTCCAGTGTTGAGATGTGCCACTTCTTCTAGTGGCACACTAAAAGAGCACAGACCCCAAAACCTGCTATATTAGAAGGGTGGAGGGGGTCACACAGTCCAATCCACAAACGTCCAACTCTATTTTATTCAAAATGACTTCTGTTTTCACCAAAGATGTTGCCATCGGTATGCTCAGCAATGGTGCCACTGGTACGCAGATTCTGGACATTCTCAATGTGATTGCTCCTGAGCAAACTGAACTCACTCGTGAGCAAGTTTGTGAGCAACTGGGAATTGCTGATTGTCCCGAAAATGATGATGAAATTGCTGCCTATCTTGCTGCAGTTTGATTAAATAGAAACGATAGAGGGCAAGTCCCTGTTACATCCTGATGAGGTGTATCACACTTGCTCCATCAAAACAATTCCTTCATTATTGAAACCAATGTTTGTTATTTGTCCCGCATCATTTGACCTTGCTGATGCAGAATGGTTTGATAATGTTTATGAAGCAAAAGAAGAAGCACTTGATTGGAGTGTTGAACTTGCTGGTGACAATGTGATTGTCTATGAGGCAGTTGAGGAAAATGATGGTGCTTATGAGTTTAATAAACTCTATGCTATCTCTGCCTGAGTCCAATGTTGAGATGTGCCACTTGTTCTAGTGGCACATTATGCCTCCCAAACCCCCTCCTGACCTGCTATACTGAAGGAACTTCAAACAAAGGCAATGGATCGCAACCAAGTTATTGCAAAGATTCAGTCCATCCTGAAACTGCAAGAGAACACCACGTTTGATGGTGAAGCATCTGCTGCTGCGATGATTGATAAACTCTGCAAGCAGTATGGTGTTACTATCACTGAGGCAACTGAAACTCAAGTTCTTGATGAGTCATTTGAAACTTTCAAACGTGCAAATTATGCACTCATGACTCTTCTCAATGCGATTGCAACTTTCTATGATGCAAAAGCATATATGAAGAATGGTGATACCAAATCTCTGCAAGTGATTGGTTCTGAAGCACAACAAATCCAAGTGCGTCTCTATTATGATTACCTGGTGCAGGTGATGGAGAAAGAGGCAGAAGTTGCACATCAAGCAGAAAAGATTATGTCTGCTCTGCAAGGTAAAGCAATGTCCCGTAGTTTCAAACTTAATTTCCGCAAGGCATTTGCAGATAATGTTGCTCTGCGTTTGCGTGAAATGAAAGAAGCAGAGGGACGAGTTCATGATGATGCTGATGCAGTGAAAAACAAACTCTCTGCAATGCGATTTGGACGTGCAAAGAAAATGACTGGTGCAAGTGGTTCTGGTGCTTATGCTGGTGCTGGTGTAGGTAGTTCTGTTTCTTTGAACCGTCAGGCAACTGGTTCTGTAACCAAACAACTCTGTGGGGTGTGAGTTTCACACTCTCTTTCTTTTTTTCTCTTTGATTCTTAATACGATGAACGCACAACTTTCGAATGATCAATGTAAATTGATGTGGGTCGTTGGTGCATTGGAACGACTTGCAACTCTTGGTTTGGTTGGTCCTGATGTTCCACTAAAACTTTCTGCTAATGCAGTGGAAGATTATATTCAAATTGACGAGCACCGAGAACTTTTGTTTCAATCAGACTTTGAGATTGCAAGTATTTTTACTGCACTTGTTGAAATTGAGTGTGATCCAGAAGTTCAAAATCCAGAAGATACCCAACCTCTAATTGATCTACTGATTGAGTATAAGAATAATCGCACTGAGATTGTGAAGTATGCACTCTCTCAACAACTCATTTGAGTCCAATGATACCATGTGCCACACTTTTGAGCAGTCTCTAGAGTTTCACATGGACAGTCGATGAGACTGCAGGGGACGACCTAGGACCCCTGAGGACCAGAATCGAAAGTATTTCGGGTTTTGACCCCAGTCAGGGACTGGGGTCTCACCGAGTCCCACTTGAGACCAGAGGGGGGTCTGGTGCCCTTCGGGCAAACCTGGATCCCATTTGAGTCCAGTGTTGAGATGTGCCACTTGTAGAGGTGGCACACTAAAAGAGCACGGTGCCCCAAACGTGGTATTGTTAAAGGGTGGTTGAGGGGGTCTCACCTCAGTCTCACCTGGGTCCAATTCTTTATTCTTTCTAATGAAAGTCAACGCATCTTCTAACCTCCGTTTCTCCTTCCTGCCCGGTGCGGAACTTAAAGGTGTTTCTTTTGAAAAGTGTAATCTTCAGGGTTCTAATCTGCGAGGTGCGAATCTTGAAGGTGCAAACCTGAAAGGTGCTATTCTCTGCGGTGCGTATCTTCTGGGTGCGAATCTTCAGGGTGCGAATCTTGAGGGTGCCGATCTTCTGGGTGTGAATCTCCAGGGTGCGAATCTCCAGGGTGCTATTCTTACTGGTGCCATTCTTGAGTTTGCTAAACTTGATGGTGCCAACCTGGAGGGTGCCATCGTATAGTGCTCTCACCCGAGTCCAATGACTCCGTGTGCCACTTGTAGAGGTGGCACACTAAAAGAGCACGGTGCCCCAAACGTGGTAGATTAGATGAGTGGTGGGGTCTGGTCCCACCTGAGTCCAATTCTTTATTCTTTCTCTCAATGACGCAAGTTTACAAAATCAACAAGAAAGGTGAAGAGATCACTTTTGAGAGTAAGTTTACTTCTCTTGATGGTGTTAAGAAATATCTGTCACAGAATATGATTTACAATGATTTTGTGAATGATCTTCTGTCTAAGAAGAAAGTATCCGTGAATCAAGAATCTTGGATGCACTATCTTGCGACGCAGGATATAATTGATTCCGAGACTCCAGTTACCTTCGGACCGTATAAACAACTGGTCAACAAGATGTATGATGCTTGTGCATATCGTAGCACAAAGTTTCAAGTTCGACTGCCTGGAATTACTTTGTCCACGGTGAATCGAGGTCAAAACGTTGGTTGTGTATATCTCTTTGAGAATCAGAATTACGTTGGTAAGATTACTCAAACTGGTGAAGTGAAAGGAAATATCTCCGAAGATGTTAAGAATCTACTGGAGGATGCGAATGATAATCTCCTGCGGTTGGCACAGATTTATGGGCACGAGTCTGGATCCTGCTCTATCTGTGGTCGCACCTTGAGTGATTCTTTGTCCATCCAGATGGGAATTGGTCCTGTTTGTGCTAAACGACTTTCTTAAGTCTTAAACATGATGCGTTGGTTGTATATCCAACGCATCATTATTCAAATTGAAATGATGTGAGCATCAAGAATCAATCGAACGATGAGTATAATATAATGCAATACCACTTTGAGATCCCTACATCTAAATGCCACACTTTTGAGCAGTCTCTAGAGTTTCACATGGACAGTCGATGAGACTGCAGGGGACGACCTAGGACCCCTGGACCCCAGAATCGAAAGTATTTCGGGTTTTGACCCCAGTCCCTGACTGGGGTCTCACCGAGTCCCACTTGAGACCAGATGGGGTCTGGTGCCCTTCGGGCAAACCTGGATCCCATTTGAGTCCAGCATACCCATCAGGAATGCTGATAGGTAGAACAACCGTAGACCCCTTGACAAACCCCCCCTTCCCGTGCTATGATGAACGAAGTTCACAGTCAAGAAATGACCTCACTGCAACAACGGATGGAAAAGCAATTCTTTCTTCATCTTATTTCTCTTGTGAATGAAGTGCAAGGTAAGCAAAAACTTCCTTCACAGATTCAATCGAATCGTAAATCTGCTTGGGTGAAGAAAGTATCTAATCCCAAACAAAAGACTGATGCTCTTTCTCGCATCTAGTTCTTTTCTTTCATCTGTCCCACACAAACAACACAAAATGCTGATTAAGACTGTTTACGACATTCAAACGAAACAACCCACTTATGCAATTTGTGATCCTCGCACTGAACGTTGTGGTTTTGTGACTTATTCTATCACCAAAGCAATTAAAGCAGGACAATGTAAGTCTTTCACTGAAGTCAAACAACTCATCAATGCCTGAAATGCACGAAGTCACTTATCAAGTTCCTTACAACAATCAAGAGTGGAGAAGTCAATACTTCAATACTCGCAAAGAAGCACAAGAAATGGTAGAGTTCTATAAGTCTTGTGGTTCACCTGCTAAACTCATTGAACGTCAAGTCAGCAATTAAAATGACTGAACTAATTTTCCGATTTACACCTGAAGAATTAGAAGTTCTTCAAACATTGATTGAGTTTCATTCAGGTTGCGAACTGCCCGAATGGTTAAGTGAAGATGCTTATGATTCTCTCTTCGATAAGGTAATGTCTAACTAAAATGAAACGTAAAGAAAAGTTCGAGTTGCTCAACAAAGCACAAACGGGCAATGATCTTCTACTCATTGCTCAAGCAATTCTCAATTCTCAAAAGGACAAGAAATGATTCTCATTCGCAAAGAAAATCACGGGTGCATTTATACAATTGATCCAGAATCCAATGAACTTTATTATGCCCCTGTCTATCAAGATAACACTGTAAATCTTTCTGAGTTTGCACCAGTTGATCTTGATGATTATGATGATGTAAGTGAAATTGAATCTATTCAGCAACAACTTATTCAAGCAATCAAATGAAACAATCAGTTAAAGACGTTATCAATCAACTTGAAAAACTGAATCCTAATGAAACAATCTTTTCTCTTCTTTATACAAAACAAGATGTAAAAGAACTAGAACACTTTGATCCAATTACAGGACAAATTGTTTATCCTTATAATGATGATCTGGCAGAATCAATTCTTATCAATCTAGATTGTTATGATGTAATCTATGAAACGATTTACAAGTGTATGAGTGAAGAAGCATCATATCAAGTCGATCAATTATCAAAGAAAGAAAACGTTAATACTCCTGAACCTGCTTCTTACTAATACAATGCAAGAAACATTTGTAAGGTTAAGTGAAGATCAAATCAATTTGATTTTATTCACTTTAGAACAACAAGAAAGTGATTTCAATTCTGTTGAACAATCTTTATGCGAAGCAATCATTGATACTTTCACCACTGCTCTAGTAGAGTTAAACACTCAAGCATAAGAGATTATTATCATTTATTACAAAATAACGTTATAATTGATAATTGAATTAAATGTATTAAAAAACATAGTTTAGTGAATTGTGTTAATATGATGATAGTGTTATAAAACCTTCTTTTTATTGTCTTATATTCTCTCTAAACCCCTCTGGTTCTTGTTGTCTAAGCCCGCATTATACCATAAGACCTAAAAAAAGTCAAGCACCTTACAGACTCTTCTAGGGGTGGCACAAGGAGTCATTGACAAAAACCTGTCAATACTTTATAAAAATGAAACTCTTGAGACTCACACATCTTATGAGTCTTAGGAGTATTTTGCTAGTTATTCCTGAGACTCACGATACTCAAACCACCTCAAAAACTGGCACATCTTATCGTGAGTCTCACAGATTCGGGTGTAGACTTATAGGGTGGGTGGCAGAGGGAAGAGTATAAAATACAAAGATAATAAGAATTGCTCAGTTGTGGAAAAATAGTTTTCCACAGGTTTCATTCATTTCCTATAGGGGAAAGTAATGAATTCATATAAAAAAGTTTTCCACAGGTTTATAATGATTTCTAGTATTTGCAAGGGTTTATAAGAATTGCCCTGTGGAAAACTATTCAAAATCTGTGGAAAACTTGTGGAAAACTATTCATTATATTCCACAGGGTTCTTTACACCTTGTGGAAAACTATTCGTGTTTTATATCACTTCGTCATAAGAATTCGTTATACAAACCAATTCGTTATATCTTATCAGTTCGTCTTATCATTCGTTATATCCTCGCAGTTCGTGCTTACTTATCTCTTCGTCTTATGATTCGTTGTCTATACTTAACACCATTATGAGTTCATTACACAACCCCCCATAAGGTTTGCTATTTGAATCAGACAGTGCTATACTATTCGTGATACTCAGTTTCTGACATAAACTGGTGTCGTCCTCTGAGTATTATAAACCCTCGGAAGAGTTCGTTACACAACCCCCCATAAGGTTTGTTATTCTTATTAGACAGTGGTATATTATTCGTGTCTCTCGGTTCGTGTTATAAACTGTTGCCCTCCCTTCGTTATATCTAACCCCCCATATGGTTTACTATTAGAATAAAGCAGTAATGAATATAAACTATTCGTGATTGTTCGTTTATTATAATTAAACAGCACTGTTTGACAGTTATATTTTGTGTTGTTGTATTCTTATACCTAACCGATGCCCCCTATATAAAAACGTATAACTACCCTAACCTACACCGAACCGAAAACGACCTTTAAATTGTCTTTCAAATAAAAAAATTTTACCCAAATTTTTTTCCCCTCCAAGGTTCACGTAAAAAACAAAAAATGATATATAAATTTAGAATTCAATAAGAAAGATGACAATAAGATTAGAAATTGATGATTACGAAAAAGATCTTTTAATTGATACGATTCAACATAGATTAGATACGGATAAAATCCTAGTAATCAATAATGGTCTGAAAGAAGAACTCGAAGATCTTTTAAGAAAAATTGAAGAAAATGAATACTTATAATATTTCAGTCAATGGAAATGAAATATTAAGTCAAGTGCCGCAGAATGATTTACAGGAAAAACTGAAACTTATCAGAGGACTTGTATGGACATCTGGGGGAAATGACAAGAACATTACAGTGTCTCTAAATAAAGAAGAGGACCATTGCAATGATTGATTTGTAGTGGTAGAATACTAGAATAAATTATTTTTTACAATTACTTTTTATGGCTAAAGGATTTACAGTAAAAGCAAAACTGCCTACCTCATCTGAGAATTCTGATGAGTTTAATTTAGAAGCAGCAAAAGAAATGATGAGAGGCAAATCAGTTGTCTTTTGTCTTCCAGGAAGAGGAGTCTCTTATCTTTATCTGAAGAATTTTGTTCAACTATGTTTTGATCTTGTTCAGAACGGGGCAAGCATTCAGATTTCACAAGACTATAGTTCAATGGTGAACTTTGCACGATGCAAGTGTCTTGGTGCGAATGTTCTCAGAGGTCCCAAACAGATTCCTTGGGATGGAAAACTACAATATGATTATCAACTTTGGATTGATAGTGATATTGTCTTTGATACTGAGAAGTTTTATCGTCTCGTAGCAATGGATAAGGACATTGCTGCTGGTTGGTATTGTACTGAAGATGGACACACCACATCTGTTGCACACTGGTTGCAGGAAGATGATTTCCGCAATAATGGTGGAGTGATGAATCACGAAACCTTAGAAACGATGAGCAAGCGTCGCAAACCATTCACAGTTGATTACACAGGTTTCGGATGGGTTCTCATTAAGAAAGGAGTCTTTGAGAATCTTGAATATCCTTGGTTTGCTCCGAAGATGCAGGTGTTTGAATCTGGTGAGGTTCAAGATATGTGTGGCGAAGATGTCTCATTCTGTCTAGATGCAAAGGAAGCAGGATTTGAGATTTGGTGCGATCCTCAAATTCGTGTGGGTCACGAGAAGACAAGAATCATTTGATTTTCTTTCTTGACCTTTAAAGATCTTTGAAGTAGAATGCATCTATGAGATTTGATAAATCTTATGGATGCATTTTTTATAAGCTAGAAGTTCTTATGAAAAATCCGTTTTAAAAACCCTTTGTAAACCGTACTAAGAGATTTAAAAATTATGGCAAAAGCAGCAGCTGGAAAATCAATATCTTATACTCCAGGTCCTCCGAAAAAAACTCGTCAGGGTGATGGAGATGGCACAAAGTATGCAGCATCTTCTCGTAATGGAGCACGTAAGAAGTATCGCGGACAAGGTAAAGGATAATGTATCATTTAGATGGGAATGATGAATTTAATCATATTCATTGTGACGATCTATGGGTTTATAATAAATTACAATTAAGTCGGTGTTTAGGTTATACTTGTGGTCCAATTGGAACCATAGTCCCTAAACCCGATTTTTATATTATACGTCCTGCAATTAATTTTCTTGGAATGGGACGTTTTGCTAGAGTTGAGTGGATTGAAAAATTTACTGATATGCATCATCCAGGTGAATTTTGGTGTGAAATTTTTAAAGGAGAACATCTAAGTGTTGATTTTTATCAACATAAATCTGAATTAGTAGTTCTTGGCACCAGAAATTTAGAAGATCCTTATTATAAATGGAAAAAATGGGAAAAAATAGATAGAAAAATAGAATTTCCAAAAATTTTAACTGATTTAAAAGGAAATTATGATTGGATTAATTGTGAATTTGTAGATGGAAATCTAATAGAAGTTCATTTTAGAAGAAATCCAGACTTTAGATATGGGAATTCTATTGCAATTCCAGTTTGGGAAGATGAGAAAATAGAAAATATGCAATTTATTGAAGACCAAGATTATTTTCGTAAAGGATTTTATATAAAATAAATAAATTTTTGCGGAAAATTGAATTGGAAAAGTTCTCAATGGGGAATCACCTCCTTTTGGAGGTGTATGATGTCAATTTTGACCTTTTAAATGACGTATGTTCTCTTCAAAACGTCATGATTGAGGGCATTAAACGTGCAAAAATGACCATTTTAAACACTTTTTCCCATTGTTTTCTTCCTCAGGGGTGTACAATCGTCATTGCACTTGCAGAAAGTCATGTTTCTTGTCATACTTGGCCAGAAAATGGGTGCATTGCCATTGATGTCTATACTTGTGGACCAGGAAATCCTAAAATTATTGCCGTTGAACTGTTAAAATACTTAAATTCAGAAAAATATAGCATAAGATTCGTTGATCGTTAAATAGTAGTAGAGATAGCAACCTCTTTAAAAGTTCCAGTTTTACTAAAAACAGGAGTTGCAAATGTCTTTTTATCAAATTGACAGAAATAAAGATTATATGAGAGAAATGTGGGGAACTACGAGTCTGATTACTGATTATAGACAACAAAATACTACAAAAAAAGTACTTCAAGAAATTATGCACGATCATGCTCCAAGGCATGATTTTAAAAAACAAACTGAATTACATGAAAAAATTCGTAATGATGAGGATTATGATGATTGGACTTATGGGACTGAACCAGTATATGGAAAGATTGTCTGAAAAGTCTTATAGATATATAAAAGACAATTAATCTTAGATGCCAATTAGCATTTCAAGATCTTTTAAAGACATTAGTTTGTCTTTTTCCCGTCATCCAGTCACCAATGACATTTTAATTTTAAAAAATGAGGATGCAATTAAAAGATCTGTCATCAATTTAGTTCAAACTCAACTTGGTGAGAGGTTCTTCAATGATTTATTGGGAACCTCTGTGAATTCTTCTTTGTTTGAGCTTGCAACACAAGAATTAGAGATCATTTTAAGAAGAGAAATTGAAACCGTATTAAATAACTTTGAACCAAGAATTAGATTAAATAATATAGAGGTAGAAGTAATTGATGATTATAATGAATTAAAAGTTAAAATTGTATATGACATTGTTGGACTGCCACTTCCCACACAAAATATAGAGTTTATTCTACAAGGAACTAGAGTATAATGTCCTTCAATAATTTTACAAATTTAGATTTCAATGATTTAAGAACTCAAATTAAAAATTATTTGAGAGCAAATGCAAAATTTACGGATTTTGATTTTGAAGGATCAAATTTTTCTGTACTTATTGATCTTTTAGCATATAATTCTTACATAACAGCATTTAACACCAATATGGTGGCAAATGAGTCCTTTATTGATAGTGCAACTCTTCGTGAGAATGTTGTTTCTCTTGCACGTAATATTGGTTATGTACCAAGATCAAAAAGAGCATCAAGAGCAAAAGTAAGTTTCAGTGTAAGTACACCTAGAGATGCTAATGGGAATCTAATTTCAAAAACAGTAACACTTAAAGCAGGTGTGGTTGCTTTAGGTGCTGTAGAAAATGGAAATTATATTTTTTCAATCCCAGAAGATAAGACAGTTGTTATTGATAATGATGGATTTGCAAACTTTACAGATATTGACATATTTGAAGGTACATTTTTAACAAAATCATTTACAATAAATGATTCACAATTGAATCAAAAATTTTTAATTCCAAATGCAAGTGTAGATACTTCAACAATTCGTGTTAAAGTCACAAATGTTGTAAATGAAAAATATGAATTATATAATAATATATTCAAAGTAGATAAAAACTCATTCACAGAAGATGTTGAAGTTTATTACAAGCATCACTTTGGTGTAGTTAGATTTGTATGTGAAAAATACATTACTGTCTGCACTAAAGTGTTTCCTGGACAAAAAGTTAGAGATGTTTGTTTA
>OGVZ01000104.1_pt1 | contig 12667 bp, 14 predicted proteins | sample 1575881 | NCBI WGS metagenome assembly OGVZ01 (sample SAMN07581520, study PRJEB24739) | freshwater metagenome | place: Singapore | collected 2015-01
CTGGTTTTCACCTCAGAGCCAAAAACAGATTTGGCAAAAAAATCTAATGTACCTTTGAGATCACCCATGGTTATGTTTTCATCAATCACCAACCCCTCCACCTGATGAAAAACTGGTGTATGCGTTGCATCTAATTCATCAGCACGATAAGTCTTGCCTGGACAAATCACGTAGATTGGTGGCTTCTCATTTAGCATGGTTCTAATTTGCACTGGTGAAGTGTGGGTGCGCAGTACCAATTTGGCTTCAAGTGGTTCAATAAAAAATGTATCCTGCATAGTTCTAGTTGGATGATCAGCTGGGATATTTAAAGCATCAAAGTTAAGCCACTCAGCCTCGAGCTCGGGTCCCTCAGCTACTTTATAACCCAAACCGACAAACAAATCATTGATTTCATTGGTCAATATTGTTAATGGATGCAAACCGCCTCTGAGTGTTCTCCTGCCAGGTAAGGTCACATCAACTTTTTCAGTAAGCAACATTTGCGCATCTCGCAGCTCAGATAACTTGGCACTTCTTTGTTCAAAAGCTTGATTTACCTCAGCCCGAGCCGCTCCAACTAATTTGCCAAATTGCGCTCTCAGTGATTGATCAACTGTTGCAAGTGCTTGGTTTGCTTTGGCTAAGGGTGATTTATCACCGACATGATCAATTCTTACTTGTTTCAACCTATCTAGGTCAGAGGCTGATTCAATGGCTCGAAGTGCTTGCGCCAGATCTTCGGCGATCTTGTTCTGATCTAACGACATAATCTGCTAAGTCTATAAGGACTGACCTACAGAATGCAGGACAATTGCCGCTGCGCTAGCCACATTTAAAGACTCTGCAAAGCCTTTCATCGGAATGGCCACGGTAGTTATCTCACCAGGCAGATCTGGCAGGCCACGGGCTTCATTACCAAAAATCCAAGCAGATGGTGTCGCTGAAGTTTTAGCAACAAAAGTGGAATCAAATGATTCCTTGCCAGTGCCAGTTAAAGCAAAAAGTGAAACTCCATTCGCCATCGCACCAGCGATAAATTCACTTATATCTACATCGCTGACCACTGGGATATGCCATAGTGAACCAACCGTTGCTCTAACAGTTTTTGGATTGAATACATCTACGCTTTCATTTGAAAAAACTACTGCATCAAATCCAGCTGCATCGGCGCTTCTAATCACAGTTCCGGCATTACCTGGATCTTGAATCTGCCAGAAGAAAGCAATCTTCTTAGGCTTTGACTGCCACAGATCTTGCAGCTTTAAACTCTTGGTTGAACATAAAGCGATTATTCCTTGTGGGGATTCAGAATCGGCCATTGCATTCATAACCTGATCAGAAACCTTTATCACTTCATGATGTTGTAGAACTGCAGCATCAACGTTTGCTGTTAATTTGCTCAGCCCAAATTCAGTTACATAAATTCTTTTTACCGCCAAACCCTCTACTAATTTAGGATTCAGCGCTTCTTGAACCGCCTGAATACCTTCAGCAATAAATGCATTGTCTAACTCACGATTCTTCTTACCTCTAGAACCTAGAAGAGCCTTAACTCGCTCTATGTGAGGCGAATTAAGGCTCGTAATATTTTCCATCTCTATTTAGTTAATTAGAGATTGATTAAGCAGTTACAACATTTTTGCGAGCAATCTCGACTAATTTTGAGAAAGCCGCTGGATCATTTGTTGCAAGTTCAGATAAGACACGGCGATCAACTTCAATACCGGCTGTCTTTAAACCTTGGATTAAACGATTGTAAGTCATACCGTTAGCCCTGGCTGCTGCATTGATGCGCTGAATCCAAAGACTACGGAAGTCACCTTTTTTATCTTTGCGATCATTAAATGCATAAACAAGAGAGTGAGTTACCTGCTCTTTTGCCTTAGAAAAAAGACGTGAACGTTGCCCACGATAACCAGCAGCACGCTCTAAAGTTGTACGGCGCTTTTTCGCCGCATGCACACCACGTTTTACTCTAGCCATTTTTCTCTCCCTTACTTCAAACCGAGCATGCGCTTTGCTGCAAATGCATTTGGCGCTTTAGCGGTCACATCACCAGTTAGGCGACGAGTTAATCTTGATGATTTGCGTTCAAGCAGGTGGCGTTTACCAGCACGCTCGTGCATGATCCTTCCGGAACCAGTGACACGAAAACGTTTTTTCGCCCCACTATGTGTCTTCATCTTTGGCATTTACTTACCTCCTGTTGAATTGCTAATAAAACTATTTTTGTACCGCTGGTGCCTTCGGTGCTGCTTTTTTTGCAGAACCAGGCTTCTTAGCTGGACCAAGGACCATTGTCATATTGCGACCTTCTTGCTTAGGCGCAAACTCAACAAGTGATACTTCGGCCAACTCTTCAGCAAGCTTTTGTAATAACCGATATCCCATCTCTGGACGAGATTGTTCTCTACCACGAAACTGAATAGTCACCTTCACTTTATCTCCACCTAACAAAAATCGTTCAATATGATTTCGCTTTGTTTCGTAATCATGTGGTTCGATATTTGGTCGAAGACGCATTTCTTTCACAACTATGTGAGTTTGATTTTGTCTTGCCTCCCGAGCTTTCTGCGCAATTTCGTACTTATACTTTCCGAAATCCATAATTTTGCAGACCGGTGGATTTGCATCGGGTGAAATTTCTACAAGATCTAAGCCGATCTCTTCAGAAAGTTTAAGCGCCTTGTCTATTGCTGTTACGCCTAATTGCTCACCGTCATAGCCAATCAACCGAACTTCAGGAACGCGAATTCGATCATTGATACGTGGTTCTGTGCTGATAACTTCTCCTTGCTGTTTCGCTAGTTTGATAAGGCATTACACAAGCGAACAACAGCCGCGCTTCTAAAGAAGCAACCAGTTCGCCGAAGCGAAGTAGGTGGGAGCGTATGCATCCACTTGATGGGTAAATCTTACCTGAGGATGAGCAGGTGGGGAAATTGAGCGTAAAGAATCGAAAACCCGTATAAAAACCAAGCAACATAATGCAATACCTGCCGGTATTTATCTAGAGCAGTTCTATCATTTTTATTTAGCGCCTACCCCCTTTGGGCCGGAACGTAACCATCCTCAAAACTGAAGGTGGTAAATCAATTAAGGAGCGTCAATGCTTAGTTGGAAACTTCACGGAAATGGTAAGCAGATACAACCTGGCGAGGTTGTATCAGTCGATGAAAGATTATCTTGGCCTCGTACTCTTGGTATGGGAATCCAACATATTGCTGCGATGTTCGGTGCAACATTCTTAGTGCCGATTATCACGGGCTTCTCACCAACTACCACTCTCTTCTTTTCTGGTATTGGAACCTTACTGCTCATTGTTATAACCCAAAATAAACTTCCAAGTTATTTAGGTTCATCATTTGCCTTCCTGGCTCCAGTAGCTGCAGCAAAAACCTCAGGTGGTATTCCTGCTGCTTTAGGCGGCATCGTTGCTGCTGGTGTTCTGCTCGCAGTAGTTGGATTTATTGCAAAGGCGGCAGGAACAGCTTGGATTGATATGTTGCTGCCTCCGGTTGTAACGGGAACGATAGTTATGGTTATCGGATTAAATCTAGCTGGTGCGGCAAAAAATGATTTCATGCAGGGACAGCGTCTTGGTTTAATCACTCTCTTATCTATCGGAGTAATCTCAGCTTTCTTCCGAGGATTTTTAGGAAGAATCTCAATCTTTGCCGGATTAGTAATTGGTTACTTAGTTGCTGCACTTATGGGAGATGTTGATTTCGCTGGCGTAGAGGCTGCGAAATGGGTAGCGATGCCTTCATTCACCTCACCAACCTTTGATAGCAGCGCAATGTTGTTATTCCTACCAGTTGTATTGGTGCTAATTGCTGAAAATGTAGGACATGTAAAGGCAGTAGCGGCTATGACTGGTAAGAATCTAGATGATCAGATGGGTAATGCATTGATCGCTGATGGTGCTGCAACTACATTAGCTGGACTTGGCGGCGGTTCTGGAACTACTACTTACGCAGAAAATATAGGCGTAATGGCTGCCAGTCGTGTGTATTCAACCCTTGCATATATTTTTGCAGGTGTTGGCGCAATTTTGCTCGCTTTATCTCCAAAGTTTGGCGCAGTGCTTTCTGCTACGCCAGCTGGTGTAAAAGGTGGCGTGACAGTTGCGCTATTTGGAATGATTGGTGTTCTAGGAGCAAGGATCTGGATTGATGGACGTGTCAACTTCGCAAATCCAGTTAATCTTTATATCGCTGCCTCCTCATTAATCATCGGCATTTCCGATATGGCATGGACTCGTGGTGATTACACATTCAGTGGAATCATCAACGCCACAGTAATGGCTGTATTTGGTTATCAAATTCTTAATCGAATTGCCAAAGCTCGCGGTACCGCAAACTAAAATACGTAAAATTTAATGAGGTGGCTCACATCATGTGAGTCACCTCATTAATTTACTCGCTAATTTGCGAACAAAGACCTAATATCAATACATGAAAAAACCAAAGGTAGTGACACAATCAATCACAACCGCTCAATCTGGATTGACTTTGGATCAATCTGCCCGTCAACGCAGATACTTTATTTCAATGATGATCAGAACCGCGTGCTTTATTCTGACCGTCTTACTTCCTAGTCCTTACCGCTGGATCGCCCTTTTTGGAGCGTTGACCCTTCCTTACATTGCAGTGGTTGCGGCTAATGCTGGGCGCGAAACCATCAAGAAAGATGCAATATTTACGCCTAAAAGAAAATGGCTAAATTAATTCAGATTGTAAATTTTGTCGTTCGTAAAGCTCAAAGTACAAACCCTTTTTACTTACTAATTCTTCATGGATACCACTCTCGATAATCTTGCCATTGTCTAATACCAAAATCTGATCGGCCTGAATTATCGTTGACAATCTATGGGCAATTACGATGCTCGTTCTTCCAGCCAATGCCTCTTTAAGGGCTGCCTGCACCAAAGCTTCATTCTCTGAATCCAAGTGCGCTGTAGCTTCATCCAGGATGATCAAACTCGGTTGCTTCAACAATAGGCGGGCGATTGCCAACCTTTGTTTTTCTCCCCCAGATAATCTATGACCGCGTTCACCGACAACAGTATCTAATCCATTAGGTAAATTTTTAATGAAGCTCCAAATCCGGGCGGATTCACATGCTGATTGAATTTCGTCAATACTTGCGTCACTCTTAGCATAAAGAAGATTATTCATAATTGAATCGTGAAACATGTGTGAATCTTGGGTAACTACTCCTATTGTATTTCTTAAAGAGTTAATGCTGTAGTTGCGAATATCTGAACCGTTTATAAGGATACTGCCCTTTGTAACATCATAAAGTCTTGGTATTAAACTGCTAATAGTACTTTTACCAGCACCTGACGGACCAACTATGCCAGTCAAGGTTCCAGGCTTCACAGTAAAAGAAATATTTTTTAAAACTTCACCGCTGGTTGGAATCTCTGGTTTTGCCACAATCTCCAATGATGCAAGGAGGATTTTTCAAAGGGGGTGTGGTGTCCATTCTCTGCAAGCATCTTGAGTAGATCGCCCACTCGGCCTTTCTTTTCTTCATTAATCTCTCTGCTGGTTGATGTCCAAGCAGAACAAGCGTGAGTAAGGTCGTCGCCATAAATTCCGATAAGTTGAACTTTATTTGATCTGTCCATCCCTAATGGATAGCACTAGCTCTGATTAAAGTCAATACCTTCGGAAGCGAAATCTTTGATCATTGTCACCCAATCAACATAGTTAGAATATGTTCCGCTATGCATATGGGTAGCTATCCCAGGAAGAGGAGAGAAACAAAAAGCATCTTTGCCAAAAATCGTAGAGAGCTTGCCATCGTTACCATCTTCAGCATGACATTCTCTAAAGAAATCCACAAACTTTGCATAGTCCTTTTTTCTCACCATAAATGTATGAGTAGTATTAAATACCTCTCGCCAATATCCAGTTTCCGTTTGAAAGATATAGCATCTATTCAACAATCTGCCATATTGATCTGGATAATCAGTAGGATGGATAAACCAAGGATTAGAAAGATTGCTTTCGGCAAACTTAAAAAAAGCATTTAATTTAGATAAAAATGTTTGTGGGTTATGAAGATAATCATCTTCAGCAAAATAAATTAAATCTTCATCTGCAAAATCCATAGCCAGTCTTGAGCAATGCAAAAGACTACCTCCGTCTCCAAGTTTTTCTTTAGAGTTAAAAGAATAAACTGGATTTAAAAGATTGCTCAAGAATGACCATGTATCATCTGATACCCTATCGCCAACCAGATAAAATTCATGATTAGAGCCTTGGACGGATTCTTTTAAAGATCTAGCAGCAATTTTTATAATTTCTTTTTTGGGTAGATTGAATGGTCTTGGATTAAAAGACCCGTCAATGCTTCCATGAAGACTATTTACAACGTCGCAAGCTCTAAAAATGATCTTCATTAATTACGGCGTAGGATTTGTTACTGTTCCTGTTGTAGTTACAGTAGCTGCAACATTATTAAGATTAGTTGCTAAACTAAGTTTTCCAAGATCAACATTGCCAAGTGTATTAATGGTAAGACCATTAGAAATTGTTCCAGTGTAAAAAACGACATCTTTTGCAGCAGCCAATGAGAACTTAGTAGCGAGAATTGAAGCGGTGGTTGGAGTTTGAAATGCAAACTCTGCTGTTTTAAGACTAACATCTGTGCCACGAATAACATTCATGTTAATTGCGCCATTTTCAAAAACTGTAACATTTCCTGATGCAGATGCGCTGAGTGGGCCAAAACTATGATTGGCTTTTGTTACAGCTACATCTCCAGACGTTGCGGTGAATGATGTCGGCCCGTATACAAATACTCCATCTGTAGAGTCAACAACGCGAGTTCCTACAAAAGATGTATTTCCTGTTACATCAAGATGCACCTTATTAAGAGTCAAGGTAGCTCCAGCAGTAAATGAAAAATTACCAGCACTATTACCTTTCACATCAACAAGATTTAAAAATGTAGGAGCAGAAACTGTCATAGATCCATTTGTCGCAGCGCCACTAAAATTAACATTTGGATTGTTTTCAAAAGCGACAGTTACATTTTTACCACTGGCTGTAACATTTGTTGCGGCTACTGCGCCCAAAGAAATATCTCCACTTGTTGTGGTAGCTGTTAAGCTTTTGGCGTTTACGCGAGAGCCTACGGCATTCACAATGTTTCCAGAGACCGAATCGATAACAATGCTGCCATTAGCTCCAACATTTGCAGTAGGTACGCCAACTGTCGTTGAGCCAGTTGGGTTAGTAACTGAAAGATTACCAGAAACCCAAGTAGTTGAACCGGCTGATCCTAAAGTAACTGAACCATCCGCAATAACATTTAAATTACCTCCTGTAAGTGCGCCACCAATAGTGATATCTTTGGTGAGGATGGTCACATTAGGGCTTGCGATAATTGCATTTGATTGAATGGTCGTCGTACCACTTGCTGTACGAGTTCCACTTTGAGATGGAATAGTTCCATCAGCAAGATATTTAAATTGGGCAGCAAATGGATTATCGACAGTCGAAAGTGTAAGTTGAGCAGTATCAATTCTTGCGCCAGAGCCAACAACAATACCATTAGGATTTAAAATAAAAACTTTAGCATTAGATTCAATTGTGCCATTGATAGCAGTTTGATTGGTGCCGAGAACCACATTAAGAATTGAGGCGTTAGAGTTTGGAAGAACAAAGGACAATGTATCTCCAGCATTAATTGCATCAGCACCAGAACCAAAATTATTCCAGTTTAACACTGAACGGTCTGGAGCATTAAAGTTTAATGTGTTGCCCTGCTGAGTAATAGATACTCCAGGAGTTGTTTGCAAATTTGTTGAAGCCACGCTTGGAACTGCGCCAGACTGACTGGAAAAAGCAGCTAATACAGCGAGAAGCGCAAAAACCTTAAACAGTTTACTTGAATTAATATTATTAATCTTATTCATACGTTCAAGATTTTACACCCTTAATCTATTTTGTCAACTAACTTTTGCAAGTCACTATCTACCATCTTTTTAACTAGTCTATAAAACGAAGTTTGCGGTCTCCAATTTAAATCTTTTCTAGCGGAATCCGAAGCTCCTAAAAGTACGTCAACTTCTGCTGGTCTAAAAAATGCAGGATTAACAACTACCAAGGGATATTTATATTCCTTGTGGATAAATACTTCATTAATTGTTCCTGGATCTCCAAGCCAAACACCCTCTATTTCTGCCGCCGCAAAAGCTAATTCAACAAATTCTTTTACGGTATGAGTTTCATTTGACGATAATACATATTCTTTTGGAACATCTTGATTAAGCATTAACCAAACGCCAACAACAAAATCTTCTGCATCGCTCCAGTCTCTCTTAGATAAAAGGTTGCCTAGCTCAAGTGGTTTTGGCTTTAGAACTTTACCTCCTCCAAGTCCAAGAAGAATTTCATTTTTAATTCTTGCGACATTAGAACTAATTTTGCGAGTAACAAACTCTAGTCCTCTGCGAGTTCCTTCATGGTTAAATAACCAGCCCTGCACAGCATAAAGTCCATAAGACTCTCTCCATACTTTAACAATATGTCTAGCCGCCGCTTTTGAAGCTCCATACGGACTTCTTGGACGCAACGGGTGACGCTCATCTTGAGGCATGTATAAAACGTCTCCAAACTCCTCAGAAGAACCTGCATTGTAATAACGACAAGATGGCGCAAACTTTCTAATAGCCTCAAGCTGAAACATAACTGCTAAACAATTTGTAGTCATATGATTCAAAGGCATTTCCCAGCTTGACCCAACAAAAGAGTTAGCAGCGAAGTTGATAAAATAGTCTGGCTTGTGTTTTTGAATTAAAGTCGTAATACTTTGCGGATCGCAAATGTCAGCGTCTGCCAAGACAAATCTTTGATCATTTATATGTTTAAGATTTTCATGATTAGGAACGCTGAGTCTTCTAACAACTCCAATAATTTTGTGATCAGTATTGGCTAACAGATAATCAACCATATGACTGCCATCCTGACCAGTTACTCCAGTTACAATTACAGTTTTCATTTTTTTATTCCCCAAAAATATAAATCGTGATGATTGTTTTCGACTGAAAATTCATATTTAGAAAATAACGCATCAAAATCAGCGCATTTTCTTATATCTTCTTCGGTTAAATTTTTATAATATTCGTTATCCCATCCAGAGACAAAAACATTAGGCATGGTTATCCATTTTTTATGTTTAAGTTTGTTTATTTCGTCTGACGTTTTTGTCCCATGAACTGGTCTTCCAGTAGTAGCGCAAGTAAAAAGAAAAAGACCATTTGGTTTCAACATTCTAATAGCATTAATAATTGTCTCTTTATAGAATGGATTATGTTCAAAACATTCACATGAAATTATTGTGTCAAAAGAATTATCTGGAGCATCATAATCTTGTGCTGGACAAATAATATCAACCCCATCTCCTGGTCCTATATCTAGACCAAAAAATTTTGAGTTTTCAAAAAAAATATTTTCTGTTCCACATACATTAAAAGTTCCAATTCCAAGAGCTTTAACATTATTAAAATAATGCGGTAGTTTGTTTTTTACTGATAATACAAAATCTATTTGTTCTTTATGTGCCATTATACTTTTTGAATTATTCCAGAAGAAATTCTAGCTTCTACGCCAATTGAAATTGAACTGGGAATTATCAAGCAATCATTTCTTTTTTCCATAAATCTTTTTAATTTCCATTCTATTGGCGTTTGCCTATCGTGATCAGAAAAGCAGAATTTATAAAATTCTATAAATATATCTTTTTGAAAATAAAAATAGAACATATGCACTCCGTTGCCATGACCGTAAATATCCGCATCATTTTTGGCGATTAATTTATAATCTTTATAAAAATTAACTATATTTATTAAATCATCATTGAGTAATAAGTATCGCCCAGTTAAAAATATATAGTCTTGATGATCACTTTTTTCTAAAAAGACTTTAATATGGTTTAACCAATTATAGCCTTTATCTTTATATAAATTTCCTATATTTGAAAACTCTTTTTTAAAAATACATTTGTTATAGTATTCGCAGTTATCAACTGACACTGTTTCTAGTACATTTATATCAACAAATTTTTCTTTAAAAAAAGATATACTATTAAAACATTCAATATATTTTTTAGATCGATCTTCTGAATTAGTATTCGCGCATGTGATTAATAGTTTGCATTTATTCATTGATTCAAATTAACTATCTCAACATTACATAAATCAAATAAATCGCCGCCAGCATAAGAAGCTGCGCTTTGCAAATCTTGTTCGATTTCTTTTAGTTTCTCTGCGTAAGTCATGCCATTGCCACGAAGCGCGACCTCGAAACCTTCTACATTCTTATTGTGACCTTTCTGCTTTGCCGAAGCAGAACCATAATAATACTTTTGACCGTAATCATCTCTATCTGCTGGTGAATCGTCACAGGCTGCAAAAAGAGATCCAGCCATAACCATAACTTGCGGCAAACTTCTTTTTACGTCCAGAATAACTCCATCTTTATTTGTGGGCATTTTAGAGGCGGCTTGATATGCAAGAGCGATTGCTTTTGGAATATCTCCATTTGTTTTTACGCCACCATCAATAATGATAGGAAATCTATCTTTGTTCCAGTCTTTATAAATATGCCAAGCCGTTAATGGCATTGGAAGTCCAAATCCAGTTTTACCGTATGTCGAACAAGCTCCACCTTGAGCGATTCCAATCTTAACGCAATGCGCGCCCCACTCCATAAGATCATAAGCGCCTTCTGTTGAGCAGACATTGCCAGCAATAATCTTAACTTGAGGAAGATATTCTTGAATGATCCAAATCATATTCTTCATCAATTGGCTATCTCCGTGAGCAATATCTACAGTGATATAATCTACCTTCAGTTTCTCTTTAGCAATTTCTTTAATAAAGTCCTTATCACTTTGCTGAACGCCGACGCTGATACTGATAATCGGCCAAAGCTGTTCGTTCATTCTTCTGAGTAATTTAATATTGCCATCAGGTTCTTTGAAGAACCTATGCATAATGTAAAAGTAATTCTCAAAAGAAAGATACTTAGCAATATCCTCATTAATGACAGAGGACATATTCGATGGAATTACAGGCAGTTTAAACTGCTTGTTTAGGAAGTGGCAAGAAACATCAATTTCTGACCTGCTTCTGCCGCCAAAAAAACGTGGAATTAAAGTGATATCAGAATAACTGCGCATACCCTAGATCATAGGGTATGCGTTAAATTATTCTACTTATTCTGAATTTTCAGCAGAAAGATAAGTATGTACTGTAGAGATGTAGTCTTCGGCAATAGTTAATTTTGCGGCAACCCAAGCTTCAGTGGCTTCCATTGAAGCTTCGCCGCCGCCTTCAATAAGAGCTTGAATTTCTTGAAGCTTTTTCATCATCGAAGAAACATTAATCATAGCCATTTCTACGGCCTCTTCGTGATAATCGACCATCTCTTCATTTGGATCTTCAACCTCTGGAGCTTCAGTAAGATTTGGATTTTGGTTTAAAAGATTTTGTTGTTCGTAAACATCATTTTCCATTTGCATCATTTCCTGAGCCAAAGAGCCTTTTGTTACTTGGGTAACTGATTTGCCACCCTCCCACATTCTACAAGACCAGTAACGAGCTTTCCATTTAGGACCAGGATTGGTATCACATTGATGGCGAGCACGGAAATTTTTACGACGATCTGGATCATCACGTTTGATCTCCATATTTGGATCACCAAACTTTACCATCACAACATTACCCTTTGGGTTCTTAACGTAAACGCCGAATTTCTTTTTGGAGCCAGAAGGAAGACGGAATGGCTTGTTAAGCGTTTTCTTTTCGGCCTCAGTATATGTGGCCTCGATTGCCGCTTGAGCTTTTTTCCAAGCTTCTTTGCTTGGTCTATCTTTAGAGCCAGGTTTAGCTGGACGATAGTTCTTGCCCATTCTTTCTTTCTTTTTTCTGATATTTTCCCAAAGACCAGTTTTACCAGCTTCGGAGATTTGTTTGGAAAAGTCTAGTTCCATATAATCATTTTACACTAAAATATTACCGCTTTTATGCCATTTTTGTTAGGGTAAGAACTAAGGCTTATATAAACTCCATTTTGGGGTTCTACAACAAACCAGCCAGAATCGGTCCATATAATATTTAAAAATCAATCGAATGTTTTTTTAGATGATGAAGATGTACAGTTAAGTTTACTTAATCAAAATGTTGATGTTGAAAAATTAAATACTATGTGTACTGTACATCGAGAAAAAGAAGCATACGCTATATCACATTGTGTGCCTAAAAACATATATGCCAACACACACTTTGATATTGTAACTGAAACTTTTGTTAAATCTGGACATAATTTTCTTACAGAAAAAACTGCAAAGCCTCTAGCTACAGGAAGATTTTTTTGTTGGTATGCATCTCCAAATGTCATTTCTTATTTAGAAAAATACGGTTTTATTTTTGAAAACGACTTATTAGCCTATGACAAAATTGAGAATGATGTTGATAGATTGGATGCATTTTTAGATTTAGTAAACGAAATATCAAACGACCAATCGTTTGTTAAACACATTTATACGAAGTATAGTTACGTAAGAAAACATAACATGGATGTGTATCACAAAGGGCGTAAACAGTTTTATAAAGATTTAGAAAATTGGATGCTAACGTGTCTGCTTGGTATCGTGACTGGGAAAC
>OGVZ01000105.1_pt1 | contig 12628 bp, 20 predicted proteins | sample 1575881 | NCBI WGS metagenome assembly OGVZ01 (sample SAMN07581520, study PRJEB24739) | freshwater metagenome | place: Singapore | collected 2015-01
GTGAGTGGTATAAAGAAGAACAAGCACGATCAAGAATGATTGTTCGTCTTGAACTTGCAAAGAAAATGAACCAATGGGGATTCTTCTACATGCCATACACCCTTGACTTTAGGGGTCGTGCATATTCAGTTTGTGAATTGCTATCGCCTCAAGGCATTGACTTTGATCGTGGTCTTGTACAGTTAGCCATGCCACGAAAGCAAACCAAGGAAGGTTTGTACTGGTTGTATGTTCACCTTGCCAATCTATTTGATCAAGATAAGAAACCTTTTGATGATCGGGTACGATGGGTCAAGGAAAACATGCCAATGCTGCAAAGAATTGCCGAAGATCCATATGTAAACAAGGAATGGATTGATCCAAATAAGAAGAAGAACAAGTCTTTCCAACGACTGGCTGCTATCTTTGAAGTATGCAGAACAGATGGAATGACTCAACTTCCTGTTCAAATGGATGGTGCAAATAATGGTGGTCAACATTGGGCTGCTATTATGCGCAATCATAAACTTGCTGTTTTAACTAACCTAATTAAAACAGATAAGCCACAAGATCTATATCAACATGTTGCTGATGCTGCTACTGAATTTATGCTACAGCATTCAGAAAACAAATGGTATCCTGCTTTTCTAGAATACTGGGAAGGCAAGCTTCCTCGTAGTGTTACTAAACGATCAACAATGTGCGATGCATACGGCCTTACCTTCTATGGTATGCAGAAGTATGTAAAGCAGGAAGGACATGTAGACTGGGTTAGTAAGGAACAAAGAGGTGGAGCCGTAGTCGAACTAGCACGGGCTGTACAAGCTGGTCTAGGAGAGACTATGGAATCACCTAATCGTGGTAAGGAATGGTTGCGTGAAGTAGCTGATATTCTTAATGCCATGAATAAACCATTTGTCTGGACTACACCCAGTGGTTTTGAAGTACATCATGTATATAATCAAGTACTTGAAAGAGTTAGTTATGCTGAGCTATTTAATCGCCAGCAACTTGTGTTCTCTACTGTTACAGAAGATCTTGATGGTAAAGCACAGTATCTTGCGATTTCTCCAAACTACATCCATTCACTAGATGCAGCACATATGTTTATGTCCATCAGTGAAATGCTGGATGAAGGTATGACTGCATATTCATTTGTGCATGATTCATATGGTACTTATGCACCTGATGTTCCAAAGATGCATAAAATATTGCGAGAAGAATTTATTAAAATCCATCAGGAGAATCAACTTGAAAAACTCAAGAAAGAAATCGAAGAACGATATGGAATCTATCTCCCTGAAGTACCCAAAAGGGAAGACGGTTTCCAAATCGAAGAAGTCATTGAATCAGAATACTTCTTCGCTTAAGAATGTATCGTATCCCGATAAAATTCCGCGTCTAGTCAAGGTAACTTGGGTAGATGCAATGACTATTGGTGGGTCAGAATGGTTAGGTAAAGAAGAAGCCAAGTCCTCGGCTAAAGAACCATTACCAATGATGTTAACGGTAGGTTTTGTTCTACATAATGATGATGAACAAATATCATTAACTTCAACAATCGGCCCAGGTGAGACTGCTCAGGTAAATAAAATACCTAAGCGAATGATTATAAAGATTGAGGAAGTATGATGGCAGAACAAAAGAACATTCGTAAAAAAGATATTCGTGAATTTAATTACGAAAAGTATAAAAGAGAACAAGATAAAAAACGTAGACAACAGCAACGCCGAGAGGCAAGGAATAAACGTAATGAACCAAACATATGATTACCTAAACAAATGGCAAAAACTACATCTTGAAGGTAAGTTTAATGTATATGAACCAATCCCTCAGGATAATGGTGAACCTCTACCTCCACTTGCTGTACAATGGAAAGAAGATGCAAAGCGTAGATTTAGTGCAGACTCACCTAAGTTCGCTGCACTAGAAAGAGGAAAAAATGAGAACACTGGTAATCGGTGATTTACATTGTCCTGCAGATCATTCAGAATATCTAGAGTTCTGTAAGGATATGAAAAAGAAATATAAAACAAATAACACCGTATTCATTGGTGACATTATAGATCATGAAGCAATCTCATCACATGATAAAAATCCTAGTTTACCTGGACCTGTAGATGAACTTGCACAAGCAAGGGAATCTATTGTAAAATGGTATTCTACTTTTAAAAACGCTTCGGTTTGTATTGGAAACCATGATGCTAGAGTACACAAGAAAGCAGTAAAAAATGGCATTCCTGAGATTTATATTCGCTCTTATCGTGATGTGTATTGTACTCCCACTTGGAATTGGGATTATAGTTTTGAGTTTAACGGTGTTTATTATGTTCATGGCGATGGTTGGGGTGGCCAGTATCCTGCATTCAACGCTGCCAAAGCAAGACTACAATCAGTAGTATGTGGACACCATCACAGCCTTGCTGCTATTAACTGGATTAAAGGCCCGACAACCATGTATTTTGGTATGAATGTTGGTTGCGGTGTTGATCAATCACACACCGCTCTAGCATATTCCAAACCACACCTAAAGAAAGCCATCCTTAGTTGTGGAATAGTAATTGATGGCGATCAACCATATTTGGAGATTATGTAATGAGTGAGAATGAAGAGAACAAACAGGTATCAGCAGTGCCAACGGATGCTGTTGTTGCCTATCTATCTGATCTATATCGTCAGCTAGATTCAATTAGTTTTAATATCCGTACAAATATCACAAACATTCTACCTAAGGTAGAAGGAGAAGCAACAGATGTCAGCAACCAAGACGAAGTACGCTAAGCCATTTGTAACGGGAGATGTTACAGTTAAATGGTCACACCTAATGACCCCAGATGATAAGTTCGGAAATCCAAATCATTCCGTAACTGTTGAGCTTACACCTGAGTTGCAGAAGCAACTCCAATCATCTGTTAAGGAACTAGGTGGTAAGAAGATTAATGGCCTTAAGGAAGCTGATGGAATCAAGACCATTAAGTTCAAGAATGTCCTCAAGGCTAAGGAAGGTATCAAGACTTTCCCAGTCATTGGTCCTGATACCAAGCCATCAGATACCATTCCATTTGGTTCTGATGTAGTCAGGGTCAAGGTAACGCCCGCGCTCATTAGTCGTGACAATTCGGTTTCATTCTACATGGAATCAATTCAACTTATTGAGCGTAACTACCAAGGACAGAGCGCAGAGTTCAAGCCAGTAGATGGTGGCGATTCTGACGTTCCGTTCTAAGAGGTGACGCATGATGGAGTATAAGTTTCCAATAAATCCCGTAGCTGCTTCTCGCCCCCGCATAAGCAGATTCGGTGCGTATTTTACTGGACCTTATAAGAAGTTCCGTTCCGCAGTGGCTATGGTTATTAACCAAACCCTCGGACGGAACTTTACTCCATTGAGCGGCAAACTTGCAGTTGATATAAGATGCTATGTAACAAGACCAAAAACAACTAAACTAGAATATCCAAGAGCTGATGTAGATAACTACAGCAAAGCTATTCTAGACTCGTTGAATGGTAAGTTGTGGTTAGATGATTCACAAATCTGGGCTCTATTCATTTCAAAAGAATGGGCAGATCCTGGTGAAGAAGGATACTTTGTGGTATCCTTAGAGGAAATTAAAGTTGGACATCACAAAGTATCGTGAAATCGCAAAAGAAATTGTATTTAATACAGACAAATGGCGTAATCATAACCATGCATCAATCATTATTCGTAATGATCGCATCCTTGGTATTGGAACCAATAAGAGAAAAACCCATCCCTTAGCAATGAAGTACGGCTATCGGAGCTGCGAACTACACAGTGAACTCGATGCACTCTTAAAGGTTGCTAAGAATTGTCGTAAAGATATGATTCTTCTCAATTTCAGGTTTGGTCCAAAGGGAGATATGAAGTTATCCAAACCATGTAAGTTGTGTCTACCGTGGTGTATCGACACATTCAAGGAAATCTATTACTCAGTCCCTGATGGACTAGTTCAGTTGGATTATTAAGGTCAAAGCTATTGGCTGGTGCCAACTATGCCTAGCACATTCGCAGATGTGTTAATAAAATGGTGGCATGGTGGGGGTTCGATTCCCCCAGATAGCTACATGGTAGGGTGCCTGATAGATTTGGTAAAAGGTGGTGACTTATAATCGCCCTCATGTGGGTTCGACTCCCACCCCTACTACTTATTTTAAACGTGCAGATTCGCCTAAGCTCACTGCACTATATCTTGGGCAGTGCGTTACTGCCCTGTTTTTATCGCAAAGGATAAATATGAAGAAAATGTATGTAACAATTGGTGTTGCTCGTTATGTTGTTGAAGAATGGGCTATTGATATCAAGGATGAAGAAGATCCCAGAGATGTATTTGATTACATCAATAAGCATCCAAGTAGTTTCTTCTGGGAATACGATCCAACTCTAATGTATTCAGAAGACATGAGTGATGAAATCGAAGAAGTAATTGAATGGAGAACAGATAATGACAATTCTAATCCTAAGTGACGGAGAAACTTGGTGTACTGTTGAAGGCTGCAGTATTTGTACAATTACCGAAGAAGAGTTTAAGAAACTTTGTAATGACGAGATTGATGCTGGTGATCTAAACCCAATCTCGGAAGTGGGACTAGCTTATTATGGACCTAGAGGATGACACACACATGGAAACTACAGTAACTAACGATAACTTTCTTGTTGCAAAGATTACACTTACCGATGAGGTAATCAATACAATCATTAAGCGTGTAACTGAACAAATGGATTTTGATCAAATGATTGATGATCGAATTGAATACTTTATGAGTCATTCATTTGATATTAATGATTACTCAAGAGATATTGATTTTTACGATATAAAGCAAGGTATTGTTGACGAAGTAATTGAAACTATTAAGGATAGACTCTCATGAAAAAGCGTGTACTAACAAAGTGGCTTAAGGCCCTCCGTTCTGGTAAGTATAAGCAGGGCCGTGGTGCCCTTTGTCAGATTAGTAAGAAGGGTACAAAATCATTCTGTTGCCTTGGTGTTCTTTGTGATCTATATAACAAGGAACAAAAGCGTAATAAGAAGAAGGGACTAGATATACAGAAGCTAGATAGAGATGGGTGGATGGTTGGTAATCTTTCTTCCAATCCAGCTTTTGTGCTTTCATATAATGATTGCGATGGAACTCTTCCAAATCAAGTAGTTAAGTGGGCTGGATTTAGAGAAGAAAATTATGATGGAGAATTTAATGATGCTACTCTTCCTGAACTAATCACACTCAATGATGGTTCAAGCGGAAAAGTGGGCAACGGCACTAGGGCTCGTAGTTTCAAGCAAATTGCCGATATCGTTGAGAAGAATCACCATCTTCTGTAACTAATACAAAGAGCAGCCATGTAGGGAATGGCGGATACGACAAGTTTTGCTCCTGTGGTAAAACCAGGATATTGGGTGTAAATCCCAACTCTTTGTTTCTTATCCTCATAGCTCAACTGGATAGAGCAACAGCCTTCTAAGCTGTAGGTTGCTGGTTCGATTCCAGCTGGGGATGTACTTTAAAAACTTTTTATAGGAGAACTAATATGGACTGGACATTTTTATCACTCGTAGTACTTGGTATTTTTATAGTTGCAAACAGCGTAATGGATTACTTTACAAACAAGGAAATCAACAATCTAAAGTCAAAGATATGTAATTTAACAAATCAACTGGATTCACTAGAGCGTAGGTGCATTCAAGATCTTAATAATACTGATGCTAAATACCGTATGGTTAGAGATCAGGTATGCGGTATTAATGATAATCTCAAGTATAAGTACCTTGACAAGAAGGAAATCTACGCAATGTGGGATATTCATAATGCACGGATTAATTCATATTATGATGAAATGACTCGTCAAGGTGCTGTACTGCGACGACTTGAACCTGTTGCTTTGCTTGCTGACAAAATGGATTTAAAGCGTAGGATCAAGGCTAGCAAAGCATACCAAGCAGATCTTGAATCTGATCTTAAGGAGACTGAACGTGAACTCAAGGGAATTGCTTGACATCTTGGAAAATGCAATTGACTGTGACCCATCAAGTTCGTATCACTCTGGGTACACAGCAAAAGAAATTCATCGTAAGTGTATTGCCCATATTAAACTATTGGATCAAACCATCCAAGCTTTGCTGACGGAGAAGGATATCCGTGCTTATAGCTTAGGGTGGGGAAAGGGTAAAGATGAGTGAAGAACTTACACCCAAAGAACAAGAACTGTACAATAGAGGTTATAGACTCTGTGGTTTGTGTAGTTGTTGGGATACTCCTGTAAACCACCACAACGACTGTCCTATTTGTGCAAAAGCTCAGTATGGAGATGAATAATGGTTGATAATAATGAAGACAACGATATTGCATCTTTGCAAGCTACAATTGATTCAATGAGTGATGAAATTACTATGTTAATTAATCAAAGAGATGATGCTAGACAACTAGTATGTCAACTAATATCAGAACTTGATTCACTCAATAAAGTATTAACTTCTCCCGAACAAGTAGCTGAAGAATACAAATGGGATTGTTACAAAACAGAAGCTGACAATAATAACAATCATTTCAGGACTCACCACAAGTGAGTCTCATGGCTTCGTGGCGGAATAGGCATACGCAGCGGACTTAAAATCCGTAGCCCGATGAGGGCGTGGGGGTTCAAGTCCCCCCGAAGCTATTCCAGAGTGGTGTAATGGTAGCACTGGAGATTTTGGTCCTCCCTGTCTTGGTTCAAATCCAGGCTCTGGAGTTACGGTTCTTTAGCTCAGTTGGTAGAGCAACGGACTTTTAATCCGTTGGTCGTGGGTTCGACCCCCACAGGAACCACTGTTAATTTTCTTTATAGGAGTAATATGGAAACTGAATCAAAGGTAGTATCGCGTAAACGCTGCCCAAAGTGTGCAGCACAAGGTAATGACACATCAGGTAATAATCTTGCCATGTATGATGATGGACATGGATATTGCTATGCATGTGAATATTATATTAAAGGAACAAAGATGGAAACACCAATTGTAGAAGAGACACCAACTTATGCAGCAGAGAAATTTAGAACAGGTGAGATCCAGGCTCTACCACACCGACGAATTAACGAAAAGACTGCTAGGCAATATGGATACCAGACAACAAGTACTGGAGCCGAGGTCGAGAATTTCTATCGTGCGGATGGTACACTACAGGCTCAGCACATCCGATATGATGGAAAGAAGTTTGCATGGATCGGAGATACCTCAGGACTACAGTTCTTTGGCCAATCGCTGTTTCCTAGTGGTGGCAAAAGGATTCTCATTACTGAAGGAGCCATTGACTGTCTTACTATGGCCCAACTCTTTGACAACAAGTATCCAGTTGTCTCCATTCCTAATGGAGTCAATTCAGCTGTAAAAGCTGTAAAGGAAAACTATGATTATATTTCATCCTTTGAAACAATTGTAATTTGTTTTGATATGGATGATCCTGGTCAAAAAGCAGCTAGAGAAGTAGCTGAGATTCTTCCTCCTGGTAAGGTTAAGATTATGACCCTACCTAGAAAAGATCCAAATGAGATGTTGATTAATGCCGAATCAGCCCAACTACTACAAGCATATTGGAACTCTAAGACATTCAGTCCCGACTCCATCCTACATGTGTCTCAGGTTGTGTCTGATAATGAAAACTCAAGCGTACAGGTTTATGAATATCCATGGGATTCACTAACAACTTTTATGATTGGTCAGGATTCTGGCCGTCTAAATCTATGGACATCAGCAACAGGTCATGGTAAATCAACAATTATCCGTGAACTAGTAGTAGATCATCTCAATCATGGTCGTGCAGTTGGTGCTGTGTTTCTTGAAGAATCACCAGAACAGACTGTTGATGATCTTATTTCTCTTCGTATTGGTAAACCAGTTCGGAAGATTATGTCTCAACGACAACTTAATGAACTTCGTAAATCAAATAATAAATCTATTGTAGATATGGTAGAGGATAATCTAACTGATGAAGAATATTCAGAAGCTAAAGCGTATATTTCCAGCAAGCCTTTGTACCTTTATGACCACATTGGCAACGCTAACATTTCTAATATCATCAATCGTCTTGAGTATATGGCTGTTGGTCTTGATTGTAAAGTCATTTTCCTTGATCATATTACTCTGCTTGGTAATATGCTCCTATCTTCTGGTAGTGATTTTGGAAATGATGAACGGCTAGTTCTTGATTCAGTAATGAAGAAGCTAAGAGAACTTGTAGAAAGAACTAAAGTAACTTTGCATGTAATTGCTCACATCAAGAAGACAGATAAGAATGTTGATGAAGGTGATCGAATTAATCTTAATGATCTTCGTGGTTCAGGTTCACTTGCCCAGATTGCCGACAATGTATTTGCACTAGAACGCAATGCTCAACACCCAGATCCAACAACTTCTAATACTACCAATGTACGAGTCCTCAAGAATCGTAAGGGAGGTCGTAGAGGTATTGCTACTGCATTGTTCTACAACGATCAGACATCCAAGCTTATGGATGTACCGTTTGTAATTACCCCAGAAGGAGAGGTGCTTTATAGATACGATTCAATTAGCGTTTGATATTGAGGCCAATGGACTCAATGAAGTTATTGCTGGTAAGAAAGATACCTATATTACCGAAGCAACTAAGATATGGTGTATGTCTGTTGTTAATATTAACACCAAAGAAAAGTTCCTCTTTGAACAAGACAACATGAAAGAAGGTGTTCAAATGTTAAAAGATGCTGACCTAATCATTGGTCACAATATCTATTCATTTGATATTCCTCTTATTGAACGATTATATGGATCTCTTGATAAGAAACCATGGGATCAAGTAATTGATACACTAATTCTTTCCAGACTAATGTATGGAGATAATCCACCAACTAGGGATCAATCCCATTCTCTAATGGCATGGGGTGAACATCTTGGTGAATCAAAGATTGATTATCAAGGTGGTTGGGATAACTATACAGATGAAATGGGTAAGTACTGTGTTCAAGATTCTGTAGTAACTGCTAAGATATGGGATTACTTCAGTCAACAAAACTACCTTACTATGTATAATCGTGCTGCAAGGATGGAACACGTTGTTGCTGATATGATCAAGCGTCAAGTTGAGGCTGGCTTTGGTTTTGATCTAGATAAGGCGGAACGCCTAGAAATGGAATTACTAATTGAGAAATCTCAAATCGAAGATGAGATGCGAAGAATCTTTCCAGACAAAATCATTGTTAGACATTCTGAGAAAACAGGAAAGAGACTCAAGGATAAAGTCGAAGTATTTAATCCAGGTTCTCGACAGCAAATTGCCGAAAGACTACAGGAAAAGTATGGATGGGAATTCCCAACCACTGATAAGGGAAATCCCAAAGTGGACCATGAAGTTTTATCTAAGCTAGAGTATCCAGAATCCAAGACATTATGTCGTTACTTTGATCTTATTAAACTAATGAGTCAAGTATCTGATTGGGTTAGTCGTGCTCGCAAGAGTAGGGATGGGCGTATACACGCCTATATCAATACTCTTGGTGCTGTAACTGGTCGTATGTCTAGTAAAGAACCAAACATTCAACAAGTCCATTCTGATTCTAGAGCACGGGCCTTGTTCATTCCTCAAGATGGATGGACATTGGTTGGCTCTGATCTCAAAGGTCTAGAGTTAAGAATGCTTGCTCATTATCTCTATCCATATGACGGAGGTGCATATGCCAAGGAAGTATGTGAAGGAGATATTCATACCCACAATCAAAAGGCTATGGAACTAGATTCAAGAAACACTGCTAAGACTGCAATCTATTGCTTCCTCTATGGCGGTGGTGATGAAAAGTTTGGTAAGACTATTGGCTGTTCTGTCTATAAAGCAAAGCAAACAAAGAACAAACTACTCAGTAATATTCCTGGACTTAAGAAGTTAATTGAAAATTGTAGGTTTGATACACTAGACAAAGGCTATGTCAAGCCATTTAATTGGCGACCTGTTTATGTCCGTAAAGAACATGCTGCACTAAATACTTTACTTCAATCCTCAGGTGCTCATATTGCTAAGGCTTGGGCTTGTGTAGCAGATCAACGTCTACGCTTAGAGATTGGTCAAGAAAGGTTTAACTGGGTTGCATCTGTACATGACGAACTACAAGTCGAATGTCATCCAGATGTAGCACATAGAGTTGGTAATATCCTCTGCGAATCTGCAACAACAGCTGGTGATTTATTGCGTTGTAATTGTAAGATTGAAGCAGAATATAAAATAGGTTCTAACTGGTCGGAGACACACTAATGTCTAGAGATTATAAAGACGAATATAAAAAGTTTCAATCATCAACCAAATCAAAGAAAGACCGAGCCCATCGAAACAAGGTACGCCGAAAGGCTACTAGGGATGGCCGAGTAAAGAAGGGAGATGGTAAAGATATTGATCATAAGGATGGTAATCCTAGGAACAATTCTTCAAAGAATCTTCGTGTAATTTCCAAATCTACTAATAGAGGTAAGCATTGACAATTTTTATTTTTATCAGTACAATGTTATTTTTAGTTAGTTCAATCTATGCAATGTTTAGTTATATCTGGAGTAACGATGACTGAAGCAGTTTACTTTATGCGCCAAGTAAACGAGTTTATAGCTTCTAATCCAAATCATCCAATTGTTGTTGATTACAACCGTGGCGAAATTGGTTTAGGTTATATTATTCGACACTGGCAGGAGATTTACGATGAGAATTATTCAAATATGCGGAAAGGGCAGAGTAGGTAAAACTACTCTTGCTCAGTTAATTGCAAAATATTCATTTGATTTAGGGTATAATCCTGTATTATTGCCTTTTGCAGATGGTATAAAGAAGGCTGCTGAGTTAGAAGGTCTATCAAAAGATAAAGACTCAAAGAAGTATCGTCAATTTTGTCAGAAGCTAGGTGAATCAAAGCGTAAAGATGATCAAGATTACTGGGTTGTTAAATCATTTGAGACAATTCAAGAGTACATGATCAAAGAAATTGATAATAAAAAAGCCAATAAGAAACACTATGAGTATATTATTATTCAAGACGATACTCGTTATATGAATGAAATTACTTTTGGTAGAGACTTAGCCGCTACACAGATTTTTGTATCACAAGGTCTTAGAGAATTACCAGAACATAAAGCAGATTGGAGAACACACGAAAGTGAAGTTCTCAGTAATAATGTAGAAGATAGTCTTGATTCTGAAAATTCAAACTATACCGATCTGTTTGATTTTATTGTTATTAATGACGATTCTTTATCAGAATTAGAAACCATTGTAAAGCAGTCAATAACAACTTGGCTTGATGCTGGTTATTTAGAATTAGAGGAATACATTGAAGAAACCAACTGAAGCAATTCTTGATGGAGATATCATTGCTTATCGTGCTGCTTTTTGGGCTGATCAGGAAGGTGTAGATAATCTACCTGAACGAATTCAGGAAGACTTAAAGAACTGGACACCAAGTGGTATAGATCAGGTCTATATCGCAATGTCCTGTCCACGGTCTAATAATTTTAGACGAATCTTCTGGCCTGAGTATAAGAAACATAGAGAAGATTTTAAGTCGCCAGATTCAATGCAATATGCTCTAGAAGAGATTTATAATTCTAAAATGGTAACTAGATGCGTTAATAGACTAGAAGCTGATGATCTTATTGGAATGATGGTATCTTCTGGTCAAGCAATTGGGGTTACTGTAGATAAAGATTTAAGACAAATTCCTGGGTGGCATTGGAATCCAGATAAGGAATCAGAGCCATTTGAAGTAACTGAAGACGATGCAGATAAGTATTTTTATCAGCAATGGATGACTGGAGATACTACTGATAATGTATGGGGATTATGGAAGATTGGTCCAGCAAGAGCTAAAAAGATTTTAGAGAAAACACCCAAGGAAGATTGGGATAAAGTTATTATGGAGATGTATCAGGAAGAGGACTGGGCTAAAAGACCAGAAGAAAAGCGTCCACTTGATATGTATCGTAAAGAATTTGCACTAGCTCAAGCTAGATGTGTTCGTATTCTCCGTCATGGAGATTATGATAAAGAGTTGTGTACTATTAACCTGTGGTGTCCAAATAACCACGGAGTTAGAAACATTTTGGATTTAGATAAGGGAGTTATACATGAGCAAGATATTTGAAGACTTTGTAGCAGTAGATAAGTATTGCCGTTGGTTGCCTGAGCAAAACCGTAGAGAAACCTGGAATGAGGCAGTTGATCGGTATTTTGATTACTTAATTAATCGACTAGATTTGCCTAATAAAATTCCACTAGAAGAGATGAAAGAGATTGGAATGGCTAGGCAAATGATGAAAGACCGTCAAGTATTTGGATCTATGCGGGCTCTTATGACGGCTGGTCCTGCTTTGGACAAAGACGATGTGGCTGCCTATAACTGCTGCTATGTGGCTGTCAAGTCCACTCGGGACCTATCTAATATCCTGTATACTCTAGCCTGTGGAACTGGGGTTGGGTTCTCTGTTGAAAAGAGAAACACCAGCCAACTACCTACAGTACACGATACCATTGTCAAGACCGATAATGTAATTGTTGTAGAGGATTCCCGTGAAGGCTGGGCAAATGCCTATAAGTGTTTTATTGACGAACTGTTCAAACGGTAACGGAGGACGTATCGTGACTGGGAAAC
>OGVZ01000106.1_pt1 | contig 12611 bp, 12 predicted proteins | sample 1575881 | NCBI WGS metagenome assembly OGVZ01 (sample SAMN07581520, study PRJEB24739) | freshwater metagenome | place: Singapore | collected 2015-01
AGCATAACTTCAACTATTTATACAAGTAGACATAAAAAAAGAGACCCTTTCAGGTCTCTCAAAACTATTGAGTTTTTATCAACCGATAGAAGGAGCAGTTAGAGCAACGGGAGTTGCCTCAACTGAGGCCAGATCCAAAGGAAAATTATGTGCATTTCTTTCATGCATTACTTCAAATCCCAAGTTTGCTTTGTTCAATACGTCTGCCCAAGTAGGAATTACTCGGTTTTGACTATCCAGAATACTCTGGTTGAAATTCAGTCCGTTGAGATTAAAAGCCATTGTGCTCACACCAAGAGCAGCAAACCAGATACCAACTACAGGCCAAGCAGCAAGGAAGAAGTGTAGTGAACGTGAGTTATTGAAGGAAGCGTATTGGAAAATAAGGCGACCAAAATAACCGTGTGCAGCTACGATGTTGTATGTTTCTTCTTCTTGTCCAAACTTGTAACCGTAGTTCTGTGACTCATTCTCTGTAGTCTCGCGGACAAGAGAAGAGGTGACAAGAGATCCGTGCATAGCAGAGAAAAGAGAACCACCGAAGACCCCAGCAACTCCCAGCATGTGGAAAGGATGCATAAGAATGTTGTGTTCTGCCTGGAATACAAGCATATAGTTAAAAGTTCCAGAAATCCCAAGCGGCATACCATCAGAGAATGAACCCTGTCCAAAGGGGTAGACCAGGAAAACAGCAGTAGCAGCGGCAACAGGGGCTGAGTAAGCGACACAAATCCAAGGACGCATACCCAGTCGGTAAGAAAGTTCCCATTCACGACCCATATAAGAGAAGACACCAATCAGGAAGTGGAAGACTACCAGTTGGTAAGGACCACCATTATATAGCCACTCATCAAGAGAAGCAGCTTCCCAAATAGGATAGAAGTGAAGACCGATTGCATTAGAAGAAGGAACAACAGCACCAGAAATGATGTTGTTTCCATACATCAGAGAACCAGCAACAGGTTCACGAATACCGTCAATATCGACGGGAGGAGCAGCAATAAATGCAACGATAAAGCAAATAGTTGCAGCAAGCAGGGTAGGAATCATCAGAGTACCGAACCAACCAACATAAAGACGGTTGTTCGTTGAAGTAATCCAGTCGCAGAATTGATCCCAAGTATTAAGTTGTCGTTGTTGTGAAAGTGTAGCAGTCATTTTTTTGTTAAAGGGTAAGTAAAAGTTCGGGGGAACGAACAGTTGCAAGTATACCCCCACAGCACCCTCCACTGTGGGTATGAGAGACTGTGTTTAACCTCCCCATAGGTCTCGGTTAGGAAGAGGACAAGAATTAAGAACCGTTACATTTCTTAACCCGTTGATGTATTTATCATAACAGTTCTTTACGAACCTGTCAACCCCCCTAAATACTCCTATAGATATAAGAAGTACTAATGTCTAAGTCGCCAAACAAAGGATCCAAGAAAGGAGCATCGAAGCAGAATCAAGGTAATGCGACTGCGAAAAAGGCAAAGAACGGAGGTAAGAAAAAGTGATATATGCCCAGAGAATGGAATACACCCAAGCGTGAGCCTTGGAACGCACCAATACATAACATTCTCAAAGCAATAGACAATCACACTCAAGAGTATTTCAAGAGTGGTGATTTGTGGCATCTAGAAAAAGCAGATATGTTGAGAAAATATCTTCACGAACTTAAAACTTGGATTCATAAGCAGGAAGGAAGATGAATAATGTAGTTTGGTCAGTAAATATATTATTAGGTATAGGACTCATAGGAGTTGCTTGGGTCATTTACTACATACTTAAAATGTCCTTAGATGAAATAAAAAAATGAAGAAAAATAAAAAAGAAGAAATTGTTTTTGAAGGAAATTTAGATTCCCTTCGTCGTGGCGATAAAGATGTAAAAGAAGTATCAGCAGGATTTGAATGTGGTGTTCGGTGTAATGGATTTTCCGATTGGCAAGTTGGAGACAGAATAGAAATATATAAAACAGTTACAAAGAAAAGAACACTAAAGGAAAATAAGTAATGTATCAATACAAAGTAAAAAAGATCAACAGAGTGATTGATGGAGACACTGTTGATCTTGATATTGATTTAGGATTTGGTATTACTATATCCCATAGGGTTCGTCTTAAAGGTATTAATGCGGCAGAAACGAAAACATTAGATCTAGAAGAAAAAGCAAAAGGTCTTGCTGCTAAAGAATGGTTAAAAAAAGAACTCTCTCGTGAAGGAGAGTGGATAATTGAAACAGTTAAAGAAGATAAGTATGGAAGAATACTTGGCACTCTTTATCTTGTAGGTGATCCAGTTACAGTCAATGAAAGAATGCTAAATGAAGGAATTGTTGGACCTTATTTAGGATAACCATAGTCTTCCTTCGGCAATACGTCTTCTAAGTAATCCCGCTTCCACATCAGTTCCAGGATTGCGATAAAGATATAGGGCATCAGGAACCTTTTCCCATTCTTTATTCTTAAGAACTCTAGTTATGCTATTAAAATCGGGATGTCCGTAGAAACCAGCACCAAGATTATAAGCAAAGGATAGAAGTGCTCCTTTTTGATTATCACTCATCTCACTCCAAAAAGGAATTTTAGTAAGTGGTGGAAGATATTGATTTTCAATTTGATGTAAGAATAAATCATCAGCATATTGCTGAGTAATCGTTCGTCCCATTTTAAATGGTTTCCCATCAAAGTCTTTAGTGCTTCCCCATCCTATTGTAATCGGAAGATTACCTGTATGAGGATCTTTATAAGCGTCCAATATACAATCTTCAAACTCCTTAATTAAATCTATTCCTGCAGATAATGGAATAGAATTCAGGACTTTTTTGTATCAAATATTCTTCCCCAACCAGTTTTATCTTTTCCTTTCTCTAACCAACGATAAGTCAAATCGGACTTCTTATATACTGCACCTTTTCCATTCGTGACGGGTCCAGTATAACCATCGTTCAAAGAACCATAAGGATCATTTACAACATAGTCATCACCTTCCTTACCAATAACTACAACCATGTGCCCACCAGAAGGTGCAGATAAAGTGCCGCGATGATAGATCCCGATAACAACAGGTTTCCCAGCGGCAAGCTCACGATCAAGATCAGCAAACCCAAGATTGTAACTGAACCGTGAAGAAATACCGTAAGATGATAAAACTTTTGTTTGAACGGAGTGATCTGTTGTATCACCAATCGAAAATACTTTTTGAACGTAGGCATCATCTCCCTTTGCCCCCTGAAGCGTGCCTGGTTTAAAATACTCTAGACACATCGCACAGGCAGATGAGTTACAAGTTCCTTGTGCGTCCCTATAGTTATCAGTTTGAGGATAATAAGGAACAGGAAGAATACCAGGAACTGTTGGAACTGTTCTATAAATACGAACCCAATTCGCAGTATCGTCCATTAAATCGGGATTCTTACTCGCAAGATCAACCTCTAGTTGCTCTACAGCAGCAACATGCTTAGGATTGTTCTCATCATAATGCTTAAAAAAGTTATGAAGATCGACTCTCATATTAAAATTATCCAAAATAACTCAAGTATTTATTTTTATTCATCAAAAACACAAGATACTGGACCAGTTCTAATTGTTTCGGGTTCAACCAATCCTAAAAAAGTAATAACCTTTTCCGTTACTGGAAATAAGTTAATATCAAAAGTTCCAGGCCCATTATCCTTAAGTTGAACGTCGGGAAATGCCATCAAACTGCCACTCCATCGTCAGATCTACCAATTAAAGTTCCAGATTCTTTTGCCTCCACAAATAAATTTTCAGTATTATCATACCAAATAAATGAATATGGTCCGTTACCTGTCCTTGAAGTTGATAAAACTTTTTCCCCAGTCACGATAGTCTACACAGATTTAAAGTTACAGTTCCACCATCAGATCCAGAAACATTCCCACTTATAGCATAGGTGATTGAATGATAAGTAAAAACTTGAGATATTCCTATCCAACCACTAGCGTTTGTCGTTCCACCTTGAGGAAGATCTATTCTCCATCTTCTATTAATCTTTGGATCAATTCTTGTAGTATCTGGATCATTCGGCCAACGATAAAATAAAAATTTAGCTTGTGACCAGGCATAAAAAGTTCCTAGTTCAGTATCAGTTTGTTTTATATCAGTATAAATGATTTCCCACTCAATTCCACCCTCGGCAACAAGTCTTTCTACCGCAATTGCAAATCCAACAGGAGGGAGTGTTGTAAGTAACGTTACCAATCGAGTCCCAATTGCAGTAATATAGTGATCAGTTTCCGGAATAATGATTGATGTTGCAGCAACCGTCCAGTTATTTGCTGAAGCTACCGTACCATTTTGCAATAATCCCCAAAAAACAGTGTGATTATGTGCCCCACTTCCGGAACTATGCTTATCACTCGTATAATTAATAATCCAAAATCCGGAAGTATTCCACCCAAAATCAGAAGCATCAGTTCTATAAACATCAAAATTTAATGTGTTTCTACCATGAACCAAAGTAAATGCAGAGTCATTACGAACCATAGCACCATTCGTTCCACAAAGAACTGCTGCAGTACCTCCATCAGTATAAGTTACAAACGCACCAGTTCCAATTCTCATATTCAATCCACCAATCTGAGCAACCTGAGACCAGAATGGGAAGAATGCAATTTTATTTGTGATAATTGTTCCGGGTTCTTGAATAAAGAAATCTCTAGTTGCCCTTTGATAATCTGATACTGTTGTACCGCCAAAAGGGGCATTAATATCTAATGGAAGCATCACAGAATTCATAATTGAAGTGCTCGTCGATTCATCATACTCATAAGTAATCACGGCATAACATTGTGGATGATTACATCTGGCAACAGTAGCAGATAACTGAAAGTTTTGTGTTGCGTTTGTTCCAGTAAATCCAGCAGCAGTTAAGTTCCATACATATCTAAACCAACGATCAGAAGCAAGGGCACCTTCATAGTTACCTGTTGTAACTGTAGAAGCACCCAAGTTAATAGTCATAGTATGGTCTGTAGTTACTGCGGCGGCAGTATTGCGATGTTCATTTCCCTGAACTACAATATACATATTGCGATAAACCTTACTTGTTTCAGGTAAGTAAGTATCTAAAGCAGGAAAAGTATCATATGTAACTGCTCCAGTTGTGATGGTAGATACTGGAGCATTCAACGGTATCATAACAGATTTTATCTGAGTCGTACTAGTGTCATCATATTCATAAGTAATTTCTAATGTCACTCCCACATTCACCATACCAAGTGTAGTACCGGTATTTTGGTTTATTTGCAACTGAAAATCGGCAAGCATACTGGATCCAGTCCAGTTAGTAGAAAAATATGTCGTGTAGTCTGCAGTTAAATGAAAAGATTGATTTTCACCTGAGTTAGTAAGTCCATTAGCATTTGCAACAGAGTTATATGCTCCGGCACCACTGAGTCTAAAATTTAAAGTCTTTGTGGTTAATGATCCTCCAGTTGCAGTAATAATATCATCAAAAGTTACGTGAGCAACAACAGACCTGAAAGTTTTTGTACCAGTTTCAGGTAAAAATATCGTAATTTGAGTTAGGTTTGTTAAGGTATTGTTTGTAAGAGACGCAAGTGTAGGAAATGCGTAATGAACTGTCTTAAGTCTAGTTGCCATATTATGTCTGCTCTATTACTAAAATTAAAGTTGCTTTTGTAATTGTAGTTGCGGATTCAACTTCAAATCCAAATACATCATCTGCAGCAACTCCAGTCGTCCATCCTGTAAGAGTTGTACTGGTTGCTCTTTGTGCTGTTGTAAGTGTTGGTTTTGCTGATGCAGTAATAGAATTTGCGTTTGTTGGTACTGCTGCATTTGATTTCCAAACATCAAAAGTTATTGATCCAGAAACATCAGAAATAATTTTCCACTCAATAATAGTACCGGAATAAGGAACTTCAATATAACCCTTCGTACCGGTAGTTATAACAGACCCTCCACCATCAATAGATACTCCAACAGTTCTATTTACAGTTGGAGTATTTCCAAGAATTCCCTGAAGACCTTGAACACCTTGATTACTTATACCTTGAAGACCTTGAGTACCCTGATCACTTAAACCTTGAACACCTTGAGTACCTTGATTACTTATACCTTGAAGACCTTGAGTACCTTGATTACTTATACCTTGAAGACCTTGAGTACCTTGATTACCTACACCCTGAGTACCCTGAGTGCCCTGAGTACCTTGTTCACCAACAATACCTTGAATCCCCTGAGTACCCTGAGTTCCCTGTTCGCCACCAGTACCTTGAATTCCTTGAGTACCTTGAGTACCTTGATCACCTAATCCCTGAGTTCCTTGAGTTCCTTGATTACCATTTCCCTGTAAACCCTGCGTTCCTTGATCACCACTAAGACCCTGAGTTCCCTGTAATCCCTGAACACCTTGATTACTTAATCCTTGAACACCCTGACGACCTTGTAGAGCGGCATTTATGACAGTAGATTTCTTTATTTGATTATCATTAGTATCATAAACTAAAAGATAATCATTTGCCTTTGCACTGATTTCAGTCTTAGAACTAATTGCACTCCCATCAATAGTCCAAGTTGCAAAATTATTACTTACTGTAATATCACCCTTATCACCATCAAGACCAGAAACTAAACTATAATTTAGAGTTCCGGTAACAGTTAAATCACCTTCAATTCTGGTTGAACTAATTCCAGAAGGATTGATGATAATATCACCAGAAGTCGTTGTTACATCATTACCGGAGATTTGAATATTACCAACAGTCAGAGTTGTTGGAGTAATAGTAGTTGTATTTGTCCCGTCCGTAACATTAAGGTCAGAAAGACTATTAATTGTGAATTCTTGTCCACCAAAGTTTACAGTACCAGATTCTTGATTGACATAGAAAGCATCCCCAACTCTAAAATCGCCACCTTGGTCAATTGATACAAAATAAACATTTGCATTATTGGTAGATAAAACTTCATTTTCTTGAACAACTAAAGATACATCCTGCGTAAAATCTTTTCCGGAACCAATATGACCGAAGTTAAATGCAAACATTCGCAACCCAACTCCGGGACCATCAGCAGTAATACCGGTATTACCAAATACAACTGCAGATCCAATCGATCTCATTTCAGCACCGAACTGCTGATAATCGGCAAGTGTAATCTTAGTTGCCGTCGCAATTCCTACACCAGAACGAACCCAACGAATATCCTGTTTAGGAATTGAGCTGTCAGTAAATGAAACACTTCCAGATACACCATCAAAGTGCAGAAGAAGTTTATCACTACCATCAGAATTGAACTGTGTTGTTGCAGTTGTAAAGGTTCCAGTATATCTTGCCGTATCAGAAATTCTAACTTCATCAATATAACCAACAAAAGCATTAGAACCAGAATTATCGCCACCAACTGTTAGTTGTCCAGTATTGTTAATTGTAGAAGAGTTTGTTTCTGTAGTTCCAAGTGCAGTTCCATTCACATAAGCAGTAATCGTTGATCCAGAACGAACTAATGCAATATGAGTCCAAGTATTAATTGAGATAGAACCACCAAAAGTTGTCGAAACATTACCATAAAAATTACCAGTTACGACTCCACTTTCCAGTGAAAGGTGATATCTGCCAGTTGTTTCAGTTCCCAATGCAAACAAATGGCGACTTCCAGTTACACTTGTAGGATAAATCCAACATTCTGCAGTAAAGTTTCCAGAGAAAACAAAGTCCGTTCCACCTTCACATCTTGCATAATCTCCAGTTCCATCCAAAACCAAAGACGCAGTTCCAAATTTTTTCTGATTTGTCGATAACTGAGCATTACCATATGAAGTTACGGTCTTACCAAGTCTAGTTGTAGGAATTTCAAATAAACCTTCCCCCTTAGAAAGAATAGATGAAAGACCTACGGCAGAATCATAACTTCTAATAGTACCAAAACCTAACGCTTCTTTATAGGAAACATTACCACTAGTAGTTGCTGAAGGAGCAGTAACTTCAAAGGTATTAATACCAACATAACCGCTTACGCGATAGAAACCATCAGTAGCAGTTCCAGAGGTAAAGTCTGCAAAGATACGATCACCAACCGTTAAACCGTGTCCTACCTTTGTAATTGAAAGAGCAGTTCCAACCTGAGCGTAAGTTCCTGTTTGAGGATTTGCTTCAAAATAATACAGTTCATCATTTGCAGTAGGAGTTGTTCCACTAAATCCAGTTGTCTTAATTCTCACATATCCAGTACTTCCCAATCCAACAGTTCCATCATGAGCATAGATTCCCTTATCGGCAAAGTAAGTGAAGCAGTTTACCCACTCCGTTCTTGCGCCATTCGTCATCTCAAGTGCGATATTATTAGGGCAAATAAATGTACACTCATTAAATAACATCGCTGCTTCCAGTGTTGCCACATCAACAGCACTACCATCAATTAAAGCACCCCTACCTGCCTTATAAGAAGATGATGGATTATGCGGAGTATCAAAACCATAAGGATCGGATGAAGAAGTAATCGAACCCTTATTTAGAACAGTAACTCTCTGAACATAAGGAGAACGTGTGGTCGTTTTCTTTCCTGGAGCAAATTTAAATCCATATCCAGGTTCAAAGAAATTACCAATTGTCAAATCTTCAACTGTAGTATCACCATTCAGTAAGAAACCATCATGAGTTTTAGTTCCTGCAGTTGGTTGAATAAATGTTGCTCTAAGCCCCTTACCACGGACAGTCACACCAGTAGGAACTGTTAGTGGAAATGTTTCAGTAAATACACCACTCTGAATCTCAATAGTGTCTCCATTAGTTGCAATACCTAAAGCATAACTCAGTGAAGCAAATGGTCTGTTTATATTTGTTCCAATATTAGCATCACTTCCATTTGCAGAAACATAATAAGTTTTACCAGGAGAATTCAAATTTCCATCTAAAGTAGATGCCGTAAGAATTCCACTTATTCTAGCATTTCCAAGAACATCTAATCTTGAAGAAGGTTGGGTGGATCCAATTCCAACAAATTCGGTAGAAGCAATATAAACAAAATTAGTTGCTCCAGCGGAAACATTATTATCATTGAAAATTATCTGAGTATTAGTTCCCGATATAGGACCAATGAGTCCCTGCGTTCCACGATCACCCTGAAGACCTTGAAGTCCCTGAACACCCTGTATACCTTGAGTTCCTTGTTCACCCAAAGTTCCTTGAGTTCCTTGTTCCCCACCAGTACCTTGAGTACCTTGTTCCCCACCAGTGCCTTGAGTTCCTTGAGTACCTTGAGCACCTTGATTACCTAAAACACCTTGAGTACCTTGATTACCTAAAACACCTTGAGTACCTTGATTACCTAAAACACCTTGAGTACCTTGATCACCAATAGTTCCTTGAGTTCCTTGCTCACCAATAGTTCCTTGAGTTCCCTGATGACCTTGTAATCCTTGAGTTCCCTGATCACCAAATCCCTGAGTTCCTTGTAATCCTTGAGTTCCTTGTTCTCCACCAACACCTTGAGTTCCTTGAGTACCTTGAATGCCTTGAGCACCTTGATCACCTAATCCCTGAGTTCCTTGAGTTCCTTGATCACCCTGCAATCCAGTATCTCCCTGACCTCCAGGTTCTCCCTGATACCCCTGCAATCCAATATCACCCTGAAGTCCTTGAGTACCTTGTTCACCTAAAACACCTTGAGTGCCTTGAGTACCTTGTTCACCTAAAACACCTTGAGTACCTTGTTCCCCACTAGTACCTTGAGTACCTTGTTCCCCACTAGTACCTTGAGTGCCTTGTTCACCTATAGTTCCCTGTATTCCTTGATCACCTATAGTTCCCTGTATTCCTTGATCACCTATAGTTCCTTGAGTACCTTGAGTGCCTTGATCACCTAAAACACCTTGAGTACCTTGATCACCAATAGTTCCTTGAGTTCCTTGCTCACCAATAGTTCCTTGAGTACCTTGAGTACCTTGATCACCAATAGTTCCTTGAGTTCCTTGCTCACCAATAGTTCCTTGAGTACCTTGAGTGCCTTGATCACCTAAAATACCTTGAGTACCTTGATCTCCCAGAGTACCTTGAAGTCCTTGAGTACCTTGTTCACCTATAGTTCCCTGTATTCCTTGCTCACCTATGGCCCCCTGAATACCCTGACTACCTTGATCACCAATAGTTCCTTGAGTACCTTGATCTCCCAGAGTACCTTGAAGTCCTTGAGTACCTTGTTCACCTATAGTTCCTTGAGTACCTTGAGTACCTTGATCACCTATAGTTCCCTGTATTCCCTGATCACCTAAAACACCTTGAGTACCTTGATCACCTATGGTTCCTTGAGTACCTTGATTACCTTGAGTGCCTTGTTCACCTATAGTTCCCTGTATTCCTTGATCACCTATAGTTCCCTGTATTCCTTGATCACCTATAGTTCCCTGAGTACCTTGAGTACCTTGAGATCCCTGCCCGGCATTTGCACCATCTATACCTTGAACACCTTGATATCCGACATTACCCTGGACACCCTGTACACCCTGATCTCCCTGAATACCTTGAGCACCTATAGTTCCTTGAGTACCTTGTTCACCTAAAACACCTTGAGCACCTTGAGTACCTTGAGCACCTTGAATACCTTGAGCACCTATAGTTCCTTGAGTACCTTGTTCACCTAAAACACCTTGAGTGCCTTGAGTACCTTGAGTACCTTGATCACCAATAGTTCCTTGAGTACCTTGTTCACCTAAAACACCTTGAGTACCTTGATCACCTAAAACACCTTGAGTGCCTTGAGTACCTTGATCACCAATAGTTCCTTGAGTTCCTTGCTCACCTAAAACACCTTGAGTGCCTTGAGCACCTTGAGTACCTTGATCACCAATAGTTCCTTGAGTTCCTTGCTCACCTATAGTTCCCTGTATTCCTTGCTCACCTAAAACACCTTGAGTGCCTTGAGCACCTTGAGTACCTTGATCACCAATAGTTCCTTGAGTTCCTTGCTCACCTATAGTTCCCTGTATTCCTTGCTCACCAATAGTTCCTTGAGTACCTTGAGTGCCTTGATCACCTAAAACACCCTGAGTACCTTGCTCACCCAGAGTGCCTTGAGTACCTTGCTCACCCAGAGTGCCTTGAGTGCCTTGAGTGCCTTGATCACCTAAAACACCCTGAGTACCTTGATCTCCCAGAGTACCTTGAAGTCCTTGAACACCTTGTTCACCTGTACCATGAATTCCCTGTATGCCCTGATCACCCAAAGTACCTTGAGAACCCAAAGTACCTTGAGTACCTTGATCACCTTGGATACCCTGTTCACCTAAAACACCTTGAGTACCTTGATCACCAATAGTTCCTTGACTACCTTGACTACCCTGACTACCTTGATCACCAATAGTTCCCTGAAGTCCTTGAACACCTTGTTCTCCTATGCCTTGGACGCCTTGAGAACCTAAAGATCCCTGAGTTCCTTGATCAGATATAGTGCCCTGAGTTCCCTGCTGCCCTATACCCTGAGTACCCTGGAAACCTTGACCGCCAAAAGTACCTTGAACACCATTGGAATACCCAACCCACTGATACCCATTCCATTTATAGGTAGTTTCAGAAGTCGTAAATAATTGATTTAAGGATGGTGAGCTAGGAAAATTTAAAGACATTTTATAGAATTCCTATTCTGTTATTTATTTCTACTAAGGGACTAAAACTGTGGATAAATTTCCAAAGTCATCGACTATTAATCTATATTTTGTACCATTAGGAGAAGTCATCACAATTCCGTGTGAAGTATCAACTCCAACTCTAGCATCCGCATTTACAGTTAAATTATTTGTTTTTAAACTATCAACGAAGGAAGATCCATCAACCATTAAATTATAATTAGTTGGCTTCAAATAATCTATAGTTGTACTATAAGAAGGGAAAGAGGTGGCAGTTACAATTCCAGATACACTTACAGGTAACGTAGAAGTTGAAACAGTTAAAGAAGAATTGACAATATTTAAAGTTGAAGTTCCTACAGTTAAAGAGGACTGACTAACCACAAAAGAATTTCCATAATATCCAGTAGAAAAATCATTCTTACTTTTTAAAATAAATCCATTATTATCTCCACCAAGATCCGTAACATATCCGCCGATAATTATTTCATCACGAATAATGTCAATATAATTATGACCCCAATAATACCACTGTGCTATGGAACCACTGTTAGTTGATATTTCTCTTTGGAAAATTTCATTTCCAGAAGAATCAAATGAAACAACGAATAATTTATTTACATCTATCTGTCCAGTTATATAAACTTTATCGTAAGAATCAATATCTATACAAATTCCAGTTTCAGAAGCAGATTTTCCAATAATTCTTTGCCATTGTTGAGTTCCTGCGGGATTAAATTTAACAACTAAGGCATCATAATCACCAGACCCCTGACTATTAGTGTCGCCAACCAAATAAACATTATCAGAAGAATCAAGGCAACTCCAAATCCACCTTCCCCTATTGCTCCACTAACAGTTCTTTGCCACTGTAAAGTTCCTGAAGAATTAAATTTAACTATAAATGCATCATGATCAATAAAGACTGCAGTGTTAATTTCACCAACAACATAAACATTCCCAGTAGAATCAACACCAACACCATAACCACTATTAGAATATGGATTTGTATCGTGACTGGGAAAC
>OGVZ01000107.1_pt1 | contig 12574 bp, 7 predicted proteins | sample 1575881 | NCBI WGS metagenome assembly OGVZ01 (sample SAMN07581520, study PRJEB24739) | freshwater metagenome | place: Singapore | collected 2015-01
CAGTGAAGTGGCAGTAGAGTTAATTCCAGCTGATACAGTTACATCGGCAGGCAATGATGTTAAAATCTTAATAGTAGATCCATCATCATGATCTGCTGCTTGAGTTCCAAATTGACCTCTGGATACTCTAGGTATTGCAGCTGGTGCTCTTGGTATTGCACCAACAGAGCGTCAATTGATCGCAGTTGGACAAGCTCCAACAGGATCAGCATCTAGAACAGAGCGTGTATATTATGCACGTCGTGTTCTTTCAGTACAACAGTCACAGTTTACTTTGGCTCGTTCTACTCCAACTACATTTCCAGTAACCTTCCGTCTTCTCCCCACCGCTATGTCGGGTTATGAGGGCCAGGAGTACGGCAAGATTATTGACCGTGTATTGGTAGCATAAACATAATTTAATAATTCAGAGGCCCCCGAATTTTCGGGGGCTTTCTGCTTGTATTAATATATTGTATTTGTTATAATAATTAAGACTATCCAAGGAGGATAAATTGGCAAGTACAGTATATAACGTAGAAGAAATTCAACTACAAAATGGGCAAACAGTAAAGCTCAAACCATTATCTATTAAAGAGCTCCGTAAGTTTATGATTGCAATTCAGAAAACTGGCGAAGTTACAACTGAAGATGAAACACTAACAATTCTAATTGATGCATGTGCTATTGCGTTAGAAAAACAACTACCAGATTTGGTAAAAGATAGAGAAGCACTAGAGGACGCTCTTGATGTTCCTACGATGAATCGTATCCTTGAGGTATGCGGAGGAATTAAACTTGACGACCCAAACCTTCTAGCGGCAGCGGTTCTGGCTGGTCAGAACTAGACTTAGCCGCTTTAGAGGGTGAAGTTTTTCTTCTAGGTCATTGGAAAAATTACGAAGAGCTAGAAGAAAATCTATCAATGCCAGAACTTATAACTACATTAGAGGCAATAAAGAAGAAGGAGCATAACGATAGAAAGTTTCATGCTTCGCTGAAAGGTGTAGATATAGGTGAATACAAAACTGAAGAAGGAGATACCAAGTTCGACGACATTCGAATGCGGGCAGCTGGAATAGATGCTAAGGCAAACGACGTCGTATCTTTACAAGGATCATTCGCAGCGGAAGCTGGGTTTGGAATTGGATCGGGACTTGGATATTTTAAGGAGCAATAACCTAAATGGCTGACGAAACAATCAGTACACGCATTGTAGCCAATGCTGATTTTTCAGCCCTTATCGCAGATGTGCATAAGGTTACTGCCAGCCTATCTAGATTACAAGAGCAACTATCCAACTCTAACAAGATGTTGGCAAATCAAGTTGCTGTAATGAATCGTAGCTTTTCCGATACAATCAGAAGCACTGGTCAATTCTCCTCACACTTCGTAAGCCTAACATCAGATGTAGAAAAATTTGGTAAGAATCTTGATGGCGGTAGGCTAAAATTAAAAGACTATTTCGGTACATTCCAGGGTCATGTTAAAACATCTGGCGGCTTAATCAGAGAACTTGCTAGACAGCAAGTTGCTATGCAAAATGCCATACTTCAACCGTTAGGTCGTAATGCTCAAGGGCTAATGCAATTCAACGTGCATGTGCCAAGAGGTCTTGATGAGATAAAGAATAAGACTGCAATTGCAAGACAAGAATTGCAGATTATGAATAGAGTTATTCAAGACGGCGCAGTACAACTTATTAACTGGGGTAAAAATACTCAATGGGCAGGCCGCCAGCTAACAGTAGGACTAACATTACCATTAGCCGCATTTGGCAAAGCAGCAGCAGATGCATTTAAAACTGCTGATCAGGAATTAACTCGTCTTACTAAAGTTTATGGTGATGTCGCTGGTACATCGGCGGCAGAATTGGGAAGAGTTAGAAAAGAAGTTGCAGCTACAGCACAAGAATTGTCTATGGCTATGGGTGTTAATTTTCAAGAAACAATTGGCCTAGCTGCTGATATTGCTGCGACTGGTAAAACTGGAAACGAACTTCTATCTTCAGTTTCTGAAACTACTCGTTTAGCTGTACTTGGTGAAGTAGATCGTCAAGAAGCAATGAAAGCAACATTGGCTATTCAATCTGCATTTAAACAAAATACAGATCAACTTGCAGAATCAATTAACTTCCTAAACGCAGTTGAAAACCAAACATCTACAACTCTAAATGATCTTGTAGAAGCTATTCCAAAAGCTGGTCCAGTTATTAAAGGTCTTGGAGGAAACGTACAAGATTTAGCTTTATATTTAACAGCAATGAGAGAAGGCGGTATTAATGCATCAGAAGGTGCAAATGCTCTTAAGTCAGCTCTAGCTTCTTTAATTAACCCTACAGATAAGGCGGTAGAAAAGTTTCAAGGATTTGGAATTGATCTATTAGGAATTGTAAATAATAACGCTGGAGATGTTACTAAAACATTATTTGCATTGCAATCAGCTTTAGATAGATTAGATCCGCTACAAAAGCAACAAGCAATTGAGCAATTATTTGGAAAATTCCAGTATTCAAGACTTAACGCCTTATTTGAAAATCTTGGCAAACAAGGAAGTCAGACATTACAAGTATTAGATTTAATGAAGGCTAGCGCAGGCGAACTTGAAGCAGTGGCGTCACGAGAATTAACAGCCGTAACAGAATCAGCATCAGGTAGATATCGTAGAGCCATAGAAGGACTTAGAGCAGAATTGGCGGTAGTAGGAGAAGAATTCTTAAAAATTAATACAGTTGTTATTCAGGGAATATCTAAGGTATTAGAATTTATTAATAATTTACCAAAACCAATTAAGCAGATACTAACATTCCTTGGAGGACTTACAGCAGTAGCTGGACCTTTAATTATGCTTACTGGTGTTCTAGCAAACTTCTTTGGATATATCCTCAAAGGCGCAATGCATATGAAGGCATTCTTCAAAGGTGGAGAAGGATGGAAATATTTAACGCCAGAAATGTTGGCGGCAGAAAAAGCAGGAAGATTAGTAGAACAATCATTTTACAGTGATGCTAAAGCTGCTGCAATTTTGCAAACTGCTCTTCGTAATCTTATAGATGAATTTAGTTTATTAGAGGCTAAGGCTAGATCTGGAGCAGTCGCAGTAAACCCAGCAGTAACAACAATGGCTGGCAATCTTGTAATGGGTGCAGGAGCACGTGTAGTAGATCCAAATCATCCATTAGCTGGAGATATAGGAACTCGTGCTTCAACACATATGAGACCAAGATCTGGAATGACACAAGAAGAGCGAATGTCTCAAACAATATTTGGACTTGTTCCAGGAGCAATTCCAGTAAATAGAAAAATTGGTGACAATCCTCAGATATACATGAACGAGCCATTGCCTCCAGTTCCAGGATTAACAACAATAGGTGGAGTATCAACAGGCGTAGTAGCACCAGAAGCGGCAAGATGGCATACAATGATGGCAACACTTGCTATGCAATCAAAGGCTGAAATAGAATCATTAAAGACACAAATTGCTGCTACTGGAGTAGTAAGTAAAGACTTTATGATGCAGTTTGACGACATTCTGCCGATTGTTTCTAAGCTTACAGATAATGCCGCAAGACAGTCTAGCCTAATTGTTGCAGAGCTTCGTGCTGGTAAAATGAATGTTGAGCAGGCTCGTGCACAGATAATTGCATTAAATCTTGAAACAGAAAGAATGATTACTCAGGCAGTAACTGCACAAGCTGCCACTATGGGTAGAGTATTAAATCCAACCGTAGTTCCTACTCTAGATCAACCAGTAGTAGATCCGACTGGTAAATCAAATATGCGTGAGCTATTTAAGAAGAGCAAGACTCGTGATTTGATTGATAAAGTAGCACGGTCACTTGGAGTTAGAACATCTGGTGCTGGATATAACATTGAAACAACTCGTCCTAAGAAATTTAATATGGGCGGCCCTGTATATTTAAATAATGGAAATATTGTTCCAGGACCTAATGTTAATAGAGATGTTGTACCAGCAATGCTTACTCCTGGAGAATTTGTTGTAAATAGAGAAGCTACTGCTGCAAATCTTCCGTTACTTCAGGCGATAAATGGAAGCACAAGAGAAGCTGGAAGAAATAACATCCTTGGTGGATTTATGTCGGCAAGAGCAGCTAATGCTGTTTTAAGAGCATTTGGAGTCACATCAAGAAGCCAAAGAGGCTCAAGACTTTTAGGCAATTGGGGAATGCTTTTACCGAATGCTATTAATCGAAGACTATTTTATGGTAGAGCTACTGGAGCCGAATTAAGGCAGCATGTATCAGATCCAAGAAATTTAATTGATGTTGAAAGATTCTTAGCATTTAAAGGAGTTTCCAAACAAGATATTGCTGCTGTTCAATCAAAAATTTCTACAGGAATGTCTTCTAAACTTATTCCAAATAAAGAGTATTCTGATTCTGAATTTGGAGCATTAGCATTTTCTGAAATAACACCAGCAATTAGAGCTCTAGAAAATAAATACCCTGGAATAAGCTTAGCTTATCAAAAAGATAGAATGCAGCCAGGAAGACGAGATACCCAAAGTAGTTCCTCACGACACGGACCAAGTCCTACACCAGTTAATGTTCCTGGAGGACGTGGCAGCAGCTATAGGTCTGGAAGAGGAAGAAATGTTTGGGCGCATTTTTCTGATTTAGAATTTGATGAAAATATAGCAGCATTGGCAGGTGGTTATAATGCTGGTGGAATAGTCGGAATGAATTATGGCGGAATGGTCCCAAGATACAACAGTGGTGGAAAAATTCCTGGAGTTCAATATCTTCAGGTAGGCTCTGATGAACCAGTAAGAAAATCTGGTGGCGGAATGGGAATGGTTATGACTGGTCTTGGCCTTTCTATGGCTGCTCCAATGGTGGGCGGAACTGCTGGAAATATTATGTCATCTGCTGGTATAGCTATGCAATTTATTCCTATGCTTTCAATGCTTCCAAAGCTTACAAGTGGTACAAAAATATTTTCTACTGCTCTTAAAGGATTGTTAAATTCTGTAAAAAGTGTTGTTTTAGGATTAAGAGCATTTGCCATTGCAAACCCACTACTTCTTGCAGGAACAGTAGCCGTTACTGGAGTTATCCTTGCATTTAAGGCATGGCGTAAAGAGATAGCCGAAACAAGGCGAGAAAACACAATGCTTAGCGGCATTACTAAAAAGGCTGCCGAAGAAGCTAAGATTAAATACACAGACTTGTCTGAATCTATAAAGTTAGCAAATGAGCAATTAAAATTAGCTAAAGAGCGTGGACTTTCAGCATATGCTTCATTTACTGCTTCTGGAGTTCCTGGACTAACATTAACAATTAAGCAGCTAAGAGAATTAAAAAAGAATGTAAAAGAAACAATGCCAGAAACTATTGCAACATTTAATTCAATTGATGCTACAAAAGTTGGAGATTTGGCAACTAATCTAAAAGCTCAATATGTTGCTGGTGGAATGAGCGTACAAGATGCAACAAACAGAATTTACGCATTGATAGAAGCTTCTAATAAGGCTGGTATGGGATTATCTGCAATTGCTAGCGGAGGCTTTGTAGCAATTAAAGATAAAGCTACTGCCGCAGAAGCAATATTAAAAACATTTCAAAAGACATTTGATAATATTGCTGAAACAGATCCAAAAGTATTTGCTGCTGGATTAGACTCTGTTATAGGAAGCCTTGATGCAGCAGTAACATCTTTGACAGGTACTAAAGATTCTACTGGCAAAACTATTACAGAAACAAAAGCAATAGCAATGCAATATGAAAAAATTGCTAAATTGGGAATGGCTAATAAGAAAATTGGCGATCAAGGATTAAAAATACTAGAAAAGCAAAGACCAGAGCTTGCTGCAATAATTAATTCTGGAGATACAATAGCTTCAATCTATTCTAAGTGGAAACTATTGCTATCTGGAGTAACTGTAGATCTAAAGAGCCTAACTGCAGAACAAGCTAAGAGCCTTGCCTTATATAATGAAGCTCTAGATATGGCAGGAGATGCTGCTGCAACAAACACTCAAACTGGAGCAGCCCTAGAAAAATCTGCAAAGGCTACTAAGGATCTTAAAGAAAAAATTAAAGATGCAAACACGGCAATTAAGAATGCTGGTAAAACAGAAATAGGATTAAGTAAGGATCGTATTCGTGCTATTCAAGACGAAATTAAAGCTATTCGCAAGCGAGCAGAAGAAAAGAAAAAAGCTCTTCAAGATTCTTTAAGCGCAGAAAATACAGAACTAGAATTACAAAAACTTCAATTAGAATATCAGCAAGCTCTTGCTCGTGGAGATAAGGATGCTGCAGCACAAGCTCAAATACAAATTCAGCAATTGAATAAGCAATTCCAGACTCAGAAGGCTATTGACAAAATTGAAGAGAATGCTCGTAAAGAAGAAGAAAAGCTCCAAGCACAATTAGATGCAGATGCTAGAAAGAAAGAAGACGCTCAGGATAAAGCTACTGCTGCTGGAAAAGGACTAGAAAATAATCAGGCTACATTAGACGAAATAAATAGAATTACTAATACATTAGTTTCTCTAGCTAAACGTCAAGCAATGCTGAATATGCAAGATCAAAATGACCCTACTGTAAAAGAAGCAAAACAATCTCTTCAGGGTGATTTTAAAACACTACTAAGTCAATTAGAAAAAGCTCCAGAAGCTGTTCAAAAAGCATTTTCTCAGTATGTAGATCCAGAAACAAATAAAGTGCGTAAGGGAATAGCTTTACCAAAGACAGGATATGTCGGAGGAGCAGACAGCCAGTTCGCAACATTAGTAAACGAAATATCTGATACAGCAGTAATTAATTATGAAAAGCTTGTAAAAACATTGGGTGGCGGAAAGACCTTGTCAGATGTTATTGATGCAATTAAAGGCACCTCTAAGGTAACAACAATAACTACTGCAGATGTAACTGCAGCACTAGAAAAAAATCAACCTAAAGATTCTAAATTCTTAAAAACTCCATCAACTAGATTTACTAAAGAAGGATATTTAGAAGAGGGCGTAAAAACTGCTTTATTAAAAGATGAAGCATTAAATTTAGAAACTGATAAGTTATATAAGATTGGAAACTATACATATAAAGTTTCTTCAATGCTAGGAAAGAGAACATTAGTAAGGCAGAAAGCGCTGGGCGGAACGGTAATGGGATCTACTCCATATTTAGTTGGAGAAAGAGGTCCAGAACTCTTTGTGCCTTCAGTATCTGGAAATATAGTCCCATCAGGCGCATTTGGCGCTAGCTATAATATTCCAACAAATTCAATAAGTGGAGTTTCTGGCTCTGCAAACAATTCTTACAATAATAATACATATAATATTAATATAGAACTTAGTGGCACAAATGTTACTGCAGATGATATAATGAGAAAGTTCAAGTCAGAGTTGGCATTGATTAATGCAAAAGAAGGAAGAACTAGAACTATAGGAGGAAATTACTAATGCCAGCCATGTATCTACCTAGAGGCTCCGTTCTATGGATAGAAGCGATAGACCTTTTGGCTACCCCTCCTGGAACTACAAAGATATGGAATAAGGTTACTGAGCATAATAGAAGCCCTGTAGAATTAAGTATTGATAGAATAGAAAGATCTGTAAGAACATCAAACGGCACACTTAGAAAAAATCACATTGCCGATAAAAGAAGTTTTTCTATGTCATGGGACATGCTTCCTTCCTACAGAACTCTTACAGTCGATGGCGGTTGGGGGGCAGAAGATTTAAGACAATTCTACCTCAGCAATGACGGGAAAAAAACATTTAATATCAGAATTAATTTAGCTAAAACAGGATCAGATCAGTCAAGCTCTGGTTATGAGTCATATACAGTTTCATTAAGCGGCTGTAATTTTTCAGTAGTAAAAAGAGGCTTACAACCACACTGGAATGTTTCATTAACAATGGATGAAGTCTAATGATAACCCACCCAAATATAGATCAAATAAAAACGGTACTAGAACAAGATACAACTCTAGTAATTAATTCTGGTTGTATACTAGAATATAATATGAATACCTTGGTAGATAATATTATTGTAACTGGTGCTAATATAAATAGAACAGATTCTGCTGGAAACACTTATCAGCCATTTAAAAAACTATTTCCAATAGATGCGGTAATCAAGCCAAATAGACCAGCAGCGGCGGGAATAAAATATGCCATAGTAGGAGATATAGGTCTTAATACATATAAGAATCCTAGAACCAGTGAATATAATATTAACTACAGAACCTATTATCCAGGATCAGAAACAGCATATAAATATTATTTGTCTGACAAAGGCGTAGGTCTTGATGTTACTGCAACATACCCTAAAACAATATTAACTAATAAGATAGTTATAAGATTTGAATTATCGCATTCTACTCCATCCACATGGACAGTTTATAATGGAGCAACACAGATTGCTACTGGAAATAGTTCTGCAATTAAAACATTTACAACTACTTCTGGAACTCCTCCAGTCACAGTCAAGAACCCAGACGCTGGAACCTTGACCCTGTATTATAACGGAACTTCTTGGACAACAACAGAGCCTACAACAATTTCTACGCCAGTTAATATGACAAGTTTACGTGTAACTACAGCAGGAGTAACAGGTCAATATACTGGACTAATTGAAATGTCTCCACGATGGGTAGTGGACATATCAGATAGATTAATAGATTTTACTATCAATAAAGAGTCCTCTTCAGATACCGAAAGCATTTTGCCAGTAGGCATGATATCTGCAAATTCCCTTGCTATGTCTTTAGTTTCTTATGAAGACACAAGAGAAGTAGTGTCATTTGATAAGGCTATGACATTTTCTGCTAGCAAGGTGTATCTATATAAACGAGTGGAAGTTAAACCATATTTTAAACTATACCGTACTGGAGGATCATTAACTGATTCTAACGGAACATATGACAAAATTAATCAAGGCGTGTTTTATATGGATAATTGGTTTATTGGCGAGTTTGGAGATGTATCGCTCAACGCTTTAGATTCTGCAAAAATACTTCAAGAAACAATTGCTCCTAGTTTAGTATGTCGTGGATATACAACAATAGCGATTATGCGTACACTACTAGATAGCATAGGATTTACAAATTATAAGTTTAATACAACTGAAACTGATTCGTCTATATTTTCTCCCAGATTTTGGTGGACAGATGATGCAAGAACCGTATGGGAATCACTACAGCAACTATGTAGGGACTCCCAAATGGTGGCGGTATTTGATGAAAATAATGTGTTACAATTTTATACAAGAGAATACCTATTCGATAGCTCAAAATCTGCTGACTGGACATTTAGATATGCAGCCAGTGGAAGCAACTTGCCAAATATTCTCTCTTTTAGTAAAACAGATTTAGCCTCCGCAAATCAGGTCAAGGTTCTGTGGTATAGCGTAACTACAAATCAATTTGTAGGAAATGCACAGCCTCTATGGAAATCTGGCAATACATTTATGGGCGCTTTGTCTTTAGAACAAAATTTGCCATCAACGGCTACAACTGGAGACTATGTAGTTCTTAGATCTGTTGTGACAAATGAATATCAGCAAAAACAAATACTGAATGAATATAGTGGATATCTAGCAATTGATTCTGAAATTATAGAATATGATGCTGTAGAATATTTTTACATAAATGAATCTGGTACAAAGGTATTTGTAGATATTGCTAGCGAAGCCGACGCATTAAAATATCTAGGCTTAGGTCAAATTGGCTCTACAAATTATGCGCCAAGCAATAGATATAGAATTAAAACAAGGGGAGCATTTGATACCGTTGTGTCTAATCATATTGCCAATGCTCAAGGAATAGTAGACTCTTGGGATGGATACGAGGTGACTTGGATAGGATGAGTCCAATTTTATATCAATGGTTTTATGCAAATGGCGGTGCTATAGATAACTATGATCCTGCAACAGTTCCAGTTCCAGATAATTATAAAATTTCTTCTGTAAAAATAACATATAATGCTACTGGCACTGGAGCAATTATTGTTTTTACTGCACCAACAGCTACGGCTGGAAGTTATGGCGGCGCACTTGCAAGTAATAGTGGATTTAATGGATTTTCTGATATAGACTTTAGAGTTATTAATGTTAATAATAATACATACACGGCATCTGGTCTTATTCCTGGGCAAACATATTATTTAAGAGTTAGGGCATACAGTGGTCCAAATCAAACAGGAACTTATGGTGAATATTTTTATGAAAAGGTATCTCCTCCTAAACCTGCTAATGTCTCAGGATCCACTTCAACTATTTCTGAAACTCAAACTCCAGATTTAGAAAATCAAAGCATTGATGTTGGAACATCTGTAGGGATAAACGAAAATAGAGAAGTTCAGACATCCCTGTTCACAGTTACAAATAATAGTAAAGATAAAAATAAATATTCTGTTGCCGTAAAAGATTCATTGATAGATACAGGATATGAGTACTATGCTTTTGGCTCTTCAATGTTCTTTTCAGCAAATATAAATAAGACAAGTGGATCTGGAGGTATAGGATTTTTTACTGGCAATAGCGGAATGACAGGATATTTTGTTCTTATTCAAACTACAGCAAATCTAGCTGATAGCGCAGATAAAGAAGTTAAAATTATAAAAATGGTTGGGGGTAAAAAAGTAATTTTAAAAGATAGTCAAACTGCTGGAAAAGAATTATCTGGAGTTTTAGGTGGAATATCCTATAAAGTAGACATTATAGTTAAAGCTACAAATACAAAAAGAATAATTGATGTATATGTAAATAATTTTAAAATAACAGCAATAGATTCTAATTCAGAAACCTCAACAGATCCAGTAGATATAATTTTACCAGTTACTAGTCAAGTTGCCATGTTTGCAAATACTGGTAAAGTTAGTTTTGATTATATTTATGCTAGCCCCATAACTAAAGAACAACTTGGAACTGGTATTTTAGAAAATATTTATGAAGGCAAGTATGGACTTAAAACCCTATCTTTTCTTTATGGAGATAAAGTAATTAGCGATAGATTTATTTCTCCAAATCAGCTTTCATTTCTAGAAGAATTTGGAACGGTAGCAAGGGAAATTAGAAAAATTAAAATTAAATATGAGGCTAGGCCAGGAGATCCAATTTATGCAAGCGTAGGTATTAATAAGTTTGTTTCTGTCTTGGGACAAAGATTATCATCATTCGGCGCTGAAGTTTATGTTATTAATAACTCTGGAACATATGTTCCACTAGATGATTCAAATCTATATTCATTTAGTATTATTGGTAACTATATTGTTACTACTGGACAGCATGAGTATGTATCTAATGAGCTTAGCGAGACCACTGTTGCCGAACCAGTTATATTTGAATCATCATGGATACAGACAGAACCTGATGCTAAAAGTTTATCTAGTTGGATTGAAACTCAATGGTCTAAACAACAGCAGGCGGTGGAGCTAGAAATCTTTGCAAATCCGCTAATATCTGTTGGAGATGTTATTGCCGTAAATTATCCTAAAAACAATTTAGATGGAACACAGAAATTCATTGTAACTTCTGTAAATAATTCATTTAAGGAGGGTCTAAGTACCAGCATAGCTGCCCGTTCAATTTATAGTTGATAAATGGTATAATCAAAATATGGGATCAAGCGATAAACTATCTACTACTGGACAAGGAATAGTATCTCCTATTGTTGCATATTCTTCTAATAAAGAAGTTGCTTCTGTAGCCCCGCATTTAGTACGAGTAATCAGAGATGGAATTGTTGGTGGCAATTCTTTTCCATCCATTACCTTAGACGGAGATGCCCTTGAGTTCAAAGATCCTGATCCAGTTATACCGCCACGACCACGTGGCCCAGTTGGTCCAGTTGGCCCGCAAGGTCCAGCAGAACAATTTCCAGAAGAAGAAATGCCAGGATGGGAAGTATTTCCAGGATGGGATGCTCCATCATTAACAGATGTTGAGCTTATTTCTAATGAAGTTGTTTATGATTCTGCAGGAAAGCCAACTGTAAAAGTTGTATTCAAAGTCGGAAATTCAAGCGGCAAAAAGGTAAAATCAGTTAATGCGAGGGTACAAGTAATATGATAACTAAATTTGGTAAAAGATTTTTTACAAACTATATAGCAGGCAATGTAACATTTTTAACAAAAGACATAGCTTTGGGTATTGGATCAACAACTCCAGACACTTCTGGTAATGACACTCGCTTAGATTTTGAATTTTATAGACTACCTGCAACTTTGGGCAGCATGGATATCCAACCAAATGGATCAGGCGGATTTAACTATTATGCTGTATATAAAGCAACTATTCCTCAAGATATATCTGGAGTAGTATCTGAAATAGGATTATATCCAGGAACACGAGCATCTATAAATAACTATGATAGTAAATTTATAACATCATTCGAGAATAACGTAAACTGGTTTGATTCATCAAATAATAATCCTCAATTAAAAGCTAATAGCACAACAGAGCCCTTCCTTTCTAAAATAGGAGAGAGCATGGTTCAGTTTGATGTATTGACATCTACCTCTAAAGAATATCAAAACTCTATTGTTTCTTTAGACCTTTCTGGCTATAGCGTAAATGATAGCTTAACTCTGGCGTACAAGAAAAAAGACAATATCGTGACTGGGAAAC
>OGVZ01000108.1_pt1 | contig 12572 bp, 33 predicted proteins | sample 1575881 | NCBI WGS metagenome assembly OGVZ01 (sample SAMN07581520, study PRJEB24739) | freshwater metagenome | place: Singapore | collected 2015-01
CTTTTTAATGATATTGCAATTTCAGCTACAAACTTTAATCAAGAGTTAAGATTGACTAAAATAGAACGTTTATCTGAAGTTGTTGAAATAGTAAATAACTCAAAAGAGAATTTTATTATTTGGGTAAAACAAAATGAAGAAGGTGAATATCTTAAAAAATTAATACCAGATGCTATCGAAGTTAAGGGTTCTGATACACCAGAATATAAAGAGTCTAAATTAATAGGATTTGCAAATAATGAATTTAGGGTTCTTATTACAAAAACTAAAATAGCTCAATTTGGATTAAATTACCAAAATTGCAATCAATCGTGAAAAGAAAAGACAACTAGACTGGATACCATTTAGAGAGCAAAGAGATCAACTTTTAAGAGAAAGTGATTGGACACAGATTGGTGATTATAGTTTAATTAGTGAAGAAGAAAGAGTTTTATGGGAAGAGTATCGTCAAGCACTAAGAGATTTACCAGAAACTTATCCAGATCCTGCTGATATTGTTTGGCCTGTTGCACCACTAAATACCTAAAAACCATAATGACAAGAGCAAGAGACCTAGCAAGATTAGGTAATAGTCAAGCATTTACAGTAGATTCTAACTTAAATGTTGGTATTGGTTCAACAACACCTGATGCAAAATTAGATGTTGTAGGTATTGTTAGTGCTACCGCATTTTATGGTGATGGTACTAACTTAACAAACACAGGTTCAACTTTAAGTGCTGCATCAGGTACACAAAGAGTTGTTGTAACAAGTCAAACTTCAGGAACGATGACTGCATCGGCAACTGATGGAGATTTAACTTTTAATGAATCGACAGGAACTTTAAGTGCCACTAAATTTAGTGGAGATGGATCATCTCTTACTGGTCTTCCTGCAGGATATAATGATTTGGATAATATGTTGTTTGGATAAATAACTAAAAAAGAAGTAAGATGGCACTCCGCAGAACTAAACTCTTAGGAATTCAAGCAGTTACTGGTATTAATACCGTTGGTATCTTGACGGTCGGAACAACTGCAACTGCTGGTGGAGTCGGTATTGCATCAACCACTTATCTTCGTGGTGTGGTGATGCACAACACTGGACTTAATACTTGTACTTCATCTCTTTACGTTTATCCAAGTAGTGTTGCAGTCACTGCAGTAGCTCAAACTGCTTATCGTCTTGCAAGAGTTGACCTTGCATCAAATGAAACTTTCTTCTTCGAGATGAACTATCCATTGGTTCTCACCAATCAAGAAAAGATTGTTGTAGAAGTTACAGCATCATCATTAGGAGGAACGGGTATTGGTAGTGTCGTAAACTATCAAATTCTTGGCGATACTGACATCTGATAAGAGGTAAGTAGAATGGGTGTAAGAAGTACAAATACTGGTAAAGGATTAAACACCAGAATAGATGGACGTTTATTAACTTATTTCAGAGATAGTTTTATAAGAGGTGGCGGTGGCACAAATGAGCTTGGTCCATTTTCTGCCACTGGTGGAACTATGATTACATCTGGTAGTTACACTTATCATGTTTTCTTGGCTCCGGGTACTTTTTCTTCTACACGACCAATATCAGTCAACTATTTGGTAGTTGGTGGTGGAGGTTCACTTGGAGGAGGTGCTGGTGGATTTAGAAATAATACAACAACACTTGGATTTTCTTATCCGTATGCCATAACAGTTGGTAGTGGTGGAGCAGCTGCCCCTGCTGGAACTCCAACTGCCCCTGGAGCATATAATGGTGGTCCATCTGGTATTGCTGGAGTTGCTTTTGCAACTGGTGGTGGTGCTGGAGGTGGTATTTATCCACTTTCAACTCAACCTGGACAACCCGGTGGATCTGGTGGAAGCGCAACCGATTCTGGCATTGCTGGTACTACTGTTGCTTCTCCGGATGGTGTTTCCCCTACAGTACAAGGATTTGGTGGAGGCATTGGATCTCCTGGACCTAGAAGAGGCGGCGGCGGTGGTGCAGCTGGTGCTGGAACTAATGCATCGCCAGGACCCGCTCCACAAGCTTCTGGGGATGGTGGTGCCGGAGCACCAGCTTCTTGGTGTCCAGCTCCAATTCTTGCACCTGCAATTCCGGCACCAGTTCAACCAACTTGGATACCTGCAGTAGGACCTACTGGACTTTTTGCTGGTGGTGGTGCTGGAGGAACTGAAGGTGGAACCGGTGGAGTTGGTGGCGGTGGTAGTGGTGATTCTCCTGCTGTTGATTACACTGGCGGCGGTGGGGGTGCAGCTGGTGCTGGTGGTAAAGGTATCGTAATTATCAGATACCTGACACTGACATATCCATAGTAGTAATTTCTCCGGAAGTACCTAATGCAGTAACAGTTACTGTTGGTGCTGGTTATCCTACAACTGGTGATGGATGAGATGCTGGATCATCCAGTAGTGGTTCCGGTATCGTTCTGATTGCATATCCAACATAATTTGCAATATAATAAATACTTTCACGTTAAAATTCATTTATAAAAGAGAATTATGGCACATTTTGCTTGCTTGGATGAAAACAATGTAGTTACTCAAGTTATCGTTGTATCAAACGATGACTGCTCTGATTCTAATGGAGTAGAAGTAGAAGAAATCGGAGTTGCTTTCTGTAAGAAACTTCTTGGTGCTGATACCAACTGGAAGCAAACCTCATATAACAACAATATGAGAGTGCGCTATGCAGGTATCGGATATTCCTACAATGAAGAACTTGATGCATTCATTCCACCAAAACCTTTTGCTTCTTGGGTTCTGAATAACGAAACTGCAGATTGGCAATCACCTGTTGGTCCTGCTCCTACACTGACTGAAGCAGAAGTAGAAGCACGTTCATTCTATCGTTGGGACGAAGAAGGTGGTGCTTGGGTTCTAGAAACACCTGAACCACCAGCAGATCCAGAGTGATAAATCAAGGAGGGTAACACCTCCTTTTTTTATGTGAATAAATAGATAAAAAAGTATAAAGTATAATGGCAATCACAAATGCCTCTCGTTTAGCCGATTTTGGTTCTGGTATTGGAACTGCTGGAGCAACTATTAAAGTTGATAATGCAACACAGCGTGTTGGTATTGGAACTATAAATCCTCAAACAACTTTAGATGTTAATGGTACTGTTACTGCCACAAGTTTTAGTGGCAATTTAACTGGCACTGCATCAACTGCAACAGCATCTGCAACTGCTTATGGACTAACTGGAAGCCCTAATATTACTGTTGGAAATATAACTGGTTCTGCCGCTACATTTACTAATCTAACAGTTAATGGTACTCAAACCATCATCAATACAGTATCTCTTGATATTACTGATGGAACAATTGGAATTGGGTCAACAAGTTCTCCATCTGATGCTCTAGCTGATGGGGATGGAATTGTAATTTATGGAACAACAAATAAGTCATTAACATATAACAATACAAAGAAAGGATTTGAAACTAACGTAGCTTGGGCAACAACTGAAACTAGATTTATTAATGTTGCGGAAAAGCATGTTATTACTAGCGGCAATACAGTCAATTTAACTTATAACGAAGCATCATCAAACATTGGATTAACAACAAATCCAACTGGTGATATTACACTAAATGTAACTGGTATTCCAACTTCAAGTGATTTTGATAGTCACACTTTAACATTCAGTGTATTTGTTAATCAAACTGGTACAGCAAGATCTTGTACTGCGGTGACATTAAATGGACGTAGTGCCACAATTCGTTGGGCAGGTGGTTCATTAGCAAACGCAACTGCTGGCGTAACCACAACATCTGGAATGGACATCTATAGTTTTACTGGTATTAATACTGTTGGTTCAGCAAGTACAACAGCAAATTATTATGTTATGGGTGTTGTGAATGGAGGATATCGTTAATTATGGCACCTATTATAAGTAGGGTTGGATTCGATAAAGGATTTGGTAGAAGAAGATCTGTCGCTCCTGTCACATTTAGTGCTAGTGGTGGAACAATAGTTGATAATGCTGGATATAGAATTCATATTTTCACATCTCCAGGTTCTTTTGTAGTTTCTAGTATAGGTGCAGGTCCAGGAACTGTTGATTATCTTGTAGTTGCTGGTGGTGGAGGAGGGGGAGGAGGACAAGATAGTGCTAGTTATGGCGCTGGTGGTGGTGCCGGAGGATTTAGAACTGCTACTGGATTTACTGTAACTTCTTCACCAGGAATTTATCCAGTTACCGTAGGTACTGGTGGTCTTGGTGGTAGTGGTGGATTTGTACCTGGATCTTCTGGAAATCCATCAGTTTTTGCTTCAGGATATGTTGGTGTTATCACCGCAACTGGTGGTGGTTATGGTGCCAGTGGTGGTCCTGGTGGTCCTGGTGGTTCTGGAGGAGGTGGGGGAGGAAGCAGCCCAACGGGTGCCGGTGGAGCAGGAAATACTCCACCAGTATCTCCACCCCAAGGAAATCCAGGAGGATCGGGCACTGGTCTTTATAATAGAGGTGGAGGAGGTGGTGCCGGAGGTTCTGGAGGACCGTCAAACGCATCCGGTATAGGTTCTCCAATCACTTGGTTACCAGCATCTTATGGAACTCCAGGACCTGCTCCGGGTAGATACTTTGCTGGTGGAGGTGGTGGTGCTATGAGTCCAGCAACTCATAATGGATCATATGGTGGTGGAGGTGCTGGTGCAGGTGCTGGAGGTCCTGGTCGTGGACAAGATGGAGCTACAAACACTGGTGGAGGGGGTGGTGGAAGTTATTATGATGGATATTCAGGTCCTACCACAGGTGGCACCGGTGGTCCCGGAATTGTAGTAATCAGGTATCTACTCTAAATAAACAATATGGCACATTGTTGGGATTTGGTAGACCCATAACTAAACCACTTCAAAAACTGACACACCCACCCCCACAGTCCGCTGATGGGGGTTTTATAATATCCGGAGACACACGAAACCGATGAGGTACTCCACGCTAGACAGATTGATTTTTGTCACATCCTTCCTGGTTCTGATGAACTGGGGTGTTAGAGTATGTAACGTGGCAATCAACGCAGTATTCTGATGCTTACATTATACACCAGCGGGTACAAATATAGCAAGAAACGTTGTACTGATGCTGCGAATTGGTTCATTCAAAAGTATCTACCAAGGCATAAACTTGAGATCACAGTCAATCACCGAGGACTAGCACGAGAGGGAGTTTATGGTTGGTGTACTGTTCTTGATTGTAACTATCGCCCTCGTGAGTTTGAGATTGAACTACACAATCAAATGAACTCTGACTTATACCTTCAGACGCTGTTTCACGAACTCTGGCACGTTTATCAACACGTTATGGGTAATCTAAAGGATAAGCACGGTAAACGTCTCTGGAGGGGCATAGACCACACGGAGACGGACTATTCTGATCAACCCTGGGAGGTAGAGGCAAGACAGATGGAAGAACAACTTTATATTGAATACCTGGGACTGAATGATTTTGTGTATTCATTCCCTAACCGCTTGACACAACCCTGATTTTTCTTTACAATGACCTTTGTGGAGGTTGAAAAACTATGATCTCAATGAAAGCTCCAAAGACCAAAAAACGCTTTGTGAATGTAATTCCAAAGAGTTCAAAAGCAAAGAACCGCTTTGTGAACATTATGCAATCACTTCATGCGATGGAAGTAGAACAGGAAACTGAAACTCAACTCTTTCTTGTTTCTATCAATCGTATGTACTGCACATGGGTTCCTAAACAAGGAAATGAACATTGGGAGATTTGTAAATGATTGCAATGATTGCTGCTCTTACTTGTGGAATTTCGACCTATTATGGAGTAGGAGATGGTTTTCATGGACAAACTACTGCAAATGGAGAACGATTTGATGCTTATCGTTGGACAGCAGCACATCCATATCTTCCTATGGGAACAAAAATAAGAGTTACTAATCAAGACAATGGTAAACAAGTTATTGTGAGAGTAAATGACAGGGGACCATATTCACACGCTGATTTGGATCTTTCTTATGCTGCTTTTGCTCAAATTGCTTCTGTAAGGAAAGGAAACGCAGTTGTTTGTTGGAGAGTTGTTGGATGAATGCTAGTATTGCTTCTTGGATTTTAGTTTCTTGTTTAGAGGGAAACATAATTTGCCAACGCAATCTTCAGGTTCCGCCAATTAAATATTACGAACCTGGTAAATCTTGTTACATTGAAGGAGTTTTTTACACATCATGTCCAAAACAAAACTGATTGCTATTCTTTCTCTTTTGATTGCTTCTCCTGTATTTGCACAAGAGACTAAAACATATCGCCCATTTCGATATGAAACTCCTTGCCTTCTGGAGGCAGGAGTTCAAACCTATCCCGATACCTGTGTGGTGATTGAAACCCGTGAAACTGGTGGAGCACTTCGTACTCGTAATATCTTCTCTAATAAGTTTGGTCTGACTATCAAAGGACGGTTTGATAAAGAGAAAGGATATATGACCTGGGATAGTCATAACAAGTATGAATATAAGTGGGAATATAAAGTTGGTGGTAACCAAGAACTTGGTGCTTGGACTTATGTAATGCCTGGTTTTCTACTGCAAAATGTTTCTTGGGATTGAATAATTAATATTTTATAAACTGTCTTAAATAGTATTAGAATAGGAGAAAATTATGGTTGTACTTCTAACTGCAACCATATCATGCAGTCAAGCTTTGAGTGTTATTCATCGTATTCAACGAGTTATTGGATTAACGGAAGTTCAAAAAACAGAAATAGTCCAAGAGATCCGTAAAGTTATTCCTTTTTGCCCTATTACAATTAAACCAGATGGAAAATGAATCTCAAGAAACTAAATGGAATCGAGGACTTGACCTGTTTATAGAGAGCGTTCATAAACCAGATCACGAACTTCGCCAATGTGCTCATAATCAAAAGTGTTATAACGAACTTATGTCAGTTCGTGAGCACGTCCTAGAATATCTTAAAACTATAAGGCGATGAATTATTATATTTGGTTTGTTGTATTTTTAGTAGTGGCATATTTCATCGTAACGGACGAAAGTGCTGCTGCTGGATTTTATTATCTAACTCAAATTATTAAGAATAAGTTTTTGGTGTTCAAGTGGTGGATGTTGAATAATCCAAAAATGCCTTGGGTTAGATATTCTATCCATCGTCGTTCTATGAAGATGGCAGAAGAACTGATGAAAGAACTTCAAGACAAACAATAAACTGGCACACGATCCCTTGATTTTTCAGTCAAGAGGTCTTATAGTATGAGTATTGAAACACCTTCACTATGTACGACGCAACTGTTCAATTCAAGTTTGATGCAACCTGGACACCTAGTTACAGTTCATCAATCCCTGATGATGACTTTGTTCCTGAAGAACACTATTTGATTACTGCTCCTGCTGCTGATTTGAATGCAAAGCAGTATTTCAAACTGTTTGAGAAGTTCATGCTGTGTGTTGGTATGTCACCTGCAAGTATTCGTAGTGGTGCTATGTCACTTGTCTTTAATGATTATGTGAATGAGAGTGACCAACGCAAGATTTGTGAAGAGTATGAACTGACTATGGATGAAGACCTTCACAGTAAGTTTGAGGAATGGAAAGTGCGTGATGAAGAGATTGCAAGATTGGTAAAAGGTCCTATGGGAACTGTACTGACTGAAGAAGAACTGACTAATCTGGAGGAAGGTAAGTGAACCTGATTACATTCAAACATCGTGAGGATTATGGGAATGAGTATTATATTCAAGTCCTCCATAGTAAGTATTGGGCACTACTTCAAGCATCAGTTTCTTGGAATGATTATGCATCTTGGCCCTTTATCCAAGTAAAATCAGGAACTGGAACTCTCTTGAGTATTATGTTCTGGGTGTATAAGTTTGGATTTGATATTGGTGTATGTGAACGCACCTGGCACTTTGAGTATTTGAGAGAAATTGATGTGGAGGATGAAAATGTCTCTGATTGATACTCTAAACTACTTTATTCAAGACCAAGAAGGAGACCTTCAATGTTATGAATGGGATATTCGTGAAGAACTCAATCACGAAGTTAATGATGTTGATTGGTATGTAGAACAATACGACCTTACAAAACAACGAATAGAAGACCTCAAAACTATCAAATCTATCTTGGAGAACAATGGATAAATAATAATATCTGTTAAGACGGCAATCTCTACAGATAAGATTAGGTGCTCTTTGGGGCACCTTTTCTATTATAAATATTAATGCCGTCTTAATAGAATAAAAAATGACTTCACAAAGTCCAAGAATTTACACATACAAAATTACCTTTGAAGAAGTTCCATATTACTATTATGGAGTTCATAAGGAAAAATACTTTAATGAGGAGTATTGGGGTTCTCCAAAGACAAATAAATGGTGTTGGGAACTTTATACTCCAAAGAAGCAAATACTTCAACTTTTTGATTTTACTGATGATGGTTGGTTAGATGCACTTGAAGTTGAAAATAGATTAATAAAACCATTTTATAATGAAGATAAATGGTGTCTTAATGAAAGATGTAATGGGTTAGTATCTTTAAAAGTGAAAAGAGAAGTTGGAAAAAAGATGGGAGAAATTTGTTATAAAAATAAAATTGGTATATTTTCAATTAGTAAAGAAGAAAGAATATTGATAGGTAAAAAGACAGCAAAAATACATAAGGAAAATGGGACAGGGTTTCATAATATACCATTAGAAAAAAGAATTGAAAATATTAAAAAAGGTCATAAAACTCAAAAAAATCTTGGTGTTGGCTTGTATGGAATGAGTGTTGAAAAGAGAAAAGAAAACGCAAATAAAACAAACTCTCAAAAATGGATGTGTCTTGAAACAGGATTTATCACAAGTCCAGGTGCTTTAAGCAGATATCAAAAAGCAAGAGAAATAGATATTTCTAGAAGAAAACGAATAGAATAGGGACACTCTCCAAACTGGAACAAGGGCACTTGAAATCAGGTGCCCTTTATCGTATAATGACTTCATATACAACAAAACCAATCCTATGAGATTTAGGAACATAGAATTTAGATGGAGCAACTGCAACAACAAGTATGAACTCGTTAAGTGGTATCAAAACCCAAATGGTAAAAAGTGTTATGTGATTGCCTTCTTTGATAAAAACAAAGAAGGCTACGATATGAGAACCATCGGTGCTAGGTTCTTTGAGGATAAAGATGCATGGGTTGTGGGTAAGTATGCTCTGGAGTTTCTAAATGCTATCTTTATGATTGAACAAGAGGAATTGAATTATGACTGACGCAGCATACAAAGTTTGGGAAGCATTCAAAGCAGAATTGATTGTAGAACCCACAGATGATATGAAAGAAGCATTAGCATCTTCTATTCGTGAGGTTGTTATTGAAGTAATACTTAAGTATATGCAGTATGCTGAATGGGAAATAGTCAATAAAATTATGGAAGACATTAATGAACTTGCTGATGAATTGGAGGCTCTAAAATGAAATTTGAAGGATTTGATTGGGCAATTTTTTCTTTGTTTTTTGGTATAATCGTTGCTGGTAGTATCATCACCTATGATGCTCAACAACAACGAGTAACATTCCAACAAACATACAATAAGAACTTGGAGTGTCGTCAAGAACTCAAAACCCAAACGATGGCAAGAGTGAATGACATTTGTGGTCCTGTTCCTGTGATTGGAGATTTTGTGAAATGAACGAAACACTCAATAAGAACCTCACACTCATTCAAGAGGTTGCTAACAAAGCCCTGGAACTTCATAAGAACTCCACAGAACGATTTAGTGGTGTAAATTATGCTGACCTACGAGTGGTGGATGTATGGGTGAAGTATAGTATTCACGAAGAGGATTTGGAGTATGGTGTGTTGATTGAAGAGTGCTCACCAACTGCTTATGATTTCCAGGATTATATGTTAGAATACCTGAAAGATAATCTGCCTAATAATTTGGGGTGGAGCATTTATGTGGAGTTGGAATGGTGATGACTAAAACTCAATCAGCATTAGAACGAGTTATTATTGAACTTGATAGTTGGTGTGATAATTGGACACCGACATCTTATAATGACCCTCGCATTAGTTTGAGACAGATTGCTGACCGAGCCCGTAATGTTTTAGAACAAGAGAAAAATGACTATGATTTTAGATGAAGAAATCCTCAAACTTGTAAAAGAACACTTTGAAGAAGATTGGGATGAGAATGATGGTTGGGAGTATTCTGGAAACTTTGATGCCTTTGTGAAGTTTGCCCAAGAAATCTTTCAAATGGGTTATAATGAAGGTAGTTATGATATGTCCTACTATGAGTGATAAAGATGACTTACGAAGTTCAAACTTGGGATGATGCAGATAAAACTGTGTATTATGAAACCGTAAAGGATGCTATTGATTATGAGAATGCTCGTGATATAATTGTAGAGAAGTATCCAAATCGTAAAGTAATTGCTGTGATTAGAAAATGAATTTACTTGAAACACTTGAATACTTTCTCACAGAAACCGCAGCAGATATGGATGGTTTGTCTTGGGAAATCCGTGAGGAAACTAACTATGAGGACAACAACATAGAATATTTGACTGAATGTTATGACTTCAATAAAGAACTTTATGATAATCTCAAACAAATCAAACTGATGATTGAAGAGAAAGACCCTGTAAAACAAATCCTCAACGACCCTAATGATGAACTGATTGAAAAGTTTGTGGAAAAGAAAAAAGAAGTTAATGATAAACTGATTGAGAATGTGCTAAAATGGTCTGATAAAGTTTTAGATGGTATTGATTTGAATGAAAAACTACCCGATGAAGAAAATGACTGAACCAACAGACACAGAAATCCTTGAATTTCTACTCAATCAATTTCATCCACACAATCTCCAAATGAATGGTGAAAGTGATTGGGTGTTTATGAATGGTGGGTCTCGTATGAACCATCTAAAAGGAAAAACCGTAAGAAATGCTGTGATTACTGCTATGAGGGCAAAATGACTGAAAGAATAGGATATAAACTCAATCCAAAGAAACTTGTGGGAGCACCTCAAGGTATTCTTCCTTTTATTTGTGGTGCTTTTTATTACACCGAAGATTTTGAGTATTTTGATGTAATCAAACCTTATCTTGATATTCCAGAACCACACAAGTCATTAGAACAAATCCAACAAGAACTGGATGAGAAGTTTGAGAAACTGATTGAGAAAACTCATCTTGAATATAGGATTGGGCACAATTGGTTGTATAAGAAAAAAAGGTATGAGGAGTTCTGTAAGAGGCAGGATGCTGACTTTGAGTATGCCCGTGAGAATGGATTTTTCCCACCTAAACTTACAGGAACATTAGATTACTCTAACCTTATTGCGACTGGTAGTAATATTACTTCCAGTTTTGTGATTAGGTGTGGAACTGATAATGCAGGGTATTATACTATTGGTGCTGGTATTGTGAAATATTATATGAATAAGAAACCTAACTGGTTGGTGAGGAATTGTGCTAAAATCTTCTTTGACTTTACTTGGAAAGATGTATGAAATACCCACAATCAGTGAATAAATCCATCTTCATTAGAGAAGTGTATGAAGATACTTATGAAACCCCATATGACTATATTGTAGATAGTATGATTTGGGAAAATCGTGTTGATGAACTTCATACGATTTGGTGTAAAGGTAAAACACCAAAGGTGGATGGGAAATGAGATACTATGAAACCAGAACTTACGAGCACCAAAAGGACTTTGATGAAAAGAACCGAGCACAAAAGTATCTCACAGAATACCGAGATAAGTATCTTCATCTCCGTAAGGAAGTTCGTAATCTTGTAAGAGAACAAAACCTTACTATCACTCCTGATTTTGCTAAACTGATTGGAATGAAATGACTAACCCTCTTATAGACAAATATTTTGAGTTATACCCCGAAAAGAAAGAGAAACCAAAACTTCCAAGAATAGAAGATTATGAGGGTGAAGAAACATTTGCAGATGAACTGAAAAAACTTCGGGATACTTCAACTATTCCTGTTAGTAAAATCAAATCTTATGACCTTGATGATTTGAAAACTTCTTTTCAACAAGTAGCAGAACAACTCCAAAATGATGAGGCACAGGTGATAAGTATGAATATGGAATTTGGAGACCATATGAATAAAATGACATTTGAGGTTTATGTCTATAAACCTTGAAGAACTCCAAAAGTTCTTGGATGATAATAACATCACCTTTGAAGAGTATATGAGAGAGAATATGATTACCGATGAAGAACGGAAATATGTTGATAAGATATGGGTGGATGCGATTTATAAGAACTTTGGTGAGGACACTTGAAGAACTGGCACAGGAGCATCCCACAGGTGCTCCTTTTGGTCTATAATACTCTCATACACAAAGGAACTCCAAATGACTGTTGAAATCACCAATCAAGTTCGTATTCAACAATACGAAGATTTTTGGTATACAGTAGAAGACACTCACCTTGATGTAGGGTGTGATGGTTGCACCATTTCTTATTGGGAGAATATGGTGATTACTGGTGATAAACGAGTTCAGCATATTTGTATGAATGAAGAACAAGCACTTGCTATTGCTGATGCCATCTACAAACTCTTCAAAAAGGACTGAAATGACTGCTTTCACATACAAAGGATATGGTAG
>OGVZ01000109.1_pt1 | contig 12559 bp, 14 predicted proteins | sample 1575881 | NCBI WGS metagenome assembly OGVZ01 (sample SAMN07581520, study PRJEB24739) | freshwater metagenome | place: Singapore | collected 2015-01
GATGTGCAGAAGGCGATGATGAAGGTGCAGGCGGCATTGGCGCTGGTGAACGGAGCGACGGCTTTGGCCAACACGCTCAACAAGGATTCCGCACTGATGGTTAACCTGAACGCAGCGGCACAGCGTGTTTACGCAGTCGCGGTCGGTACAAGTTCAGGGGCGCTCAAATTGTTCCGGATTGCGCTGGTCAGCACAGGTATTGGTGCGGCTGTTGTTGCCGTTGGACTGCTGATTGCCAACTTCGACAAGCTCACGGCGGCGGTTCAAAGGTTTATCGGCATGCCGGTCAAGGAAAACCTTGATGGTCAGATTAAGTCGATGGAGCGCATGGCGGAGCTGGCGAAGGAGAGGGGTGCAACCGAGGAGCAACAGTTCAAAGCGCAGTTTGACATCAGCCGAATGCGCATTAAGAATGCCAAGGATGAGGATGAGCGTGCTGAGGCTTACCATCAGCACAACTTGTTGCGGGCGCAGTACGAAACATTCAAGAAAAAGGAGGCAGCGGACAAGCAGGAAGCGATTGACAAGGATGCGGCCGATAAGAAGGAGAAAAGGGACAAGGCTGCGGAGGCGGCACGTCAGAAGCGTGAGAAGGCGGCAGAGGCAGCGGCGGCAAAGCAACAGGAGCTTGATGGTATTATTGCGAGCAGCAGGCAGGCGCTGTTAGAATCAAGCCTGTCTGCTGACGAGCGTGAGCTGGAGCAGATTGACCTGAAGTACGAAGAACAGCTCGCCAAGGTCAAGGGCAACGAGGAGGCGACCAACTTAATACTCGCTAACCTGCGCAACGAAAGAGTAGCTAAGATTCAGGAGCAGCAGGACGCTGCGGATCAGGCGGAGCTTGATGCACAAAAGGCTCAGCTGGATTATCAGATACAGCTGGAGGATGAGTTTTTTGCAGAAAAGGAAAAGCAAAGGCAGGAGGATGAGGCGCGGGAGAAGGCGTACAACGAGGCGCGGGTGCAATTTTACAATCAAGCGTCGGGCAGCATTGTTGAAATCATGCGGGCGCTGGGCGGCAAAAGCAAGGGCGTGATGTTGGCAGCATTGGCGCTCGAGAAAGGAATGGCCATAGCGCAGGTTATCATCAATTTGAACAAGGAGCTTGCAGGCATCAACGCCAACGCAGCGCTTAACCCTGCCAACGCCTTAACCGCTGGTGCTGCTGGCGTGACACAGGCGGCAACATTAAGCACAATGGCAAAGGTTAACGCAGCCTTGAGAATTGCGTCTATTGCGGCCACAAGCATCGGTCAGGTAAAAAGCATTACCGGTGGCGGCCAATCTGCTGGCGGTGGTGGTGGTGGTGGTGCAATATCGACAGGCGGCGGCATGGCAGCGCCAACAGGCAATGCGCTTAACCCAAACAGCCAGCTGATCAACCCGAACACTGGGCAGGCACAAATGCCACCATTGCGGGCGTATGTGGTGGAATCCGACGTCAGCGGAATACAACAGCGCCTGCGCACAATACGGCAATTTGCACAGTTGGGCGCGCAATGATATTTACAACCATGGAGCTACCAGTTTACTTAATGACCATTGACGAAGTTGACGAAGGCGTCAGCTACGTTGCGCTCGTTGAATCACCTGCCATTGAGCGACCTTTCCACGCCTTTAGCAAAGAGAAAATGCGGTTTAGCGAAACCGGTGAGAAGCGCGTGCTGACAGGACCATTGATGCTCGCCGATACGCCAATACTGCGCCGGGATAAGACAAGGGGCGAGTATTACGTTATTTTTCAAAAAGAAACCATCCGCAAGATGGTCCAGAAGTATTTTAAGCAGGGCAATCAGCACAACGTGAATGCTGAGCATCGTCAGGAGCTTGATGGCGTGTATATGTTTGAGTCCTACCTGATTGACCGGGAGCGTGGCGTTAATCCTCCGACTGGCTACGAGGATGTTGCCGATGGCAGCTGGTTTGGCAGCTTCAAGGTGGACAACGACGAGGTATGGGCAAATCGTGACGAGTTTACAGGCTTCAGCATTGAAGGCTACTTTGGAATGCAGCCGACGGAGGCTGAAGTTGAAGTGGCGATGGCGGAGTTTGCTGAGGCGTTTCAAAGTTTTTTGCATACTATTTCTAAACCTGATATTTAAGCACATGAACCTTTCTGAAAAACTACAAGCATTGACACAGGCGCTTCGCCAGTTCAGTGCGACACCAGCACCCGCTGCGCCATTGGCGTTCAGCGATTACAAGCTGGAAGATGGCACGATGGTCCGCGTGGATGGCGAGCTTGCTGTTGGCACGCTCGTTTACGTTGTGACCGAAGAAGGACTGCTACCTGCACCTGATGGTGCGCACAGCATACCTGAAGTTGGCGTGGTCACTACCGAAGGCGGCAAGATTGTTGAGATTGGCGAAGTTGCACCGGCGCCTGTTGCACCTGAAGCTGTCGAGGCTCAGGAGGTCGAGATTGAAGTTGCGCCGGAAGAAGCTGCACCTGCTGATCCACACGAGGAGCGCATGGTCGCGATGGAAACAGCCATTGCTGCTTTGGCTGCAAAAGTTGAGGAGCTGATGGCGAAACTTGGCGGTGAAGTGGAGGCAACAGCCAAGCGCTTCAGTACGATTGACACGGCGCTGTCTGCGCTGGCGCAGATGCCGACGGCAGCACCAAAAAAGAGAGCGAGCGATGCGGTTGTGGAGAGCGTGAAGATGAGCAGAGCCAATCGCCTTGCTGAATTGAATGAAACCTTAAAAAACCTAAAAAAATAAACTATGTCATTTTCAGTTTCCACACTAACCGACTACGTTGAGCAAAATAAGCTCCCGTTGTTGACGACTGCCGTCTTTGACGCAAAGACACAGCAACTTATGCAAAAGCGCGTTGGCATCAAAAACCAAGAGGCGCTAAACCTCATGGACACCGACGCGGTGTTCCAATCCGCCACTGCTTGCGCATGGAACGCCAGCGGCACGACTACATTCAGCCAGCGCACGATAAGCGTGGCGCGGGTGAAGATTCAGGAGGAGTTGTGTCCTCGTGAGTTGGAAACCAAGTGGCTCGCAACACAGCTTTCCGCTGGAAGCAACTACGAGGGTGTACCTTTCGAGCAGGCTTTCGCAACGCAGAAGGCAAAGCGAATCGCCGCCAACATCGAAACAGCCATTTGGCAGTCAACATCAGCAACTGGCGCTTCAGGCTGGACAGGTTCAGCAACTTCGGTGAGTGGTGACGCTACCTTGAACAAGACCGTGGGACTTTTACATTTGATGGAAAAAACAACGGCATCGGCTTCAATCGTCAGCTCGCTTGCAGGTGCTGCCTTCAGCGACGCAACTGTTGTTAGTGCATTTGAGAACGTGTACCAAAACATCCCTGTTGCGATCATCAGCAAGCCTGACTTGGTTGCCTTCTGCGGATGGGATGTGTACAGATTACTGGTCAACAAGCTGGTAGGCCTAAACCTGTTCCAAGGCGACCTTGGCAACCTGTCAAGCGGTGAGTTTTTCTACCCGGCAACCAACATGAAGGTTGTGGCGGTCAATGGAATGAACAACACACGCAGGATTGTGGCGACTTCGCTGGAGAATCTGTTTTACGGCACGGACCTGCTCAGCGACGAAGATCAGTTCAGAATTTGGGCGAGCTACGACAACGACCAAGTTCGCTTCCAAGCTGCGTTCAAGTACGGTGTGCAGTTTGCTTTTCCAGAGCAGATGGTGCTGTACAAAGCGTCGAACGCGACTACTCCAGCAGGCTGATAAAAGGGGAGGGTGTAATAACCCTTCCCACTTCTTTCTTTTGTACAACATAAACTAAAAAAGAAAAATATGCCTTGCGCTCTAACCACAGGATACAAATTAGGTTGCCGCGACAATGTCGGCGGCATCACGGAGGTTCGCCTCATCGCTTTTAATTCAGTCACCGGCACCATTGGAGTCAACGGCAGCGGCGTGGTGACTGGAACATTCCCATCATCGGGTTTTTACAAGTACGAAGTGCCGAAAGGTGCGGGGCAGTTCACTGAAACTGTCAACGCCTCAACCGAAAATGGCACGATCTTCTATCAACAGGAGCTGACCTTCCCGATTAGCCGCATGGATCAGAACGTGCGCAACGAGATACGTCTGCTTGGCTTGAACAGGCTTATGGCTATCGTCACCGATAGGAATGGCAAGTATTGGCTACTTGGGCGATATAACGGCATTGACATAACCGGAGGCACTGCGCAGACAGGTACGGCGATGGGTGACCGGAATGGGTACGAGATGACGTTTACAGGCATGGAGGAATTGCCATGCAGCGAGGTCAGCTCGTCGATAATTTCTGCCTTGACAAGCGGCACACAAATCACTGGCGGTTCGTAAGTTTACAGCGTGTATTGGTTGGAAGCCCTGCGTGTTGGTTCGCAGGGCTTTTTTTTTGTTTAGCTTTGTGATATGAGAGTGTGCATTGTGTACAACCAACACCCGACAGGGTGCAGCTATTACCGGCTGGAGATGCCAAGCAGCCGAGTGCATGAGATGTTTGGCGAGGAAGCGGAGTTTGTCAGCATCGCTGATGTGCGCACGATGAGTGCAGAGGAGCTGAGGACGATTGATGTGTTCCTGTACAATCGAACATGGGTGGCGGGACCATTAGATGCGGTTAAGCCTGTTGCAGACATCCTGCGTCAGTATGGTGCGAAGATAATTTTGGACATGGACGACTATTGGCACTTAGGCACTGGTCATTCATTCTACAAGCACTACCTTGATACCAAGATGCCGGCGGTTATTGCTGAACACATCAGGCTGGCGGATGCGATTATCACCACCACAACGTACCTGCGTGACGAGCTGGTGAAGCTTAACCCTAACGTGACGATTTGCGAGAACGTGCCTCACCTGCTGTACGAGCAGTACAAGCCAAACCCGACGCAGAGCGACAAGGTGCGCTTCGGTTACTTCGGTGCGGCTCAGCATACGGAGGACGTAGCGTTGCTTGAGTTGCCACTGTCGCGATTGTGCGACGACCAATCGCTGGAGGGGCGGTATATGCTGTATTTGGCTGGGTGGAACGACAACAACCCGATATATCAGCAGTACGAGCAGGTGTTCAGCAACAGGGGTAAGAACAACAACTACGGACGCATCAAGGCGGCTGACATATACAGCTATGTTGGTGGCTACAACTTCGTGGATGTTGCCCTTGCGCCGCTGCGCGACAATAAGTTCAACAGGCTGAAGTCGGAGCTGAAGGTTACGGAGGCGGCGTGGATGAACAAGGCCATCATCGCCAGCAACGTCTGCATGTATGCTGACTGCATCACCGACGGCTGGGATGGCGTACTGGTGGACGAGAAGCAGCCGAAGAAGTGGTATAAGTCGATGAAGGCAATGATCAACGAGCCAGCGATGGTGCGTGAGATGGCAGACAGGCTGACGGCCAAGATGCAGGCGCGGTTTGACATTGACGAGATTACCCGGCGCAGGTTCAATTTGTACAAAAACGTCGCAAGGGATATTTCAATAAAAGAACTTCATGCTATACCTCAAGGCGAACCAAGCCAACACGATAGTATTAACGGTGACGGAGCGGTCAGTGAGTGCAACGACTTACAGATTGCGGCTGACCAACCTTGCAACGCTTGACACTACCGACGTGACCATTGCAGCGTCCGCCAACCTGTCATCATACACTGACCGCTTCGACAAATTTACAATATCACTGGGAGCAGTTGACAAGGGGCAGTATCGCTATGATGTGGTGCAGAATCCTTCGGGCAGTGCCAAGGTGGTAGAAACCGGGCTGGCGATGGTTGAAACGACCGAGGGCAGCTTCACCAGCACAACCAATTCAATTGACTACGTTAGTTACAACTTATGAGTACAAATTTGAAATTCAGTTTCATCCCGCAGGTTGATTATCGATACCCGCTGATGCTGCAGTCGAAGGCCAACGACCTGTACACCTTCGGCGAGATGAACGACTACCCGTACTATCTGCTCGACATTTACAAGAAGTCAGCCAAGCACAACGCTATTATTAACGGCAAGTGCAATTACATCAGCGGCAAGGGGTGGATGGTAGATGCGGACAAGCAGACGGTTGCACAGCAGGCGAAGGCGGAGGCGTTTATGGCGGACGTGAATGAGGATGATGACCTTGATGACTTGACGCAGAAGTTCGTGCTGGACCTTGAGCTATTCAACGGCTTCGCACTGGCGGTGACGTGGAACAGGGGCGGTGGTATTGCGTACCTTGAGCATGTGCCATTCGAGAAGGTGCGGGTGTCGCTGGATGACAGTATGTTCCTGATTGCGGATTGGTACGACGAGCGGATGGTTCGCCAATATCCCAAGGGAGCTGAGGTTGAGCGAATGCCCAAATTCGATCCGAAGAACCGCGTGGGCAAGCAGCTTTTTTATTACCGGCACTACGCAGCAGGTGTCAAGCACTACCCATTGCCAAACTACCAAGGTGCGCTGGCGTACATCGAGTGTGACGTTGAGATTGCCAAGTTCCATATAAGCAACATCCGCAACCAGTTTTGGGGCGGGCAGATGATCAACTTCGCCGATGGCATCCCTACCGACGAAGAAAAGCAGGAGATTGAGCGTCAGATGCGCAACAAGTTCAGCGGCGCAAACAATGCCGGGCGGTTCGTACTGACGTTCAGCACGGCGAAGGAGAACGCACCGACAATTCAGTCGTTGACGCCAAGCGATTTGGATAAGCAGTTTGATTTGCTTAACAAGCAGATACAAGAGGAGATTTTTGTCGCTCACAACGTAACGTCGCCAATGCTGTTTGGCATCAGAACTGAGGGGCAGTTGGGAGGACGCAAGGAACTGGCGGAGGCGTTTGAGCTGTTCAAAAACACGTACATCATGAACCGCGTGTTGATTGTCGAGCGTATGATTAACTACCTGACCAGCTTCAACGGCTTTGAGTGCCTGTACCTGCAGCCGTTTGATCCGATCACTGAACAGCTGAGCGAGCAGGCGCTGATGCAGATTTTGACGCAGGATGAACTGCGCGAAAAGGCGGGCTATGAGCCAATCGAAAAGCAGGAGGCAGCAACACCCACAGCAGAGGGCGATGTGGCCGTCGAAGCGTCCGCAAGCGTAAATGAAGCCATCCGCACGCTATCAGGCAGGCAGTACCAAAACCTGATGCGTATTGTGCGCCATTACAGCCAAGGCAAGGTCACGCTGGAGCAGGCGAGAACGATGTTGATGGCTGGCTTCGGCTTGGATGCGTTGCAGGTGGACCAGCTGTTGGGGGTGAAGGAGCAGGCGTTTGAGAGCGAGGCGGATGAGCTTGAGTTCCTTGCCAACATCGGGCAACAGTTCGGCGAGCTGCGTGAGGACTTTGAGGTGTTGCAGGAGCGTGAGCTGGACTTCAACGAATATGGCGAGGCGGAGTTCTTTATGCAGTTTGCACTATCGGAGGACGAGAAGGAGCTGGATGAGCGGATAATCAAGTACAGGCGCAAGCGACAGGACGCCACTGTGGAGGAGATGGCCAAGGAGTTCGGGGTGAGCAAGGCACGCATCCGCAAGCGCATCCAGTATCTTCTGCAGGTCAACAAGTACCCGCTCAAGCGTGGTATTGATGAGGTCACGAAAGAGGAGAAAGTGCCTGAACCTATCGTCGAGGTGCGCTACCGCTACGACTGGCGGCCGGAGTACCGAAGCCTGAGCAAAGCAGATGGTTACGATAAGAGCCGTAAGTTTTGCCAAGTGATGATGGATTTGAGCGCGACAAGGTTGTACACGCGTGACGACATTAACCAGCTGACGGCGCTGATGGGATACAGCGTGTGGGAGCGCAGAGGCGGGTGGTTTACGCTGCCCAGCGGATTGCACAGGCCGAGCTGTCGCCACATGTGGGTGCAGCAGTTGGTAATGAAAAAGGGCAAGGAAGTTTCAAAAATTGTAGAATGAGCAAGGCACTATTTATTTCAGAAAATACGTTAATCGAAAATTCGGTGATTACCGAGAACGTCAGTTATACGCAGATTCGCCCTACGCTGGTTAAGGTGCAGGAGATGCACATCCAGCCTGCTGTTGGCTCGGCACTATACAATGAGCTGGTGACAGAGGTCATCGCCGGTACTTTGTCGGCAAACAACACGACACTTATGCAGACGTACATTCAGCCTGCCATCATTCAGTGGATGTACTTCGAGTTGCCGATGGTGCTGGCATTCAAATTTATGAACAAAGGCATGGACCGCAGGAACAGCACTGAAAGCCAGTCGATGAGTGAGCGGGAGATTACGAGGTTGATGGACAAAAGCCGGGATGATGCAGAGTGGTACACTGAGCGCATCACGCGCTATTTGCAGGAGAACCACACGCTGTTCCCGCTGTTTGACAACCCACCAACAGCCATTGACACGATTTACCCGGCGAACAGCTCCTACCAAACCGGTATGGTATTGGGCAGGCGTGGGCGCTATCGTGATCCGCTTGACTACCCGGAGAACAGACGCAACTACTTTTGATGGCGCATTCCAAGAATATAAACAAATTAAAGCAGTATTATGAGCAGTTGGGTAACAGTGAAAAACGACCTGATAGCTTTTGCGGAGTCGCACCTTCAGCTGAACGCTGTGGGCTTCGGCGATCCGCTGGCCATCGGGACCGACAACACAATCAACCTGCGGACAACCGACAGGGATAGAGTGGTGTACCCGCTCCTGTTCGTTGATGCGCAGAGTGCGTCGATGCCGATGGGATCGACCAACCTGACCATCAGCGTACTTGTTATGGATAGGGTGGCCGACCTGCGTGGCTTGGATTCAACTGTAACCGGGAGCGTGGTGTACAGATGGACCGACAACGAAGACGAGGTGCTGAGCGACACGCTGCGAATCATGCAGGATTTTGTGGCGGACTTTACCGATGATCCGGCAAAGGACTACACCATCATCGGCTCGGTGAGTGCGACGCGGTTTGTGGAGGCGCGGGATGACAAGGTCGCAGGATGGCAGGCAACGGTGGTGCTGGAGTTGCCGTTCAGCAGGAACGTTTGTCAAATTCCGACAAGCTGAGCAGGCAGCGGTTGTTGCATAGAAATAGGCAAAATGATATTTGTAATTAAAATTAGAAACCATGAATGTAGGACAACAACTTGACGCTATAATTGGGCGCGGGCAGACGATGCAGATGGTAACGTCGGCGGCTGCGGTGACTGGTGCAACCTTTGAGGTGCTGGTGGTAAATGTGGCGGCGACATTTACGACGCTGACTGATTCGAGCGGGCAGAATATGCTGAGCGCCGCAAGCAGCGGTGGTCACAACCTGAGCGGTGTGAGCGTGGCGGCTGGCATGATTATCAGTGCCAACGCAGGGCGCACGATTGCAGCGGTGACGCTATCGGCAGGCTCGGTGATGGGAATTACGATGCAGAGGGAGAACCTTACAACGGCTGTCTGATGGCTTTAGGGCGAGGTTATGCGTTGCCCTTCATTGCGGGCAAACAAGGCAGCGGCGGTGCTGGCGGTGCATACGGCTTGCTTTGGCAGGAGGCGATTAACGCCAACGTGCCACCTTTGACTGCCGAGGACTTTGACGCGGGGCAGGGGAGCTGCTTGTTTACGCGCGGTAAATCGCTGTATGATGCGGTTGAGACCAAGCCATCGCTGTTGATTGTGCCGCAGATGAGAGGCTCGGGCAAGCTGGCGGTTGACATACCATCGCCTGTGTTTTTTGACGTGACGCGGGCGACAACAGCGACGAGGGTGAACAGCAGCGGCTTGATAGAAAGCGTGGCAAGCGGAGTGCCGAGGCTCGATTGGTATGCGACGCCGGCTACGCAAGACCTACCGGCGACAGGTTGCCCTGCGCTTTTGGTTGAGCCGAGTGGGACGAATTTGGTGAGGCAGAGTGAAAATTTTGGTACGACTTGGACAGCTGTTAATAGCACTCAATTATCTACTAATGTCACGGCAACGCTTGATCCTGCAGGAAGCAATACGGCGGATTTAATTTTTTGTCAGGCCTCAGGAAGCGTTGCGCAAGGGTTTAGCCAAACTATAACCGCAGCACCAAGCGGCACATATACAATGTCTGTGTTTCTAAAAAAAGCTGTAAATTTTGATTTTTTTAGATTGCAATTTACTGATGGGGCTAATGTTTCTTATCAGGCTTATTACAACATTGCAAACGGAACAGTTGGCACAATTCCTTCAGGCAGCACGGCTACTATAACTCATTATGGCAATGGCTGGTATCGAGTGACACACTCACGCTCAACCGCAAGCGGAAATGTTATTATGGGTTTGCGCTTGGCAAGTGCTGACAACCAAGCTAATGTCGCTGCCGATGGCAGTAGTGGCTCATACGCTTGGGGCGCACAACTCGAAGCAGGCACAGTCGCGACCACCTACATCCCCACAACCACGGCAGCCGTCACCCGGAACGCTGACCTTGTCAACGCCAGCGGCTCAACCATCAGCGGGCTGATTGGGCAGACGCAGGGGACGATTTATGCGGAGGTAATAGTCAGCAAGCTGTTAGGCTCTGTACAGCGCTCAATCGTCAACATCGGTAACAGTACAAGCAATCGTATATTTTTGGGATATACAGGCTTGGAAAGCAATAAAATACGTTTTTTAGTTTCCGACAGCGATGGCGACCGGGCTGACTTTCGCATCAGCGCTGCCGCAACAGGCGTGCTGAAAATTGCGGCGAGGTACAGCTCAGCTGATTCCAATTTGTACGTCAACGGCGTGGCAGCCAGCGAAACAGCCGACCTCAGCTTTAGTCTTTCCGCCTTGCAGCACCTGCACATAGGTCACAACCTTGATGACTTGCTGCAATTCAACGACACAATCAGAGCGGTGGCGCTGTACGAATCAGCGCTCACCAACGACGACCTGCAAACACTAACCACCTAACCATGCCGACCTTCCGCAAATACGCATTTCAGCTTCAGGCAGACTACGACGCACTGCCCACACCGACAGGCACCGCTGTTGTCCTTGGCGACATTGATGGCTACTTTTGCGTGGATGTGCTGTGGGAAGGCGAGCCTGACCTTGCCTACCTGAACTACACCGTTTGGCCTGAGCCGATTGGTGCCCACTGCTTCGCAGGCTGGGAGGAGCAATACGAAAAGGACTATAACAACAGCAAACAATGGTAGAATTACTGAAATCCCTCGGCATCAATCTGGGCTTGACGCTTGCGGGCTTTTTCGGCTCGCTCCTGCTACTTCCACGGCAGAAAAATTGGAAGATGCAGCTTGTGGCGGTGCTATCCGGCACGCTGTCTGCCACCTACATCGCGCCTGTACTGATTGGCATATTAAACGTGCAGGCTGCCAACATCGAGTACGGCTTGGCGTTTATAGTAGGATTTAGCGGGGTGAAAATTACCGAGGTGCTGGAGGTGCGGATTATGAAGCTGCTGAAAAGCACACCGAACAACCAATGACGCACGAACAGTTTTTGAAGCTGGCGTTAAGCTACCAGAAGCAGAGGCAGATGATTGAAAACGCCTACAAGGCTGGCGTTGACTTGACGGATTTTTGCGATAATTACGAAGCGTGCATCGAGGTACTGATTGAAGATGCGTTCGGCAATGCAGGACTGGGCTGGTGGAATTGGTACTGCCATGATGCCAAATTTGGTACGAAGTCGTACACCGATTCCGATGGCAAACCAACGTGGGGAGCGCATGATGCGGAGGGCAATCCAATTTGTTATTCGTGGGACACGCTATTTGAGGAGATGCAGAAAAACCAACCAAACCAACACCATGAAAATAACCCGGCATGCAGCGAACGTCCACACGTTTGATTGCGAGGGGAAAGAGGCGGAGTTTTTGCTCATCAGCGACCTGCACTGGGACAACCCAAAGTGCGACCGTGAGCTGCTGACAAAGCACCTGAAAGAGGCTGTCGAGCGCAACGCATACATCATCATCAACGGCGACTTCTTCTGCCTGATGCAAGGCAGAGCAGATCCACGCAGGGCAAAAAATGAAATACGCCCTGAACACAACCGGGGCAACTACCTGCAAGCGGTTGTGAACGATGCCGTTCAGTGGTTCAAGCCATTTGCAAAGCATATTGCCTTAATTGGCTACGGCAACCACGAAACAAGCGTAATCCGGAATGTAGAGTTTGATGCCCTGCAGATGTTTGTCACCTTGCTCAACCACGAGTGCGGTACTGACGTACAGCTTGGCGGCTACGGCGGTGCGATACTGTTTGGCTTTGCGCACATCCCAAACATAACCAACCGCACACGCTTTGCGATGCACTACTACCACGGCTCAGGCGGAGGTGGTCCAGTGACTAAAGGTGTTATCCAAGACCAGCGAATTATGGCGATGGTTGAGGGCTACGACTGCACGTGGCAAGGACACGTTCACGAGCTGTACCACCACATCAACATCATCACCTACCTGAATCGCAGCGACTATATGCTGCGGCAGAGGCCGTTGCATCAGATCAGGACTGCAACCTACAAGGAGGAATATGATGGCGGTATTGGTGGCTTTCACGTTGAGCGGGGCAGACCGCCAAAACCTTTGGGCGGGTATTGGATGAAGCTGAAGTTGGTGAAGATAAAAAACGGCAAAATAGAAACCCGTGTTGTTGAGGCGA
>OGVZ01000110.1_pt1 | contig 12541 bp, 10 predicted proteins | sample 1575881 | NCBI WGS metagenome assembly OGVZ01 (sample SAMN07581520, study PRJEB24739) | freshwater metagenome | place: Singapore | collected 2015-01
GTTTCCCAGTCACGATAGCTGAAATGATGGGACTTGGTGAAAATGGACCAGCTATCATTGCAGGACCAGATGAGCTGTTTGGCAACTTTAACGGGCTGTTCAGAGATAAGATCTTTGTGGTCGTCAATGAGCCTAGCTCGGATCGTGAAGATCATAGCAAACAGCTGAAGTCGATGATCACCGGCACCGAAAGTGGTGTCGGCCTTTGGCTCAAAGAAGAAGTAAGACTGAGCGTCTGAGTTCATCATTGACTGAAGGTCAACGTTTACGGTAGCGCAGCAATGCGACTTGAGAGCCGTCATATACTTGTGAGAAAGCTCACCACCGATGATGATAGGACGATCCCATCCTTCAGCAAGTTGGTACTGATAGGTCACATCGGACAGATAATCATCCAAGAACCAACCGTTGGTGGTGTTTTTGGTCTTGGTGGTCATCAAAGTACGAGCGGCATTCACAGTAGAACCTGCGTTGTAGGCGAACTTACCGAAGTTGGTAGAGATGTAGTTCACGGCCTCTTCGTTCATAAAACGCTTGAGAGCCTGAAGGTTCATCGCCAACTGCCGAGCGATGTAGTTCTCGTCATTCTCACAACGAGGAGCCAAATCGTCAAGGCTGACCGACCACCTGCGAGAAGCACCGGTGGCAGGGTCAATGTTGTAAACGGTAGAAGTTTCACCGTAAGTTGGGCCTGCTGCGCAGTTCAACTCAGCGGAAGTGGAAGTCCCGGCATCGTTCATACGAGGCTGGTACACGACCTCAACCTGGCGGTAGTGGCCGTTCTTGGTGTCAATCTGGTTTTGGATGATACCAGATTCGTTCATCGGGGAAGTGATCGCCCGAAGAGTGTTGATGTGTCCAGGAAACATCGTTGGGTCGGCATTGAAATAGCCGTCATCCAAACGACCTTGAATATCGGGACACGATACGAAGGATGAAAAAGCGTATGACATTTTTTTGGAATGAAAGAAAAGGTTTGTCGGCTATTTCTTGCCAAGCCAGGCACTATGGAGTTTATTGTCCCCCACCCGACACATCATCGTGCGTTAATCTCTTCTCTATGTCTCGCGGCCCTTGGGTGCAAGTACCGCTCACGAGTACCTTCTTTTGTACCGGAGGTCGTTGTCCGAATTGGCTCTGCGCCTTGCTTTCCTGCCTCTCCTGCCTTCTTGAGCATTTGAGCCTTGTCAGCCTCGGTGCGAACCAACTCTTCGGGTGTCAAATAACCGGTTCCCTTCTCGTTCTTGATTTGGTTTCCGTTCTTATCTGTCACCACCAACTTCCCGTCCGACAATGCAAAGATATAACGCTCATTCAATTCTAAGTCAAAGCCCTTCTTAGCGAACTGATTGACCGAATCGCTCCACGAAAGGCTTGACTTAATCTTCATCACCTCTTGGTTAATGATGTAGTTATCAATGGCTTTCTGCGATTCAACCTCCTTCTGCTCCAACTTTTGCGTCAACTCGTTGGCCAAAGATTCGTACTCACCCTTCTGCTTTTTGAGTTCGGCAAGTTGAGCCTTGTAGCCTTCATCGTCCTTCCCGGTACTCTTGGCCTGCTCCTTCAAGTCCTCAATCTGCGTATTGATACGCTGTTGAGCAACCTCAAACAAGTCGGACAGTTTCTTGCCCTTCACATCGTCCTCGGTCAAGTTGAAGGCTCTCTTGAACTTTGTCTCAAGACTGCCGAGAGTTTTTCCGGTCACACGATTACGGATGTCCTCATCGTCAACGGCCACCTCACGGGACACATACTTCTTCGCAAGTTCTTCCTTGAACTCGTCAAGGGATGCAAACTCTTTCTCTTGGTCAAACAGCCATTTGGCCATCTCTTTGGAATCTACGCTCATTTTTTACGGGTTTTAGTGGTTGGTGTTTCTTCGGTTTCTTCTTGCTCAGGCTCATCGCCTACTTCGGGTGTCTGCTCCATCATCGTTTCAGAGCTTTGCGAAACAACGATTTCGGGTTCTTCTACGCGAATCATTCTTCTGCGCTTAGGAACCTCAAGGATTTGCTCAATAGAACCACTTTGGGGATTCAAGTAAGCCTCATCCTCAATGCGGATTTTGTACTTCTGCAAGAACTTGGTGTTTCTGGCAGTCTCACGGCTAATCATTACGACCTCACCGTTGGCTTTGATGGCGCGAATGCGCCTTCCTCTCATTTCATCATTCATAGATTTAAGGGTTTATGGTGCAAATATAAACAATAATGGGCATTCAAGCCTGCGGAACAAGCCAATGTCTACAACGATAACCTCCCAAATAAATAAAAATCGTTGCCTCGTCCGTACCTGGAATCTTTCCCTTCCAATCGCCCAACCTTCCCCACGACCGTATCGCCCCCTCATCAAAGATCTTGCCATCCCTCGCCACACAAAACGGTCTTGAATCGTTCACCAATCCACCCGCATACTTGAACTTCTTAATCCCCAAAGCCTTACCCAAAGCGTAGGTGAAGGAACGGTCAATCACCGCAAACATTGTGTCAGCAGTCAAGACTGCCATATTGAACAAGCGACCTTTTTTGTCAGGGCCACCGCCAACCATTATCTCGCTAATCCCTCCCTCCAACAGCGATCGGGCAGAACCCGAAGCAATGGACGCAAGGATAAAGTTTCGTATATAAGCGTATAGATTCGTCTCAAGGTTAGTCAAATCGTCAAACATTGAAGCCATCTGCTCCTCATAACCGACCTCTGAAGCCAAACCTGGATCAAGCCCCAGCTTCTTGTAATACTCCTTGGTCAAGTCGGCCTGCTTGTCAATTCGGTTCGCCAAGAATACCAACGCATCGTAATAACTGCTCCGAGATACAGCGTCCTTAAATTCGGCCATCAGAGCCTCTACACGAGCGTAATTGTCGGTGGATGATACAAGGTTGCCCTCGGTGTCGTAGGAGAGCCTGGAGAGCAGTAAAAGCAGCAATACGAGCAATTCATCCTGCGACTTGTCCACCTTCTTGCCGAAATCTTCGCCAATCGTGTCTAAGCCTTCCTGCTTGGAGGCTGCAATCTGCTCTAAAGTCATTGGTTAGGGTTAAGTGGTTTCTTCTTCCTCTTCTTCTCCTTCTTGCTCTTCTTCTTCAGGTTGTTCTTCCTCTTCGGCAGGAGCAGGGGCAGGAGCAGGGGCGGCAGTACGGGCACTCATCACGCTCTGCGGAGTCATCGCCCTGGGAGTTTCCTCGGCAGGGACAAGGGCTTTGGCAAGGGTTGCAAGGATTTCCTTTTGCTCTTCCAAAGTCAAAGTCAAGAAAGCCTCGCTTTGGTCAATGGCAGTACGAATCAAAGACTCCAACTCAAAGTGAAGGATGGCCTTCCATTTGGGGACAAGGCCGGTAGAAACCAACGCCAAGACATCTTTGGTGTCAAGGTTGAATAACGGATCAGCCTGCACCGCCAACTTCATAATCGCTGATTTCTCCTCTTGAATGGGGAATCGGGTCTCCAAATACTGTTGTGCCAACATCGCCTTGCTGAAGGTCGGAGCTTTCTCAATCTCAGCAGTCAATTCGGCATCGGTACGCATCTCAAAGTTCTGCGGATACCTTACCGCAGGCATCGCAAAGCCTTCGCCATACCGCATCACCCCGATGGTGCTGATAGCGAACTCAAAGTCGTGGAAGACCGTGTTGGCAAAGCGGAGCAGGAAGGAATACAACTCCTCCCGGTCAATGGCCTTCCCGGTGGCAGTCTCACGGCCCGAAATCTTCTCGTTGTTCATTACATCAATGGACAACAACTCAAAGGCCATCTGAATGTTGGTAATGACCTGCTTGTTCAAGAAATCAAGGATTTGCGGATCCAAGTCAATAAACCCGGCAGGAGGGATGTTCACCTTCGTCTCTACCTCGGTGGTAAAGCGATTCGGGGTCTGCACTTGATAGACCGACATCGGCCCGAACATCCGCTTCGTTCCCGATCCACCACAGTTTGAACAAGCAATCGCCACCTTCTCCTCAAAGCCCAAAGCCTCCTCAACCTGCCCGGAACCATTGCACTTGTCGCACTCGTCCACATACTCCCACTTCTGTAAGAAGGCGTGGCTGTACTTGGACATCTGCAAGGTGCTGAAATCGCACACCGCTTGGTCTAACGCAGGGATAGCCGGGGTGTAGAAGGATTGGAAATAGTAATCGCCTTGTTCCTGCACCGAAATACCGCCCAAACGAGTGCAGGGCAGTTTGTTCATATCGTGCTTGTAGTAAAGCTCAATCTCAAAGGTGTAATCAGCCTTCTTGCCGACCTGCTTGGCTATCTGAATCTCGTTCTTGTCAAAGATGAAGAACACAAGGCCATCGTCCGTCTTGGCACGGCCATTCTCTACCTCCGAGCCATAGTCGGCCTTAATGATAGCGTACTCGTTCTCCTTCCACGCCCAGACGCGCTTGGAGTGAAAGCAATGGGCTACCGGGGTGGTTTCAACGGTATCGTTGAATGTGCCGTCCTCAAAGTATTGCAGATTCGCAGGCATAACCGCCAAGACCGCGTTGGGGTCGGTCAAGGTCATAAAGCTCACAATCTGCTGAAAGTAGTTCTCCAAAGAACCAAAGCGAGGGTAGTCCTCGGTGAAATACCGCTCTACGGACGCATCTTCAAACCGCATCTCGTAGTTCTGGCGGTTCCAAACACGCCCGGCAATGTTCACGGCCTTGTGAAAGTAAGGCACGGTGATAGGCTTGTAGATGTTCTTTCGGTAGTTGAACTCGTGGGGAAGCTCGTTGGGAGCCTTCTCCTTGAACAACTTTTCGGGAAAGGCATCGTAGTCGGAGTGAATCCGAAGCCTCATCTCCATTTCTACGCAAGCCTTGTAGGTTGGGTAGAAGTCAGGAATGTAGAATTTGTCGGACTTTTTCTTCACCTCGTACTTCTTGTACTCGGCAATGATATGGTCTAACAAGGGCTTGACCTGTTCAGTTGTCATAACTATCGCTTTTTACCGCCTCTGCACTTACACATTGGGATGGAGTTTATGCTCAAAATTACGCAATTTATAGGTATCCTTTGTATGCGTCAAAGAACTCTTCATAAGGATATTGAGTCTTGTTCTCAATCTGTGCCTTCATAGGCACATTAAACATCGCCTGAATGCCATTTCTATCTGGAGAATACTTTTTGGGTAGAGTAGGGATGTCGTGTTCGCAGAATCCTGCAAAGGCGCGATTGAATAAACTGTACTTTGCAACCCCAGGTTTAACACCGTTGTCCCTGACATCGCTTGAAACATTATGAATATGAGGGCATTCAAACGATGGAGGCATAAATCCATAAGTCTCAATGTGCCGGTACATCATATCGCCATCCTCCTCTCCAAAGCCAAGCAAACGCTCATCAAACCAATTCAACTCCATCATCGTCTTCCTTGAGGTCACAAAGTGCGACCAAGATCCGTTTAGGGTGAACATATTGGCGTGGGTAGTGGATATTTGGTAAACCCTGTCCATAAGAGCCTTTGCATTGCTAACCCTTAGATCATCATTCAAGATTAGGATGTGAGAGGTCGGAGAATGCACTACAAGATCGTTCCACATCTTTGCGAGACCTCGCATCTCTTGGTAGAAGATTGGGCTTGCATTGTCGTGGTCGGCAAGGAATTTGAGCATATCCCTGCGGTAATCATTGTCTAAACCCTTTCCGTTGGAGGCATTTACGGCAACAATGACATTCATCCCGCTTAAATCCTTCATCAAGGGGATAAAATGGGAGCGAAACCGCTCCTTAAATGTCGTTATGCCGATATACATCACTTCGCCTTAACGCCCCAAAAGTACAAGTCCCAACCTTGAATGGACGCTTCGCATTTCTCAAAAGGCAATCCTTTCAAGGCCAATTCCAAGTCACTCTTGGATATGTTTCGGTAGTAGTCGGTAGTAAAGGGAGAGTTCCATCCTTCAGACTTACTTGTGCCGTGTTCTGGCCTTCCAGGAGCAGCGCAGGTAATTACAATGAGTCCACCTGGCTTACAAGCCTTATACATTGCCTTAATGCTCTTCTTCCAAAACTTATCGTGTTCAAGCATCTCACCCGAAATCACGACATCAAAACGCTCGTCCGTTTCCTCAATCCACTCGTGAATGTATGCCACCACATCAACATTCTTCCCTTCACCAATATCCATACCCAAATACTCGCAATCCTCAAAGAATTGCAAGTTGCTACCGTTAATATCCTGACTTCCGACATCAATGACCTTTTTTCCTTTGAACATTTCGGGAAAACCCGCCTTTACGACATTAATGAAATCTACTTGTTGTTGGTGCATAACTTATTGGTTTAGAATGGTTTGTTTGATTTTTGAATAGATGGTGTACTCCGAAGCATACTTGCGAACCCACGCATTCATCTGCTCAATAATGAGTTGTGGTGAAGTAGATGCAATAATACCACCTATCTCCTCCTTTGCTGTAATGGCTTTGGTGTAATGCCTTAGATTCAACGCAAAGGGGATATGCTCAAGAACGTCTGGCGCACCCACATAAATCGGGATGGCCCGGCAGAGAATCGCGTCAATAATCTTGTCGGAGATGTAGCCCTGCCAAATGCCGTTCTCCATACATACCGAATAGCGGTACGGAATAAGGCCGTCAGCCTTGTTTTGCAACTCGCCCTTACCAAGACCAAGGCCACGCCCATAGACATCGGCATAGGCCGTCTGTGCAAGTTCACGGGCCAATTTAACGCGGTTCAAGTAGAAGCCGTGGGAGATGCCGCTCGTCACCATACTCAGCACCCGGCTCTTCCGGTCAGCAATGGAGTCCTTTAGGTAATCCGTGAGAGGCCCATCCATATGGTAGAACATCCCGCAGGGGAAACCAACCAGGTTGCCCTTAATGCCGTAGGTGCTTGGATGCGCGCAGGTGTAAACGGTGGAGCAGTACGATCCGATATTGCGGTCAAAGAAATCGTGGTCGGGTGGCTCTTGAATGAATCCGATAACCTTTTCCTTTGGAACGCGAGGCTCTGCGCCTTTCTTATCGTTGAACACCACAAGCCAATCGTAGGAATCATCATCCACGAACTGAATGCCGTCCGATTCCTTCCAGAGGGACTGCTCCATAATCCTGCGGTTCAAGGATGCAGAATCAGTCCAATTACAAATCGCTCTTACCTTAATGCTCATATCAGAAGTTTTCAGGGATACAGCTTACAAAAGATCGCTGAATCAGTTTGTGGTTTCTCACATTGGTCTTATGCAGGTTCTTGTTGGCATAAAAACGAACCCTGTCCTCGTCATCGTGTTTAATGGTGCTGATACCGTTATGAAAGGCTTTTTGCTCAAATCCTTGAGCCTCAATGCGCCAATAAAAGTCCACATCGTCAAATCCCCAACCATCCACCACCTCGTTGTAACCGCGAACTCTGCTGAACAATTCCTTCCATACCATACAACATCCCGTCCCATCCCCAAATCCCCAACCGGTCACGAACGAGCCTCCTACCATAACCTTCTGCCGATGGTAGTTCACAAAAGACGGATTCGTCATCAAAGCATCAGCATCCATAAAAAGGAAGGTGTCTGCCTTCGGGGAAGCGGCCAAGGCTCCCAAATTCCTTGCGTGGCTCAAGTTAAAGCCTTCCGCATCGTGTCTTACCGCCCGAACCCGGTGGTCACATAGTTCATCCACATAATCCGCGCTCTTGTCCGGGTCTCCATAATCTACCACGATAATCTCATAGTTGTCCCCGACCTGGCTCGTCCAAGTGGGCAATGCCTCCTCCAAGTGGTGCATACGACCCTTGCAGGTGGTTATGATTGAGATAAATCCCTCTAATTCCATCGTATGAGTTGCTTTTGTTGACCTGCGTGTTTTTGCTTTACAAGGCTATGCCATTTGTATTCGTGAGTCAAACCCATAGCTGCGTGGTATTGTCCCAAAAGTTTGCAGGACATTTCCCAAGCCGAGTTATGCGTGAATCCTGCGCCTCCGTAAAGGCCGAGGATGAAATAGTTTTCGTAAATCCATTTTACGGTCTTTCCCGTAATGCCATTCTTAAATTGAAAGAAAACCGGGTTCAATCCACACCAAGGGTCAATGCGAAATTGAGCGCAAGCGATGTTGAAGGCAAGTTCATCCGGGTAAGTGCCTCCCCACGGCATCTTCAGCTTGGATACCGGGATGCCGTTGTCAATGTTATCTCTTACCTGCTCAAAGAACTGCGTCAATTTCTTTCCTTTACGAAGGAACATAAAGGAACTGTTTATGGCCGTAACCATTGCGTCATCAGGTAGTTCGTGATATTCCCAGATCACATCAAGCGTGGCCCATTGCATCTCAACGAAATCAGGGCCGTGTTGCTTTAGGTTGGCCATCGGAGTTCTCCCCTTCGGGTCAGTCCAAGATGCCGTTTGAGAATAAAAAAAGCCCTCTTTGGGAAGGGCAAGCAGGTGGTCAACCAATGGCCTCAAAGAAACCAACGCAACACCGTCAATGTCAAAGTAAAGGTTGTTGTCAAAGGCCATATACTTGTCAATCCGAGTCTTGGCTCTCCCAGGACTGAATGCCCCGTTATGGTAAAGGTCATCGTTGTCAATTAGGGTCACAATGTCAAAGACCCAATACTTGTGGTGTATAATGACATCGCTTTTGTCACAAATCAATTGGATGGGGAGATCTCGGTCAAAATGCTTGACCGATAAGGCGAAGTTGTATGCCATTTCGTGATAGGCCGCCTTTCCGAAAGCCATTATCACGATGCCTGTGGTTTGTTCACTCATTTGTGCAAATATAGGTCATTCCAAAAAAAATCCCCGACCATTGGCCGAGGATTCTTTTGCTTTACCGAGCAATTACACTCCGAAGATAGCATCTGCGTTTGAAGGCGCAGGGTATTTCTGAGGCAGTTGGTCTGGGCCGAGGGAAGCACGAGCGGTGCAGTTGAACATCTGAAGCTCCTTGTTGGAAGCAGGGACATTCACCGGCAGACACACATAGTTCACGGGCAGAGTAATTACCATAACCTCGTTGGAGCCGCAGAGATAGAGAATCAACCCTGTTACGCGCTTGTTCAGAGCGTTGTAGAAGTCAATAGCACCATCGGTCGTGTTGGCATCCATCCAGGTGGCAGTAAAATCAAACCCGGCCAAGAGGCTTGTTGGGCCACATCCAACGGGATTGTCCACATCTACGGGAGATGCGTCAGGCACAGTTCCGCGAATGTTCTTGATAATCTTAAGGTCTCCTGCATTGATAGCAGTAGTGTATTTCGCACCATTGCTCCAATCGGCAGCGGGCGCAAAAGTTGCGCCTGTACCGAAAGCGTCTTCCTCAAGAATACCTATCGCAGAAATGCCTCCCCGATTGTATGCACCACAAAGTACGAGTTCGTGGTTTGGCAAAGCGGAACAGCCATATTCTAAATAAGCCATTTGATTAAAATTGAAAGGATTTTGAGTTTGTCATTGGATGGCAGACAGGCCACATCGCACGATTGTAAGGCAAAGATAATGGGTTGATAGGTATTATCCTATCTCCGCACAAGGTTCGCAGGTAGTGTCGCAATCCGTTGGATTCACCGGAGTGCCATCGCAACAAGGATCCTTCCGCAAGTTCTGCTCCTTAACCTCAATCTCAAGGAATGCCGGGGCAACCGTTCTCGTCCGAATCCAAGTAGGAGAATAGGTCTCCGATCTGGTGAAGTAGTCAGCCTGGGGCAGAATGCTATCGTTCAGGTTGAAGATGTCGTGCCTACAAGCCAATCGGAGGAAGTTGTGAACGTACTTGGGAGATAGATTCACGACCATCTCCATAAACTCTCGGCTCTCTGCGTACACCACGCGCTTCCTTCCTGCGCTATCCTGGTACGAAACTACCTCGCCATCAAACTGCGGGTTCCTCAGTTCACCATAGTCATCCACCCACCTCGAACGCTCTCTCCAAACGTACTTTGCAACTTATGCTCCATCAAAAATTGCTCAGCTACCGCAATAAACGAATTGTGTGTTGTAGGTCCATATTGCATCATCTCCAAACTAAGAGAAAGTAGTACGGCAATCATTCTCACGTCCCCATCTGCCCCCATACGCTTCTCCAACGATAAAGTTTTGCTAAAAGATGACCAATCTAAAGGACAGGCATAATATTCGTACGCCTCGCCATCCAATTCAAACTGACGTTTCACCCATGTCCTCTTAAGGAAGGTCAATTGTCGTTCGTAAGGCTCACTTACTACTTTCTTGTCAGACGAGGTGTAAACAACACCTATCTCAGCCAACACGCGAGTTATCTCCACCTGGTTAAACTCAGGGCAATCGGGGTGTACTGTCAATATATTGTCATCTCCATATGTCATGAATCTCACAAATTCATTAAAATCCTTACCGGGGTAAATCTGGGTGAAAGCATACGCCATATACATGTAATTAACAATCCCATTGATTATAACTGTGAGAGGGTGCCCAGAAGCATTACCTCCTTGCAAATGAACTAAATCCCCCCAAAACCATGACAAAGGGTTGCTCATTTCTACTGCCAAAACATCCAACAACCTAACGAAACTCATTCTATCTTCAGGCGTTAAGTGGAAAAAGTAGTCTGTATGCATCCATAACTCACGCAAAACTTTCCAAGCAGCCTTCAAAAACTCAGTGGCTATTCGTTGATCGTAATTGCTAAAATCACCACAGATGAATCTGTGATACTCCCCACCCCAGTCAGGGGTCATATACTCATACAATTCATCCCATTCATGGGAAAAGCAATTAAGACCAACCGCAATGCACGACAAATACCTAAATTCCTGGAGTAGCGATACTAACATAAGGAAAAAAGTGCGAATAATCAGACAACCCTCTAATGATATAGCTTGAAAAATACGAATTTTGCCAAACCCAGCCTCAATCGCGGCATTAAGATCATCTCTGCTAACCTCCCCGGGTGGTTTATCTTGTATAGGGGAAGTTATTTTCTTTAAACTAACAGGTTCGTCTTTAACTGATGCAGAAAATATGATCCCAGCCATCTTACCCTCTCGTAATCTTAAAACCATCTTACTAAACCTGTCGATCACGTATTGTGGCACAGCGTACTTGCAACCATCAAAAGGACAAATCTCTCTCTTCGGCCTATTATAAGGATACCCAGCACTCGACTGCATGTTAAGGCCTTTAATATACCTAGCTCCGGCTATACCATTGATAGCCTCATCTAAATCCAGTGGTCTCACTCCCTTTAACCTATCAACAAACCGCATATCGGTTAAAAGCCTATCTAGATACATGTTTGCTAAGCTTTGTACAATCGTGGGTGGTAAAAACTCCTTAGCTTGCGTAACAACTTCTGCAAACCTATATTGCGGTAACCAACGCCACCGCGGTGGTAATCTGGGGACATGCATGGTAGTTTCCACGATATTACGAAACGTGCTGTCAATGCGCACCTTTGCAGTCGCCCACCACTGCGCAAATCTACTCTCTATAAATTTAGATTTCAAATCTATTTGACAAGCATTCCCAATCGTTAACCATAACCTACAAGGAGAGCCATCTACAGGATCACAGAACCCGAATGCATTCTTCCTGTGGAACGATTGCTTGTCTTGTTGGTAAACCAGCTGACCTGCATCAGCAGGATAAACTTCTCCTAACATCTCTTGTACGTCCATGATTGGTACGTTCCGTAAGAAAAATTCAACATCTCCTCGTGTAACTGGAACAAACGCGCATGTGCCGTCTGCAGGAAGGCCACTATTATGTATGCCATATATGGCGTTACACCCTCTAACAGCATTGAACAACACATTGCCGCAAAATCCTACAGCGCATATGACCTTTTGCTCCTGACTATCGAAACCGTGACCCAAATACGCACATTGATCTTGCTGTCCGTCAACAGGTATACCTGTTACATAACGGAGTCTCGGATACTTATAAACTTGATGCTCGCCTCCACAAACACCCACAGATCGCGCATTGTTAATGGTACTTTGAACCTCCATAGGAAAATAACTAACTAAACTGGGAAAAGGAGTTGTATTCACCGTGATCACACAAAGGTCTTTCTTCGGGTGGAAATTAAAATTCTGCTCATCAACATATAATTGGCTATCTGATCGCGGCACTCTGTATCGTACTACGTCAAAGTCATCTTCAAAATCGTTAACACGAATAGTCGATGGTTGCTTGATACAAACCTTACAACCTCCCTTACTATAAAGCACCATTGCTTCATGTTTGGTCATCAAAAAACTCGACCCTGCTATTGCTAGTGCTTTTATACGTTGATCTACTCCCTTGTGCTTAAACACAATCTCAACTGTATTCATGACTAATTTTGATGCAAATGGTTTAGGGTGAGTTCCAGGACTATGTATCGGCGTTTGTACGGGGACACTAGCCCACACATCTTTACCTTTGACAGGTTCATCGCCAAAGCCCTGAGGTTTAAATGCCTGCAAATTACCAAGGACTCGGGCATCCTCATAAACCCTATAAATAACAGACTCAGCAGGGAGAATCTGCAAACACTTAATGACATCCTCACAAACCTTCTTAAACAACACCATAGACGCATGAGTGATGTCGTAAGTAGCATTGTTAGAAGCA
>OGVZ01000112.1_pt1 | contig 12487 bp, 17 predicted proteins | sample 1575881 | NCBI WGS metagenome assembly OGVZ01 (sample SAMN07581520, study PRJEB24739) | freshwater metagenome | place: Singapore | collected 2015-01
GTACGGGTTTACCTTTAGGGGGAACTGTTTTGCCGCCTGCAGGTTTCTTAGCGTCAGCCATGTTGTTAATGTGTCTTAATTGATTATAAAGTTACTTACCTTGTTTGTAACGACGGGCGGCACGTCCTGCTTTCTTGGCACGCTCTGTGTTAGGAACAAACTGTTTACCTTCTCTGCTACCAGCTCTTTTCTTTTGGTCAGTCTTTGCACGTTCTTCTGGAGACAGTGAAGCCCAGGCGCTTTCTGGTAAATAACGCTTGGTATAGCCTTTTTGAATTGCCTTGTCTGCCATTACTTTGAGCCACTGAGATAATCATATAAAGCTTGTTCTGCTTTGTTTCTTCCTTTGATTTTTATTTCATTGCCTGACATTGACATTCCGTATTTCGAAGGATCGTATCCATATTGAACTAAAGCTTGTTCAGTAGGACTTAATTGAGATCCTCTAAAGGCTCGCATTGCGGTGCCGGCTAGCCCGCTAACAGCACCTGCTCCGCGTCCTAATAACTCACTTGCAACACCCTGCATAAAACCTGGTCCAGCAGCGCCTAATACGTAAGAGCCTTTGGCGCCAAGATTTTGCAAATGATTCCAATTAATACCTGCTTGCCTTGCTAAAGGCATACCATACCTATCAGCTTGGATTTCAGCTCGAAGGGTTTTTTGTCCTGCTCCAAGTCCTGCTAATGCTCCTTCTAAACCTGCTTCAAATAAAGTTTTGTCTTGATCTCCTTTAAAAGATGCAGCACCCGTAACTAATGCGCCAGGGCTTGAGGCTTGTACTACTTGTTGTCTTGCCAGTTTTTCAAAGCCTTCTGGTGATCTCATGTTTTTAGTGTATGAGAATGCGTTGGGATGTTTGTGAAAATCAATTGCATGACCAAGTTCATGTGCAGTTATCCAAGATGGAGTATCTTTTCCTACACGTACTACATTACCTTCAAATTCATAATGTGGTCCCATGAAGTCATAGTAACCTCCTCCAAGATTGTCTACCTCTACACCCTTAGGTCTTTGTTGAGATCTAGGCTCTCTTCCTGCATTTATGTCCTCCATAAAATCATCAAATGTATACTTAAGATCCTCTACCGTATCTGGAACTGCATAGCTCCATACGTTTGGTTTTCCTAGTTTATTCATTTCAGCACTAGCGGCTGACATTAAACGAGGAAGAACTTTTTTGTTTGCTTCCCAGTTACCTCCTTCCAGTGCAATTGGTGTTAACGCTTTACCAAGAAGTCTTTGAGCTGGTTCTACTGCTCGACTAATACCAACACCTATTACATCTTGTGGATTAACAACTCTTAAAACAGGACTTAAAGCATTGCCAGTGCCTCCCCCAGGTAAATAGCCGCCTAGGCGTTTGTCAGCTTCTTTATAACCTTGTTGAACCTTATTCAACAACTTTTGGAATAATTCCATTACTTGCTCTCCTTGTATTTTTTAGCAGCAGACTTAGCCTTACCACGTTTTTCATACTCATCCTTTGTCATCCACTTCTCTTTGCCCCACTTCTCTAAAGACTTTTGTTTTTCACCCTTACCCCCTCTATAACCGCCGCCTTCTTCTTTGTACTCACGTGCCACAATCTGAGCCTTACGGGCAGACCACTGCCCAGGCTTACCACCTTCAGAGCCAGCCATCACACGATCTTTGATGCGTTCGCGTAACTCTGGTTTTGTGTACTTATTGTCCTCCTGAGCCATCAGGATTATTCTTACGTTCTTCTAATATTTTACGCCACCTTTTGCTAGACTCCACGAATGAACACCACTCCGCTTCCACCCCTTTCTCTTCTTGAGGAAGTGTTTCAAATAAACCCTGCATCACCCAGTGGTCTTAGCTGGCGAAACTCAAATGGGTACAAAATAAAAGCAGGAAGCAATGCGGGATGCTTAAATAAAAAAGGTTATTGGGTTGTTGGCTTAAAAATAAACGGGAAAAATAAACTCTTAAGTGTGCACAGAATCATATATTTTATGCACACTAAGGCAAATGTTGATGGACGCATAATTGATCATATTGATTTAAATAAGTCGAATAACAACATAAACAATTTACGCCTAGCAAATTTAAACGAAAACAAATGGAATCAAAAAAAATCAACAATAAAAACAACTAGTAAATACAAAGGAGTTCACTGGTGCAACAGAGATAAAAAATGGATTGCAACAATATGTTGCAACGGCAAAAGAGGTGCACTTGGATACTATGAAACAGAAGAACAGGCAGCGCATGCCTATAACAAAGAGGCATTAAAACTACATGGAGAATTTGCAAAGCTTAATAATTTTTAGCTTTTTCTTCCAGTAGTTTTTTCCACTTACACGGACGTGATAATACCTGCTCCATCTCCTTGGCTGTTGGATAAGGAATAGGAAGACTAAGCAAGTATTTTTCGAGGCGTTCAGCCTCGGTGATAGTTCGTCTTGTTGTCATCTTTCTTGGCAAATTGCTGCATCAAATCATCAACTTGTTCCAAGGATTTATTACGCCGGCTGCATTGGAGGATATGAAGGCTGTAGCGATAACCTCAAGCGTGCGCGAAATTGTGCCCGTTGAGAGATATGAAAGCAAACTCTTTGGGCCTTCTAAGGAATTGAATGAATTACGGGGCTCCTTTCATGCATGGATATTGGGTAATCTAGAGCAGTGAATATTCGCCAACAGATCAAGAAAACTCCTTACGGTTCTTTAGTGTGGAGAATCTTTATTGGTGTGGTCGGCGGACTCATCACGATAGTTGGAACAGTCTTTCTCTTTGCACCAGGGCCGGGGATGTTGGTCTTGCTCGCAGGCCTAGGTATTTTGGCAACGGAGTTTGCCTGGGCGTCACGGGCAATTCACAAGACGAAATCAGTCGCTGCATCGGCAGCCGAAAAAGTAGGTATTCCGCTCTGGATGAAGTACCTCATCGCTGCAGTCTGCACCCTCATTTCTCTCGTTCTCATCGGATATCACTTCGCATAGTTTCTTCTCGTCGCGTATAGATCGAGTATTGAAACGCGTTTGGTAACCTCACCACATGACATCGAGCCAGATAACGGTCTCAGTCGATGGTGCCCAAATGACTGTCGCTTCTGATGCAAAACCGACTCTCATCTTCGAACAGATGTATCCAGATCGAGTCAAGCCTGGTCCTCAAGCAATTGTTGTCTGCAAAATAAATGGCTCATTGAGAGATTTATGGACAGATCTTGTCGATGGCGATGTCATCGAATCAGTCGCGATTGATTCAGACGAAGGAATGATGGTTCTTCGTCACTCAACAGCCCACGTTCTCGCCCAGGCTGTTCAAGGTCTCTTTCCGCAAACCAGACTTGGAATCGGTCCACCAATCAAAGATGGTTTCTACTATGACTTTGACCCTGAGAAACCATTTACTCCAGAAGATCTGACAGCGCTCGAATCTGCAATGAAAAAGATTGTTAAGGATGCTCAACGTTTTAAGCGCCGTCCGATAACAGATAGCGAAGCGCTTGAGGAGTTAGCGCACGAACCGTATAAGTGCGAACTCGTGAAGTTGAAATCTTCTGATGCTGCGGAAGGTGCAAGTGTCGAAGTAGGTGCGGGGGAATTAACAATCTATGACAATCTCGGCAGAGACGGAAAAGCAGTATGGGGCGATTTATGTCGCGGTCCTCACCTGCCCTCGACCAAATACATTCCCGCTTACAAGTTGATGCGAAGTTCAGGAGCATATTGGCGTGGCTCCGAGAAGAATCCGATGTTGCAGCGTATTTATGGCACTGCTTGGCCGTCACAGGAAAGTTTGGATGGTTACCTACATTTACTTGCTGAAGCTGAGAAACGCGATCACCGTCGATTGGGAACGGAATTAGATCTTTTCTCATTCCCCGAAGAAATTGGCTCAGGTCTTGCGGTGTTCCATCCCAAGGGCGGAATCATTCGCCGGGCGATGGAGGATTACTCTCGCAAACGCCACGAGGAAGAGGACTATCAATTCGTCTATTCGCCTCATCTAACAAAAGCAGCGCTCTTTGAGACATCGGGGCACCTTCAGTGGTACGCCGAGGGCATGTATCCGCCGATGGTTATGGATGAAGAATTACATGCAGATGGAACGGTAAAAAAGCCTGGACAGAAGTACTACATGAAGCCGATGAATTGCCCGTTTCACAATCTGATTTATCAGTCATCCTCCAAGTCCTATCGAGATCTGCCATTACGTCTTTTTGAATTCGGAACTGTCTATCGTTATGAGAAGTCTGGTGTTGTTCATGGCATTACCCGCGCACGTGGATTTACTCAAGATGATGCTCACATTTATTGCACAAAAGAGCAGATGGCGGGAGAGCTAGATAGCCTCCTTACCTTCGTCTTGAATTTACTTCGTGACTACGGGTTATCAGATTTTTATCTAGAACTTTCCACTCGCAATCCCGAGAAATCAGTTGGCTCAGACTCAGACTGGGAAGCCGCAACCGAGGCGTTACGCCAAGCCGCAGATAAGCAGAAACTTGAGTTAGTTCTTGATCCGGGTGGCGCCGCGTTCTACGGTCCAAAAATTTCCGTTCAAGCCAAGGACGCGATAGGCCGCACCTGGCAGATGTCGACGATTCAAGTTGATTTCCAATTGCCACAGAGGTTCGATCTTGGCTACACCGCTGCGGATGGATCACGTCAGCAACCCGTCATGATTCATCGCGCCCTCTTCGGCTCCATCGAAAGATTCTTTGGAGTGCTCACTGAGCATTATGCGGGCGCATTTCCACCGTGGTTAGCACCGGTTCAAGTTCGAGCTATCCCGGTAGCGGAAGCATTCAATGAATATTTAGCGGAGATCGTTAAGCAGATGCGAAAGTCAGGTATTCGTGCCGATGTCGATCTTTCGGATGATCGTATGCAGAAGAAGATTCGTAATGCCCAGACCGAGAAAATACCTTTTATGTTAATTGCTGGTGAGGAAGACCAGAAAGCCGGCGCCGTTTCCTTCCGCTATCGAAATGGTGAACAGAAAAATGGAATCCCTATCAACGATGCCATTAATGAAGTCCTCGCGGCCATCAATAATCGCGCTCAAATTTGATGATGAGCAACAACGAAATCGCTGGAGGAGCAGGCATTCCTGATAGATGGGAGCGCCTATGGGCTCCGCATCGCATGGCCTATCTCGCTGGGGAGAATCGTCCAAAGGCAGATAACGATGTTCCATGTCCTTTCTGCACGATTCCTGCGAAAAGTGATGAAGATGCTTTGATCGTGGCGCGTGGCAAAGAGGTTTATGCCGTCCTCAATCTCTATCCGTATAACGCGGGTCATATGTTGATTTGCGCAAATCGTCATGTGGCTGACTTGACTGAATTGAGTGAAAGTGAACGAAATGAAATGCAATCATTTACTGCTCACGCAATGACGGTATTGAGAAAAGTTTCTAATTGCGGAGGGTTTAATATCGGGTTAAATCAAGGTGCTCTGTCGGGAGCGGGAGTGGCAGACCATATTCATCAGCACGTTGTACCGCGTTGGTTCGGCGATTCGAATTTTATGCCGATTATTGGGCAGACAAAAGTGTTACCTAAATTATTGAGCCAAACCAGAGATGAGATTGCTAACGCTTGGTGAGAATGTGAGCTAATCTCACAATCTCCGAACTTCCAATTCGCTTTGATTCAACAAATGGGATTGCAGGAACGAGAAGACCTTGTGCATATGCAGAATCGTCAAGCTCTGCCGTTGCAAGATCAAGTTCTTCCTTGAAATCCTTGACTAAGGAAATTAACTCTTCGTCTGCTGGATATTCGGAAAGTATTCCATTTGAGTAGTCGTGAATGATTCCATCTGCTAATGAGATGAGTCCGGTTGGTTCACCCAATTCATCATGTAATACGAGGTATGGCGTTATTACATTCTCCAAAACACGATTAAGGATTAAAACGATGTCATCAAAATCAATTTCTGAAAGTTCAAGTCCATTGACTATCACCAAACGTGGAATCTGACGTTCAGCTATGCGGGCCCATAAATCAATCATCGCGGGAGAGACTCCAGTCTTGGCATTGACTATCAAAGCAAATGCATCAAGCTCGTCGAATTCGGTTGGAATATCCTCGGCGCTCGAAATCGCTAGAACCTCTACGTCGCCAAGTTTGAACTCTCGCATTACAACGTCTGGCTGTGAACTTGGGTGCCCCGCAACGAGCCAGTGGGGTTGTTTGGGCGACGACACGACGAAAGCCTACGATGTACCCAATGATTGCCAATCGATTTAAGCGTCCTGTCACCGCCGTGATTGCCCCATTCTGCAAGCTGCTATTGCGCCTAGGAGTGACTCCAAACGGTGTGACTCTTTTTGGGGCTGCTGGAGGTGTTTTCTCCGCACTCTATTTTTTCCCGCAAGGAGATTTCTTTATTGGAACTCTGGCAGTTTCATTTTTTGCATTAAGTGATCTCTTCGATGGGACGATGGCGCGACTGTCGGAGCGTGGCTCAACGAAATGGGGCGCTCTCATTGACTCAACTTTGGATCGTCTCACGGACGCAGCCATATGCGCTGGTATCTTGATTTATTTCCATCAGCAGGAGAGCAATTCATTTACAGTTGCACTGTCTTTGATTGCCCTTGTTACCGGATCATTGATTCCCTATATCCGAGCGCGTGCCGAGAGCCTAGGTATTGATTGTTCGGTTGGGATTGCCGAGCGCGCCGAACGTCTCATTATTTTGCTTATCGCTACTGGTCTTTATGGTTTGGGAGTTTCTCCTGCGATTGACCTCGGCCTCTCTCTTCTCAATATTCTGGGAGTAATCACTATCGCCCAACGTCTTCGTGTTGTCGCCCGGAGTTAACTCATGGCACATTGGATTACCTACATTGTCTACAGCGCCTTGTGGAAAATTGTGCGACTTCTCCCGGAAAAGAGCGCATACTCACTCTTTCAGTTCATGGCTAAAACCGCCTACAAACGAAATGGTAAGAGAGTTCAAAGATTACGGTCCAATTATCAAATAGTTTCTCCAGACGCTACGTCAGCAAATCTAGAGGTCATGGTTCGTGCAGGTCTCTCATCGGCCATGAGGTACTGGTGCGACACATTTAGAATCTCAGATTGGTCGCGTGACAAAATATTGGATTCGACTCGCGCAAATAATGAGGAATTCCTCTTCGATCCCGTAATGCAAACACGAGGAGAGATTGTTGCTGTCCCTCATGCTGGAAATTGGGATCATGCCGGAGCATATTTTTGCGCCAAAGGTGCGCGTGTAAACACCGTTGCCGAACATTTGAAGCCCGAGAGATTGTTTCGTAGATTTTTGGCCCATAGAGAGCGAATGGGAATGAGAGTTCTCGATCTCAGTGCAAAGGTTCTGGATGACCTTCGAAAGATACTTCGCGAAGAAAAGGAGTTAGTCGCGCTAGTTGCAGATCGAGATTTGAGTCGTTCAGGGATTAACGTGAGATTTTTCGACAAGACGGCTCGAATGCCCGCTGGTCCGGCCATATTGGCATATGAAACTGAAGCAGATCTCATCACGGCCTACGTGAGCTATCGTGAAAAAGGTATCGAGGTTTTCTTCACTCCGCCCATCAAGGTCAATCGTGATGCCGATCGCACAACCGAGATTGCCCGTCTCACGCAGGTGATGGCGAGCAGATTTGAAGATGCTATCCGTAAAGATCCTGTTTCATGGCACATGCAACAGAGAATCTTTATTGATGAATCCTTCGTGGAGCGGTCATGAAGATTGGCTTTGTCTCTCCTTACGCATGGGATGTACCCGGAGGCGTGCAAGCCCACATACGTGATCTTGCGAATTTCTATCAAAACCTGGGACATGAGGTTTCAGTCCTCGCTCCTGCCACAGACGAAGAATCCATCCGTGAAAAATTCGTTGTGCCCGCAGGTCGCCCTGTAGCAATTCCTTATAACGGTGCAGTCGCTCGAGTTCTCTTTGGTCCTGTAGCTGCGTCACGAGTTCGACAATGGATTGCAACTGAAGAATTCGACATCCTCCATCTGCACGAGCCAGCTATCCCATCATTGTCATTACTTGCATGTTCTATTGCTGAAGGTCCGATGGTCGGCACCTTTCATGTAGCTGCTCCGCGTCAAAAAGTTGCATTTGCTATCGCGCCATTGTTGGAGCCCGTCATTGAAAAGCTGCGGGCTCGTATAGCAGTGAGCGAAGTTGCGAGAGAAACCTTGACAATTCACCTTGATACCGATGCAGTCGTGATTCCGAATGGAATAAGCGTTCCATTTTTTGCCAATGCAATGCCCAATAGTGATTGGAAAAGAGAGCGAACCATTGGCTTCATTGGTCGATTCTCCGAACCTAGAAAAGGATTGGGCGTACTTCTTGAAGCCCTTCCAAATATCGCGCGAATCTTCCCCGATGTGAAGATCTTGATCGCAGGTCCAGGTGAGGGGATTGAAGCGATGCAAAGCGTTAATCCTGCTTTGCGAAACAAATTGCAATTCCTTGGTCGGATCAACGATGAAGAAAAAGCTTCCTTCCTTAAGTCACTTGATCTTTACGTTGCCCCGAATACGGGCGGAGAATCTTTTGGAATCATCCTCGCCGAGGCTATGGCCGCTGGAGTTCCTATCGTTGCCAGCGACATACCAGCTTTTCGTCATCTCTTAGAAGAAGGCAGATATGGCTCCCTATTCGAAAATGAAAATGCCACGAGCTTGAGTGAGGCAATTATCGATTTATTCAAAGACGAAGATAAACGGAGAAAACTACGCGAGTCCGGATCAGAACGTGCTCATCGGTTCGATTGGTCGCAGGTGAGCGATGAGATTATGAATGTTTACATGCATGCTCGAGCACCAGAAGAGAAAGTGCGACTCACTTCGGATTCCCGACCGTGGACCAAATTGTTTTCTCGAGAGGATGACAAATCATGACAGTCACAATGCTCTGGATACCTCTCGTGGTACTCCTCTTCATCTGGTACCTAACATTCAGCGCTAATCGCCTTGATCGTTTACATCATCGAGCTGAAACTTCTTGGGCAAATCTTGATGCCATTCTGCAACGCCGCGCAGCTCTTGCGATTGATATTGCTCATTTGCCAGCCGTCGATCCAGCGACAAATCTCCTGTTGACCGCAGCAGCACATCAAGCGCGGGATGCAAATATCCAAGAACGTACCGAAGCGGAGAGCGGTCTTACCCAAGCCCTTCTCCTTCTTCGCACCGAAGATGAAATCGTTGCTGCATATCCCCAGATCTTCCAAGAATTGGATCTTTTGACCGAACGACTACGAGTTGCCATTGCCCTTCACGTGGAGGCAGTAAGCGCTGCACGAAGTCGCCGGGAGAAGCTCATTTATCGAGCTTTTAGGCTGGCCGGACATGCTCCTCTTCCCGTCAAATACGCGTTTGAAGATGATTCGTTATTGGAGCCACAGCGTTGAAACGCAGCGCTTTATTGTTACTTCTTGTAGCACTGACGTCCTGTTCCTTGATATCACCACAAAGTGCGCCGGCTCCTGAAATTGAGAGAAATGTTCTCACTGGTTTGCCTGGAAAGAACGGCAAAGTTTTGGCAGTTAAGTTCGATGACACGACCTATGCACATCCACAAGAAGGCGTGGAGGCAGCCGATGTCGTATTTGTTACACAAGTAGAGGCGGGGCTAACGCGATTGATGGGAATTTATTCATCCACGTATCCGGAGATTCTCGGCCCCGTTCGATCAGCACGCATTAGCGACATCGACATCCTTGCTCAATTTGGGAAAGTTGGATTTCTTTACAGTGGTTCCCAGAACAAATTGCGACCTGTCATTACTGCAGCGAATCTGGTGAATTTGAGTGCAGAACGAAATCCGCCTTCGATTTACTTCAATGACCCATCCAGAACTGCGCCATATGCGATGATGGTCAAGCCGAATCTCTTGCTAGAGAAAGCAGATGAAGTATCTCAAGTCCAATCAATTGGTTGGAGCCATGGTCAACGAGCTCCAGAAGCAAAGAAGATAACAACAGCAACGATTCGTTGGCCGAATGCTGTGTACCGCGCAACATGGAGCGCGGCAGAAAAGCGCTTCCTCCTCGAACACGATAGCAAGCCCAACATCGCTGCAAGTGGCGTGCAACTTGGTTCACCAATGATGATTATTCAGATGGTGAGCATCAAGCCTTCTGAATATGGAGATAAATTTGGAGGAATTACGCCGAAGTCCACGGTGACTGGAACAGGCGTGGGATATCTGCTTAGAAACGGATCGATGACGAAAGTGCAGTGGAGTCGCGAGAACCCCGAGGCACCTACCAAATGGATTCTGGAAGATGGAACTGAAGCGCTATTCCAACCAGGACAAGTGTGGTTCTTCTTGACGGACCAGGAACCTGAATTTGAATATCCTGTCGTAAAGCCTGCGAAATAGCCTTTCCGGAAGCGGTTTAAAGGCAGAATTCGCGGTAAATGCGTTTGTAAGTAGAATTCGACCATGACACAAGAACACGTAACGGGAACTGCACGCGTCAAGCGAGGCATGGCCGAAATGCTTAAGGGCGGCGTCATTATGGATGTCGTCGATTCTGAGCAAGCAAAGATTGCGGAAGATGCAGGTGCAGTTGCAGTGATGGCGCTAGAGCGCGTTCCTGCTGATATTCGTGCACAAGGTGGCGTTGCTCGTATGTCTGATCCAGACATGATCGAAAAATTAAGAATGCAGTATCCATTCCAGTTATGGCCAAGGCGCGTATAGGCCATTTTGCAGAAGCACAAATTTTGGAATCACTCGGCGTTGATTACATCGATGAATCAGAAGTTTTAACTCCAGCTGATTATGCAAACCACATTGATAAATGGTCTTTTAAAGTTCCATTCGTTTGCGGTGCCACAAATCTTGGCGAAGCTCTTCGTCGCATCAATGAGGGCGCTGCGATGATTCGTTCAAAAGGTGAAGCCGGAACCGGCGATGTCTCGAATGCAGTAACTCATATGCGCACTATTGGCGCGGAAATCCGACGCTTAACTTCAATGCGCGAAGATGAATTATTTGTAGCGGCTAAGGAATTAGCAGCTCCTTATGAATTAGTTAAGGAAGTTGCAGCTACTGGAAAACTTCCAGTAGTGCTATTTACCGCTGGCGGAATTGCAACTCCTGCGGATGCATCATTGATGATGCAATTAGGTGCTGATGGTGTATTTATCGGTTCAGGTATTTTCAAGTCTGGTAATCCAGCGCAAAGAGCATCTGCTTGCGTGAAGGCAACTACTTTCTATAACGATGCAAAGATTGTTGCCGATGTCTCTCGCGGATTGGGAGATGCGATGGTGGGCATCAATGTGGCGGATATTCCAGTTCCACATCGATTGGCTGAACGCGGCTGGTAAATGCGCGTTGGCGTACTAGCGCTGCAAGGTGATTTTCGCGAACATATTGCTGCATTAAATGCAATAGGCGTGGATTCAATTCCAGTCAAAACCGAATCCGAAATCAATGCTGTTGATGCACTTGTGCTACCTGGCGGTGAATCAACAACTATCGCAAAATTAGCTCGCATTTTCGGAGTTTTCGATTTAATAAAATCTAAAATTAACTCAGGTTTACCAGTTTATGGATCTTGCGCAGGTTTAATTCTCTTAGCAAATCGAATTCTTGATGGGGTAGCAGGACAAGAAACTTTCGGTGGACTAGACATCACCGCTCGTCGCAATGCATTCGGCCGCCAAGTAGATTCTTTTGAAGGCGAAATTGAATTCGTTGGTTTAGGCAAATTAAATGGTGTATTTATTCGTGCGCCATGGGTTGAAGAAGTTGGCTCGGGAGTTGAAATTCTTGCAACTTCACATGGACATCCAGTGGCGGTACGACAAGGAAGCATTCTTGCCACTTCATTTCATCCTGAATTAACTAATGATTACGCAGTACATAGATACTTCATTGAAGAGCTTTGCAAGGCTCGCTAAACTTCCACACGTTAAGGAACCATTTCTAGAAGAGGTGTTGTAAATGTCAGGCCATTCCAAATGGGCGACTACCAAACATAAAAAAGCCATCATCGATGCACGTCGTGCTAAGAGTTTTGCCAAACTAACTAAAGCAATCGAAGTAGCGGCTCGCAATGGTGGACCTGATGTTTCAGGTAACCCGGCTCTTTATGATGCCATTCAAAAAGCAAAGAAAACTTCGGTACCTAATGACAACATTGATCGTGCCGTAAAACGGGGCGCTGGATTAGAAGATGGTGCGGCAACTTACGAAACCATTATGTATGAAGGTTATGGCCCAGCTGGCGTTGCAATAATGATCGAATGCCTAACTGATAATCGCAATAGGGCTGCATCTGAAGTAAGAGTTGCAGTTACCCGTAATGGTGGCAACATGGCTGATCCAGGTTCAGTTGCTTATCTGTTTAATAGAAAAGGCGTGGTAGTTGTGCCAAAAAGTAGCGGCGCCACCGAAGATTCTCTTATGGAAGCGACATTAGAAGCAGGCGCTGAAGAGATTAAAGATTTGGTCCCACTCCTTCCCATCCCGAACAGTATCGTGACTGGGAAAC
>OGVZ01000113.1_pt1 | contig 12452 bp, 14 predicted proteins | sample 1575881 | NCBI WGS metagenome assembly OGVZ01 (sample SAMN07581520, study PRJEB24739) | freshwater metagenome | place: Singapore | collected 2015-01
TTTCCCAGTCACGATAGGGCTTTACCTTAGCAGCAGTAAGAACTGGAACAGCAAAACCAGCAATTGCAGATTGTGCAGTTACACCAGATCCAAGACCAAAAATAACTGTTGAGTTACCAGATGTTGGAAGTGTTACTTTGAAATCAGCAGTTCCGTAGTTTGTTAGACCAGATCCTGTTGTAGCAGTAGCAGTATCAAGTGTGCCATTTGCTACTGTTGCAGTAAGAGCAACTCCAGTAATTTTGTTACCAAAAACGTCTGTTGTTGTTACTGTATAAGTATTTTGTGTGCCAGCAGCAGCAACATCAGCACCCGCTACAGAAACAGTATTAACGTTTCCAGCAGTACCTTGAACATAATATGTTGTTGTTGTGCCCTGATTTGTAATTACAACAGTACCTACTGCAGTGGTCTTTGTAAAGACAAAGAATGTTGCAGTTGTACCAGTACCAGTTGCAATGGTTGCAGAAGCAGAACCAGCAGATGCTGTTACTGGAGCAGCAGATGTAGCAGTAGCAAGAATGATTGAAGCATTAGTTGCTGTAACTGTTACTGCTGTACCAGTATCTACTGTGGCAATAAAATGCAAAGCGTCTGTTGCATCTACAGAGTTATCTGATGGAACTGGAAGTGCTACGGCTGCTGTGCTTGACAAACCATTGTTTGTTGGAGCAGAGCCATTGACTGCGATTGCCACTGTCATTGGGGCAGCACTTGCAGGTGTTGCGACAATTGTGCCCAATGTCATGGCTGCAACCACGGCAAGAGCGATCTTCTTAAATGAATTCATTTTTCTCCTCATAATTCATCGTATTTATATTAGTTTATATTGATTAAGGTAATCCTCAACATCGTCAGGGACTTCCTCAGTATCTAATTCTACCATAGCCCTTTGCTTCTCTGCAAGTCGGGTAGCAGAACTCCAAGTATGAACGTCAATCTCAAGATTAGAGTCTCTACTTGTATGGGATATTGCTCCAAATACCGCCCCACAAACGGCATCTGCCAAGTCCTTAGATTTCTTGCGTGGGTGATCTACACGATTATTTTTCATAATCTTCAATTCACTCATCTCTTCAAGAAGCAAAGGAATATGTGGCATTGCAATTCTCTCTTCATATATCATCATTGCTAGGTCTTCATAGTGTTTTTTAGCAACAGAAACAGTATCAGTTCTCATTCCTACCGCCTTCAATTCCTGCTGAATATCAAAGGACTGCCATCGGTCAAAAGAAACTGTTCCAATATTAAAGCCTTCTCTGCGTAGATTTATGATCCATTTTTTAACTTCAGATAGATCCACTGGTCCTTCAACTTTAGGTTCCCACCAAGCAACAGCGTCCACAACTACTATTGGCGCAACCTGTTCGTAATCTTTTATTACTTGAATGTTAACCCATCGTTCAACATGTGCAATTGCTACAGCACACTTATCGTGCTTTTGTGCAAGGTCAGCATGAATATAATAAGTCTTTTCTGGATCTGGCTTAAAACCAGGATCAAATCTCCTGTGAGAATCTATAGGGTTTCTAAGTGTCATGCATTTCTCAAGTTTTTCTTTTTGCTTGAAGAAGGCATCAGATGAGTATGTTGGGGTACATAGGAAGCGCATCATTGCATCTCCTAAGTCTGTTAGAAATGCAATTTTAAAATCATCAATCTTTCTAGTAGGATTTACTTCCCAAGTAGGTCTTTTTAGTGCAAACATTCTAGGATATTTATAGGATAAAATATGATCTTCTTCCCATACTATTTCAAACTCATTGTCTGGTCCTTCTGGCAACTCTTCATTAATAATAAACTTGTGTCGTCTTTCTATTACTTCTTTGTCCATGATTACATCGTCATACCGTTTTGAAATAAAGTCACCGTTATATCGTGGGAATGAAAGAAGAACTACCTTACCTAAATCAGGAAAGCGTGAGTCTACTGTTCCTCTAAATGCTTTATATATATTGTCAGCAGTTTTACCTTGATCGTTTCCTGTTCCTACTTCTGTAGCAAAGCCAGAAATTTCATCAAGGACTGCCATAAATAAGTTAAGACCCTCATGTGACTCACGCTCAGAGTGACCTGAGTAAACGGTAATAGATTTATTGAAACCAATAGAGTTTACTTTTGGATCATACCTACCTGCAAACCATGGCGACTTTTCAATCTTAGTTTTAAAACCTTTAAAGAAAACATTCTTAGCCTGCTCTGCGTTAATAGCAACGTTAATAATATCTATGGCATCGCCACTGGGTTTACCGTAATATCTTGCTGGGTCCTTAAGGCATAATAACTTATACACAATGTAAGCACAAGCAACAGTAGAAACAAAATCTTTCCCAGAGCCTTTTCCGAGTTGAAGAATAATTTCATTTTTTGTATATTTAGAAAAATGTTTATCTCCTTGCTCAGTTCCCACCAATAACTGTAAATCTTCTTTACGATAAATTTGACTCATGGCTTCAACAATGTCATATTGAACAGTAGACAATGGTGGCTGTCCAAGATAGTCTGGAGACTCAACAAATGTTTTAACATCTACTGGAGTCTCTTCAAATGGATTATCTTGAAGTGCTTCAAGAAAATCATTGAACATTGTGGACAACCGTAATCACTTCTCCTTCTTTAGCAATTGCGGATAGTCTTTGCATAATAAGATCACGAACTTCTGGATGCTCAGAGGCAATGTCACGCAATATTCCAACAAGAACTTCTTGTCGTTTTTCAATCTCAACCATCTCTTCTGCAAGTTCTTTATTCTCAAGAAGTCCAGCCTTCTGTAGCATATCAATTCGTCTTGCCTCAATATCCATTACCAACTTGATTGCAGCAGTCTTGGCATTTAAATTTGCAGTTGTTGTTGCATCTTCAATGACTTCATATGCTTGCTGAATTAGTTTTGTATAGTGTGCATCTGCGCTAACCAAAGCATCTTTGGCACGAGCACGAATAGCATCATTAGCAGATGCCATAGCCTTCCACTCATTTAAATGTGCAACTACACGAGTACGTGGAAGAGTAAGAGTCTTTGCAATTTTAGTTGGGTCATTACCTTTTAGGTATTCTTCAACAACACGATTTACTTCATCAAGATGTTTGACTAATTCAATTTCAGTGTCGCTCATATTTTCCCTCTAGTCTATTAATCTCATCCTGAATATAAAATATAGCCTTCTTTAAATCTTCAATATGGGTATTTTCATTCTTAATTCCTGCCCTCCATAAATACTTAAAGGCATTACCAATATTAAAATTACGATGACGAGTAATCTGAATACACTCAACTCCAGAAGGATCTGTTGTGTAATGGGTAGGATGATTTACCTGATCTACTACAATATTAAACTTTTCTGTCATCGCTTTGACTTCCTTAATCCAAACTTAGCAAGGTATACATAGATAGTTTCCACGCTTACCCCGCATTCCTTGGCAATATCTTCTGGACTCTTTCTGTCCATGTGATAACGCTTCTTAAGCCATAATTCATTTGTATATAGTTTACCAGCCATGGCTACCCCTTGTCAAATCCCACTGCTTTATCCCAGTTATTAATAGCCCAATGCCCAATGCCTGCTGCATCTGCCACATCATAATCTTCTATATTTTTATCATATACTATTTCTAGCAATTTTATTGTTCTTCTCTTTCTAAAATCACGCTCATATGATTTATACCAAGATAAAGACTTACCAGGATTTGCTGTTCTTACCTGTAACTGTTCTTCTTTTGTTAACTTCTTATTTCCTAGATAGTTCTGCCATGTTATTGGCGATACCCTGCCAATTAAGGATATGCCAGCAAGACCAGCGCCTCCAAGGATTGCTCCTTGAACCAGAGCCAAATCTGCTGCAGTCTTAGGCGAGTTCATAAAAACGGTATGCTCAATAACAACAGTCTTAATCATATTATAATGATCAAACAAAGCCTTAGTCTTAGCAGTAGCATCTATAACTTTTTCATATATATTATTACCCTCAAAGTTTATTTTTCCATACCCAGTCAAAGTTTTATGGGTATAAAATGCAAAAGCAAGACTATTTGTGCTGGCATCAATGGCGCAAATATGTGTTGGCTGATTAGTCTTGCTCATAATCAAAATACCCCTTAAGTTCTTTTAACATTTTATCTACTGCCTTTTTACTAACATTACAGTTGGAACAAAATCCAGAATCGTTATAGATAGAGAGTTTGACTCCGCATCCACCCAAACATTTTCTTTCTTTGTTTTTTCTTTTTTGCCTACGGGTTACTTGATATCTTTCTGCAATTTTTTCTTTAGTAGCAGCATCTCTACATGCCTCACTACAATAAACCTGATAACTTACCCTTGGTTCAAAATAGTTGCTACATCCAAAATTATTACAGAGTTTCACTAAATCCCTCCAGAGATGGGATCTTTATAACCCCTGGCTCTGCAACTGCACAGACTGCTTTAACTGGGCAACCCTTACATATCTTAGAATTTGCACGATAATTCTTTTGTGGAAGTTGTTTATCTTTCCATGACTTATATACTGTACGCATCCAGTCAAAGGTTGTATCAATCCAGTTTTTGTATTGATCAGTTACTTCAATAGGAAATACTAAAAGGTCATGGTTATTTTTATTTTCATAAATAAGAACACCCTTGGCCTTTTTTAGTATCTTCATATAAATAACTAACTGCTTAACATGGTACTCTGCTGGCTCGCCTTTTACCTTGTAATGTTCAAATGATTCTGATTTCATTGTTTTAATTTCACCAATGACTTCTTCGCCATCAATTTCAAGCATTGCATCGCCCCAACCAAAAATTGGTGGATCTGAACTGACTACCTTAAATTCTGTTGTATCTTTTTCTTTACCAGTTTCTTCAAAATATTTTTCATCAAGAAACTTCTTTGCTACTCCAGAATCTAGCATAGCCTGTTGAATTCTATCGTGAGACATAGTTCCAGCATTCATATTAGCAATATCGTAAGCGTCATTATCGCTTTCAAATATGTTGCCTTCAAATGCAAAATACCAATATCTTGGACACTCTCCATGCCCAAAAACAAGACTTGATGGAGCAAATGTCTTCTTTTTAGTAAACTTAGGTTGCTGCTTTGCTGTATACCCACTATTAATTTTTTCTATAAGGGCAGCGCCATCAAGGATATGAGATTTATCCTCAACCTTTTTCATCATCTGCTTTATCAAGTTTTTAGTCATTGTTATCCTTTTTATCTATTATATCAGTTACCGCATTATGTACTTCAAAGCAGATACTAAATCATTAATTGCTTCTGCTGCTGTATAGTAAATATTTTTCTTGCCCCTGTCTGACTTGTCCACATTAGTCATCCATGTTGCTCTAAATGCCATCTTTGCTGCAATAGCCTGTAGCCTTACAATCTCAAGGCTTGCAACTTGTATTGGAATATCTGGCTTTACAATTAACTTAGCAATCATTGTAAGTGCCAGAGTTAACTCTTCGTCCTTCATATAATCTGCAATTTCACTTAGACCATTTACCATTTCAATGGTAGTCTTTGTAGGTTCATTTTGTTCCGTCATTTTTAGCCTCCCACGTTAATTGATCCAATAGATCAAACTCTATTATTGCTAAACGGGTCTTCTTATTACCTTCACCTAGAATAACCACTATGGCTGGCGATTTGTCAGTACCCGCTTTTATTGAGTCTGTAACTGCCTTTGCCCATACATCCTGATTAATAGTAAAAGATTTAGAAGACTCTTTAAAGTCAACCACAAAGTTTCTCCATGTCGCATCTCCTTTTTTATTGTTGCGACCAGAGTTCTTGTGCTGTTTAGCACCTATCCTTTTACTTTCATTTTTCTCGCTCATAGTCCTTCTTTGTCTTTATAATTGGTGCCTTAGATAAATGTTTCTTGCTACACATCCATGTTAATTCCAAAGACTCTTTCCATAATCTTATAGATAAAACTTCTTCTTTACAGGTATGACATGGAAACCTACCTGGATATGTAGAAAATCTTGAATCAGCCATTTGCTAGTTTAGCCTTAAGCATATCCTGTAGATCCAAATCTTCTTTGACTCTATTAATAAGTCCATCACGGCCCTGTACTTTTGTGCCATCTTCTAGTTGGTACCACGCACCAGTTCTAGCAATATGACCACCAAGTTCAGCGGTATCAACAAGGTCGCCAATAGTATCAACGCCAACATTGTCACCTCTAAAATAGAAATCATACTCACCACTTTGGAAGGCAGGCGAAGTTTTAGAGAACTGTAGTTCCCAGCGAACTTTGCGACCAATCTTTTCCTCAATGAGTTTATCTCCGACATGGATCTTCCCCTTTATTGCCTGATTATCTGATTCAGACGAGAACAGTTTAATAACAGTAGATGAATAAAACTTAGTAGCCTGTCCACCTGTAGGTTGCTGGCTAGTATACATGGCATTAATATTATTTCTTGATTGACTAATCAATACAAACAAAGTAGGCTTTACTTTATTGTTTGCATAGTTAATCATTTTCCAAGCATTGCTAAAGTCCCTAGACTCTGCACCAATCTGTTTTGTATTCTCTAATTGTTTTAGTTCATCAGAATCTTTCTCAAAGTAAATGGCAGGAAGAAGAGAAGTAATACTATCAACTACTATTAAATCTACTCCAGCCTCCATTAGATTTACACCAACATCAACCATTTCATTAATAGTTCTAGCCTGAGATACAATAAGTTTAGATGTATCTACCCCTAGTTTTTCTGCCCATGTTTTATCATATGACATTTCTGCATCAATCCATGCACAAACTTTTCCTTCTTTTTGTGCTAAAGCAATCATCTGTAAGCATAGAGAAGACTTTGCAGACGACTTAGATCCCCAGATAAGTACCTGACGACCATATGGAAGTCCACCATTTAGTGCACGGTTCAATCCAAAACTTGGAGTTGCTGCATATTCTGTCTTGGGAACTTCATCTCCAACCAATATGCTTTTTCTTAGTTTAGGGTTTAATTGTGCTAATACATCCTCAATAGTTACAGTCATTAGAATCTTACCCCATGCTTCTTTGGCCTATGCGTATTACGTTCCATCTTTTCTTTAACAGCATAATCAAGTGACTTTGTAACATACCCTGCTTCTGCTATACCCGCATAAAGATCAAGGGTACGAATAAGAATATCTGCAAACTCATCTGATATATGATCTGGATCCATATCTTTACGAAGTGCTTCCATAGCCTCAGATACCTCTGAAACAATCATCATCATCTGCTTTGCTATAAATATAGGGTCTACAGTTTTATCCCAAAACCCTTTGTCTACTGCATTTTTATGTATTTGTTCTGCTAGTTCATCAAACATTTACTACATCCTCCATTATCACTGTGCCATCCTTTGTTTTGCCAAACGTAAACTTATAAACATTTCCTGCTTCTACATTCATATATGCTTTTGCAAATGATGTAGGAAATACTGTTACTGCGTGTAATTCTCTACCAGCATCTGCTAGAGTTAGAGATCCCATCTTTTTGCCAGCCTTTGTAACCCGTGGCTTAAATGAAACAACAAACATCTCATCATCTTTATATGGCAACATCTTGTAATTTAAGAACTTGATTAGCGGATCTTTAGAATCCTTTATTTCATCAGCAGGTATTGCAGATACAACCCTATTGTCATTTGCAAGAATAATATAAGTACGACCAGCCTCAATAACGGTATTTTCTTCATCAAATATACCCACGCTTCCTGTCTTATCTAGCAACTCTACCCTTGACCATCCTTTTGATCTCTTAATTGATTTTACCATACCCATCAAAATGAATGCGCCTTTTTCTTCATATTCTTCAATATCATTTATATATGCATAATAATGTTGTGGAACTGGCATATTAAACTCAGGAAGGTTAAGATACTCATACAAGTTTTCCTTAACCTTCACTGCATCGGCTGGGTTGTCTGGAAATGTAAGTGCACCAATAGCATTCATTGCTTGTAATGCACGAGAATTAACGCCATTACCTTTTGTAAAAGTAAACTCTTCTACCTCTTTGAAAGAAGCAAATGGTCTAGCAGCAATATAACGATCAGCAATGGTATCAGAAATAAACTTAATAGCGGAGAGTCCAAATCGAATACCTTTACCCTCAATTTTAAAATCTTTATCCGAATCATTAATATGAGGCAACTTAATTGGAATGCCCATTCTTTTCGCTTCAATTAAATACTCCGTTCTTGCATCTTTGTCCTTCTCGTTTTTTAGAAGAGCAAACATAAATTCTAGCGGATAATGATATTTTAGCCATGCCGTCCAATACGAGAGCGTAGAATAAGCAACCGCATGAGACTTGTTGAACGAATATCCCGCATGTGCTTCAAAGTCATGCCATAGATCAAGAGCATCGTTAGGAGCAATAAACTTAGAAGCACCTTTAATAAACTGATCTTTGAAAACATCAAACTCTCTTGCATCCTTCTTTTTACCAATGATCTTACGAACCTTGTCAGCCTCAGCCATTGTCATACCGCCAAGTTCAACGCAAGCCTGCATAACCTGTTCCTGGTATAGGATACACCCATATGTTTCTTCTGTGAAAGGCTTCATAATTTGATGTAGGTAGTTAATATTTTGTCTACCATGCTTACGAGCAATGTAATCTTTACCAATGGTATTCATAGCACCTGGACGAACAAGAGCATTTGAAGCAGCCAATTCGGAAAGATTCTTTACACCCATCTTAATAAGAAGGTTGGTATATGGTGTTGCTTCACACTGGAACACACCTTTTGTATACCCATCAGAAAGCATCTGATAAACATTTTTATCATCCATATCAATCTTAAGAAGATCAATCTTTCTATCATATCTTTCTTCAATAATATCAAGAGTATCTTTAAGAACGCTAAGAGTCTTTAGACCAAGAGCATCAATCTTAATAAGTCCAATACGCTCTGCCTCTTCCATATCTACCGCTACAACTGGCATACGCTCATCTGAGCCAGTAACACTTCGTGTCTCTAGTGGTGCATACTTAAAGATTGGCTCCTTACTAGTGACAACACCAGCAGCATGGATACCAGTACCACGAATTCTTCCACGAAGTTGATCTCCGTAGGTTACTACCTCTGGATATTTATCACGGAACCACTCTGCATTTCTTGAAGTACAGAAGTCATCCCATGTATCTACAGTCTTTAAAACTTTATTAACATCTGGTAAAGGAATGTTTAGTGCACGTGCAACATCTCGTACTACACCTTTATCCTTGAATTCTAAGAATGTTGCAATTGAAGCAACATGTCTATATTGTCTAACAAGATAGTCTTTGACTTCATCACGACGAGAATCTTGAATGTCTGAGTCAATATCTGGAAAGTCATTACGCTCAGGGTTAATGAAGCGGAAGAACAAAAGTCCATGTTTAATTGGATCAATATCTGTAATACCTATTGCATAGCAAAGCAAAGAACCAGCAGAAGATCCACGACCTGGACCAACCATAATGCCTTCCTTCTTTGCCCAGTTAAGCATGTTACGGACTACAAGAAAGTAAGGCTCAAAATTCTTTTGACTAATAATTTCTAACTCTTCGTCAAGACGCTTTAGATATTCTTCGTTTGTATCAAGTCCACGCTCTGATAAACCTTCAAGAGCGAGTTTCTTAAGTTCTTCTCCTGGATTCCTATATTGAACTGGCAATAGATTAAGGTGAGATTTAATATCATAATCTTCTACCTTGTTTAAAATTTCCATAGTGCTAGTGAACATCTCTTCATTATCTATGCCCTGTTTTGCCATACAAGCCTTCATCTCTTCATACGATAGAAGATGAATATCGAAGGAACGGAATGACATTTGACGATCTGCTCCATAAAGATAGTCAAGCCTTTCCATCATATCTTTATGCTTCTTAGATTTTTCATATGTAACGTCTTTTTGTAACTTTGCATGTGTGTTCAGGATAAGCATAAATTCCTGAATTTCTTTCTGACTGGTATCAGAGTGATGACAATCTGGGGTAACTACAACTTTAACCCCCATAGATTTTGCCAAATCAATTAATCCTTTATTTACTTTATCAGGATTATGTGGCATTACCTCAATATAATAGTCATCACCAAATGTTTCTTTAAACCATGCTACGTGTTTCTTTGCAGTAGCAAGTTCATCTAACTCTACCGCTTTTGCAATCCAGCCACTTAAGCAGGCTGAGGTAACAATAATTCCTTCTTTATATTTTGCAAGTGTTTCAAAATCAAATCTTGGCTTACTGAAAAACCCATCAGTCCAAGCAATCTCATTAATCTTGTTTAAGTTTTCAAGTCCTTGCTGGTTCTTGGCTAGAAGAACTATATGATGATAATTTAGATCAAGAGGATCAGTGCGGTCTGCCTTTGCCCTCTTGTCAGCCATATCTGTTGTCATATAGCCTTCTATGCCAAGAATAGGTTTAATCCCTGCTTCCTTCGCAGCACGATACATTTCACGGTGACCCGATAGAGTTCCATGATCTGTAATAGCAATTCCTGGCATACCCAGTTCAACTGCTCTATTTACATATTCCTGCGGAGTTGCCACACCGTCCATTAGAGAATAATGGGTGTGGACATGAAGCCCAACGTAATTCATCTATTACCAATCAATGTTGGTAGCAGTAGTTGATGGAGTATCAAATCCAAAGTAGAATGCTTCTTGCTCTGGATATGGAACTTCACGAACAACCTTCTCTAGATTAAAGAATTCCTTACCTTCCCATTTAAATGGTTCAGTATCGGGAGTTGATGGAATTAGTGTGTAATTAGTTTCAGTACCCTGACCATTACGCTTTAACTTCCATGTTAGGTTTGAGATGCTGCCTGTTTCAAGTGCATACTCACGAATTGTATTAAATGCAGACTGCTTGCTGATGCCTTGTGACCATACTGCAATATATGGATCTTCTGTGCCATCATCAACTAGTACATTTGTGTAGAAACGAAGACGTGCTCTCCAGCCACTCTTTGGTTCTTTTCTTGCCATTTCGCAACCAAAGCAACGACCCTCTGATTCCTGAGTACATGCTGCTTTGCGCTTATAGTCTTTTGGATTTGTGTGTTCTGATACTACAACTGCAAGCCCACGCTCTTCGTTATAGTTTGCAGAGTCTGAATCAAGTTCGTTTACAAAACGAATCTTTGCTGCTTGTCCGTCCGCTAGTTTTACCCAACGAACCTTTGTTCCTGTGCTTTCATATTTTGGCTTTTCAACTAATGCGTTGATGTTCTTAAGCCCTTTAACTATAGTCATTTTTCTCCTTATATAAGTTGTTTTTATTTTAGCATAGCAATGATAGAGTTGTCAAACTGGAACTCTAGTTTTTTAATAGCATCATCATTCATATCACCAATATCTTTATACTGTTTATCTAATTTGATTATACTAACTAGTGACCCTAATTTCTCAACTAGGCGGTCAGCCATAATTGAACCTGCCTCATCATTATCTGCCACAAGCACTACATTTGTAAAGTACTTTTCCAATAGTTTCATCTGGCTTGATGAAACATTAGCCCCCAGCGTGGCAACTGCGGGTAAACCTACTTGATCTAATCTAATTGCATCAAAAGATGATTCAACTACATAAATAACCTTAGATGATTTCACTCTATGCAAATTAAATAGTATTTTACTCTTTGGTAAACCTGGTGTATTCTTAAATTCTTTTCCCTCTACCGTTCTTGCAACAAATCCAATACACATACCGTCTGGAGAATGCATTGGAACAACTACAGAGTCTTGCTTCTCAGAGTATCCTAAATCAAACTTAGTCATGGAGTCTTTATTAATCTTACGACCCTCAAAATAAGATGTTGCTCTTGGACTTTCCATAGCCTGCTTGTTTAATCTCTTAATAAGTAATTCGTCATACTGTACAAAATCAGGGGCAGCATAAAGAGCCTTATTAACAACATCTTCTATATTAGTCTCAGTTTCTTTACTCTTAATATATCTAATAGACTCAAAGTATGATCTATTAGTTAGATGCATGATTAATTCAATAAGGTTCTTTGTTGTTTGACACCCAAAGCAAAAGAATAAGCCTGAATCTTTGGAAACTTCTCCAGCAGGCGTTCTATTGTTATTATGATAAGGACAAAAGATAATATAGTCAGTACCATATTCAGCCTCTATGTCTATTCCTGCGCCTGTTAGTACTCTGTGTATTTGTTGTGCTGTGTATATATCGTTATTTTTTGTCTTCATAATCTTTATATCTGTAATATCCCTTGTCAAAATCTACTTGTATTAAAAAGTCTCCCATGAATCCGTTACGGTTTTTTCTAAACGCACATTCAATTATATCACTGTTGGCTGCTCTACCAAGTGCTAGAACCCAGTCAGCATCGTATGCAATCTGTCGTGACCACGCTGTTTGACCAAGCGTAGGAACAGTACTCATATTAGTAACATCATCTGGCGTAGCAGAAGAAATTGCAATGATAGGAACCTCTTCACTAATTGACA
>OGVZ01000114.1_pt1 | contig 12405 bp, 16 predicted proteins | sample 1575881 | NCBI WGS metagenome assembly OGVZ01 (sample SAMN07581520, study PRJEB24739) | freshwater metagenome | place: Singapore | collected 2015-01
GTAAAAGATGGATTAGGAAACATTCTTCGGATTGAATTGTTTGATGCTTTTGAAATCCAACCAGATAGTGTTGGATTTCTTTTGGCTGACGCTGCTAGAAATGAACAATCTTTTAGTTTTGATGAAGATCTTTTCTCTAATTGTCCAGATGGAGTTTCACTTGTAGGATATTTTCAAAGTGAAAAGTACTTTAAACATATCGAGGAGGATATTAGAAAGGACTTTACCTTTAAAAAAGAATACTATGATGCTTGTGAAGAAGCAAAACCACTCTTAGATAATCCAGTTGCTCTTCATATTAGACGAGGAGATTTTTTAATTAACTCTGGCAATCATTACAATCTTTCTTTGAGTTATTATGAGAACGCTCTAAAAGAATTTGATAGTGAAAGACAGGTTATCATCTTTTCAGATGATCCTAAGTGGTGTAAGTCTCAGAAGATATTTGAAAATGATCGTTTCTTAGTTGCTGAAACTGGAAATTCTTATGTCGATATGTGTCTGATGACTCTATGTTCTGATTATATTATTGCTAACTCAACTTTCTCATGGTGGGGTGCATGGCTTTCACAGAATAAAAATAAGACCGTGATTTACCCCGATAAATGGTTCGGTCCTAATAACTCAGATAAATCTACTAAAGACTTGTTTCCCGAAGGATGGAGAATGATTAATGAAAACTGATTTGAGAAATACTACTTTTATTATTCCTCTAAGGATTGATACTGGAGATAGACTCAGGAATGTAATCCTTACAACTTCTTATCTTCTTCATCACTTTGATACTAATGTGATTATTAAAGAGGTTGATTCTGAACATCGATTTGAAGAGTATGCTTTACCAGTCATTAAGAGACTGGTAGATATAAGTAATCTTCGACACATTTTTGAGGAAGATACTCGTACTGATGATTCTTTTCATCGTACAAAAGTTCTAAATGATATGGTAATGGAAGCCTCTACAGAGATTGTAGTAAACTATGATACTGATATTATTCTTCCATTAGATTCCTATACTCAAGCAGTTGAAATGCTTCAGGGAGATAATGATGTTGTATATCCATATCGATTTGGAAATCATGGTGAGAGAAAAGTAAATCTTGGGTTTAGTATTGAAACTCAAGAGGATATGGATAACTTTGAAAATGATGAGTTTGTTTCGAGGTTTATTGGGTCTGGATATAACTGTACTTGTTTTGATGATAGATTCTTTTATTATCCAAGTAATCAAGGATTAGGTTGGGCAGAGTATGGCATGGTTCAGTTCTTCAATCGACAGGTCTATATTGATGGATACTTGGAGAACGAAGGATTTATTGCTTATGCTCCTGAAGATGTAGAAAGACATCATAGGTGGAAAGTTCTTGGATATAATATTGGTAGAGTTGATAATTACGCCTATCATTTGGAACATCAAAGAACTCAAAACTCTTGGTATCATAATCCTCATATGCAAAACAATAATCAGTTGTGGGAATATCTTAAGAACTTAACCAAAGAACAACTGATTGAGTATTATGAAAATCAAGAATATGTAAAGGAGAGAATCAAATGAACTGGCATCTTGTAACTTATGCTGATGAAAACTTTGTAGAACAACAAAAGTTCCTTCATCAAACACATAAGGAAGGGTTTATTCATCACCCATTTAATAGAGAAAATTTAGAGTCTACAGATTTCTATCAAAATAATAAAAGTATTCTTGATGAATCGACCGGTGCTGGTTGGTGGATTTGGAAACCTTATTTTATTCTTGATGTTTTAAAGTCTTCGAATGAAGGTGACTTTATCATCTATTGTGACTGTGGAGATATGTTCTCTCCTGGATTAAAATCTTATGTAGAAAACACTGTTACTGAAGATGATCAGTGTCTCTTATTAGTTGGTAACAATCGTAATGGCAAATATACAAAGAGAGATTGCTTTATTAAGATGAATTGTGATGAAGAAGACTATCACAATTCTAATCAACTTGAAGTTGGGTTTATGGTATGGAGAGTTTGTGAAGAATCAATCAAGATAGTTTCTGAGTGGTTAGAATTCTGTAAAGATTCTCAAATTATTAATAACGATGTAAGCACTCTTGGTGAAGAGTTGTCTGGATTTGTTTCTCATCGAAATGATCAGAGTGTATTAACAAATATAGCCATTCGTGATGGTCTTACTGTTGGTGGACAAGACTATAGAAATTATGTAGAATGTGATTACGATTATTGGTATGAAAGAGGTGGAAGAGGTTTTGGTAGAGAAATCGATTCGTTTTTAATGAGTATCAAAAATGCATAGTATAGTTCTTACTGTTCATAATAAAGGATGGTTAATTGATAAAGTCATACAAGGTATAGTTGATAATACAACAGAACCTTACGAACTTATTGTAGTGATTGATGGGTGTACTGATAATTCTGAAGAAGTTATTTGGAATACTTTGAGTGGTACTCCTGTAAACAAAAAGTTTCTTTATGCTCCTAATGTATTTGAAACAACTGCCAATAACCTTGGTATGAAGGCAGCAAAGGGAGATAAAATTATCATCATTCAAGATGATATGGTCATTAAAGAAAAAGGTTGGAATGTGAGAATGGAAAAACCATTCAAAACATTTGATGATGTCTTTGCCGTAACATCGAGAACTGCTCACAATTGGATATCAAATCCAAATTCAAAACATCTTGGAATGACTAATGATCTTGATGATTGTTGGTGTGATATTGTAGATCATGTAGATCATGCTGATAGAAAACAAGGATTACCAAGAGATGTTTTTGCAGTTCGTTGTTCTGTAAATCGTGGTCCTCTAATGATTGATCATGAAGACCTTAAGAAATTGAATTATCTTGATGAGGAATTTAAACCTCAGGACATGGATGATCATGATCTTTGTTATCGTGCATATAAAGAACTTGGAAAAGTAGTTGGTGCTTATTGGATTGATTATGAAAGTGAAGATTCTTGGGGAGGAACTAGAGTCTCTGGATCTCCTGCTTCATGGCTTCTAAAAGCACACCACAAAAATACAAAGATCTTTTATGACCGTCATAGGGATCTGATAAATACTCGCAGAATTATTGAAAATCGGGAATTGGTTTAATGAAAATTGATTTGGATCGTTGGCAAATTGCTCAAGACACAGAATTTAGTCATCATCAAGATTTGAGGTTAGAAGCATATAGCCACGCATCAATGGTTATTGGTAAGTACCTTAAGATTGATTATGAAAAGGACTTTACTGATAAAGTAATTGTTGAAGTTGGGGGTGGTCCAAGAGGAACTATCCTTCATACAAAGGGTAACTTTAAACGTGGTATCCTTATTGAACCTCTGATTGATCGTTGGCCTACAGAGATTCGAAAGGATTATGAAGATATTGGTGTAGAGATTGTTGCTGCTCCTTATGAAGATTTAGAAATTGATGAACAGATTGATGAAACTTGGTTTTTTAATGTAATTCAGCATGTAATTGATCCAAAAGAACAATTAGAAATTGCAAAGAAGACATCAAAAGTTATTCGTGTATTTGAAAGTATTAACAGTCCTGTAGATACTGCTCATCCACATCTCATTACAAAGGAAACATTTACTGAAGTTCTTGGTGACTTTGGTGAGATCTATGTTGGTGGATCTGAACCTGGATTCCATGGAGCTGATTGTTATTATGGAACTTGGTATGCGTCTGATAACGTTTAGTCTTTTTGGAGATAATCCTCTCTATTGTGTTGGGGCAGTAGAAAACGCAAGACTTGCAAAAGAAATCTATCCAGATTGGATTGCTAGGTTTTACGTTGCTGAGGATGTTCCTGAAGAGTATGTCTATCAACTCAAGGACTATGACGCTGAGGTTTTTATTTGTCGTAGGAATAATTCTTATGATGGATTGAACTGGAGGTTTAGACCGTTTATTGATGATTGTGTAGACTTTTGGATCAGTAGAGATTGTGATAGTCGCTTGAGTTGGAGAGAACGTAGAGCTGTTGATGAATGGATGCAATCTGATAAGTCTTTTCACTTAATGAGGGATTGTCATAATCATGGATATACAATCATGGCGGGAATGTTTGGAGTAAATAACAAACTCTTTCATGAACGTTACGGTAAAATTGATCTGGACAATCCATCAGCAATTAATCGGGAAGATGATCAGAAGGTTCTTCATAATCTAATCTGGCCCGCAATTAAGTTTGACCACTTATGTCATGACCACTGGAGACACTCTAAAGTTATTGGACAACCAACACATCAACCTGAAGATCATGTGAGTTGGGAAAGTGCATATGGTGTTGGTCTGATCAATTATGTTGAAAGAGAAGTTTATAATCAACTTCGAGAAATTTATCCAACACATCAAGATAGTCGCCCATTTCCAGAACATGAACCTATGGAATATGGAATATTTGTTGGACAGATTATTGACGAGAATAATAAACCAAAAATCAATACTGATGTTCGTTGGGAATATGAGTTGAGAGGATTGCCTTATGAGTAAGTTTCATGTTATTGGATCGGGTGCTTGTGGATTCTTGAGAGTGAATTATCTTCTCTCAAGATTCATGAGTGTAAAATATAAAGGTGGTGGTCCTAAGTATCAGAATAGTTTTGAGACTTGGAATGATAATGGATTAATTTGGGATTCTGAATCTTTATCCAAAGAAGAAAGACTTAGAAGAGTTTCTCTTCATGATACAACTACAAACATTACACACTCATATCTCAAGTATGTTCCTGAGTTTGTAGAACTTCATCCCGATATAATGTTTTTATGTTTAAGAGGAAGAAGAGAACATTCAATTAAATCTCTTGCAACTTCTTGGGGATATCGTAATCCTTGTTATGTAAAGGATAGAACCCTTGGACTTGGACACAATCGATACGCTGTTGATCAATTCCCAGATCTAAGTGATTCTAAAGATGAGTTTGAAGCAACAGAAAGATATTGGGATGAATACTATCGTATTGCAAATGATTTGCAGGATAAGTATCCTAATAACTTTTTAATTGTTGACTCTCCCACTTTCTTTAATGATACTCAATATCAACTTTGTTGTTTTGGTGTTATTGGTGTAGATGTGAGTATTGGTAGTTCTCCAAAGTCACTTTCTATTCCTGTTAATTTCAAAGAGGAAACGATTACCACTTCACTTCATGGTGGACTTGGAAACAATCTTTTCCAAATGGCTGAAGTAATTTCTTTCTGTAAGAAGTTTGATTTACCCGAACCAAAGTTTGGAACTTGGGATTTATGGAATGGTGGAGGTAAGTATCCATCATCCTATAATTCTGATAGACTCTTAGGTGGTCATGATGGATCTCATAAAGATATCGTTTCGTGTTTTCCAAATCTGAATTGGAAAGGTAATCTAGAAGCAAATTTTGATACTAAGTTTGTTGTAAATGATATGTTTAGATTTTCTACAGCAGAAAATCTTGATTATGTAAGAGAGAAGTTATCCGTAGGAACTCAGACAAAACCAAATACTGTATCACTTCATCTGAGATTTTGCACAAGACCTGCAGATGATCATGTGAATGGTTATGTTGATGATGAGTTTTATGAAAAGGCTTTGATGATGGTTCCTGAGAATTCTACTGTCTATATCTTCTCAGATGATAATAGAATGGCAAAGAATAAACTCAATTGGTTCAGACAAAACTTTAGTCAGAATTTTGAGATCTTTGTTGGTGATGCTTTTCAATCACTAAAGAAAATGGTAGAATGTGAGTATCATATTTTGCATGTATCTACCTTTAGTTTCTGGTCAGCATTTTTAGATCCAAATCAACCAAACGACAAGGTAATCTATCCAAAATCATTTACTCAAACTCATAGTGACAATATGATTCCATATAAAGAGTGGCAGATGTTATGAACTGTATCCTTTACCTTGTAAGATCCTCTGACCAAGATGTAGAGGATTTTAATAAGTCATTAAGATTGGTAGAAGAAAATCTCTTACCATATACTAATAGTACTGATGTATTGGTATTTTGTGAAGAATCTTTTGAGGAATATAAGTCTAAGGTTCAAACTAACTTGAATCTTAGATATGAAACAATTGAGTTTAATGTTCCAGAATACCCTCAAGAAATTTTAGATCAGATTCCAGAGTTCTTCCCACATCCAACTCATGGAAATGGACCTGTAGCTTGGGGACATCCGGGATTTTCTATGGGATATCGTCACATGTGTAGATTTTTCTCTGGTGAACTTTATAATAATAATGTTATAAAAGAATATAATTATTATCTAAGACTCGATACAGATTCTTTTATACATACTCCACTTAACTATGATATCTTTAAGTGGGCGGAAGAAGTTGAATGTTACTATGGATTTATTGCTCCTGCTATTCAGAAGGATAATCCAAAAGTAATTGAAGGACTTTGGGAGACAGTAAATGAATTGATTCCCGAAAACTTTATTGAAGATGGAATGATGTTTTACACTAACTTTGAGTTGGGTAAGGTGTCATGGTTCTTGACAAGTGAATACATGAGATTCTATAATGAATTGGATAAAACTGGTGGATTCTACACTAAGAGGTGGGGTGACGCTCCAATTAAATATCTTGGTGTAAATCTTCTCATGGAACCAGAACATATCATTCCAGTACAAGGTTTTACATATCAGCACGGTGCAGTTTATACAGTCTAATGGATAAAAACAAATCAACATTTAAACTCAATAACTTTGGACCTATCTACTATCTCAATCTTGATGGACAACCAGAGAGAAGAGAGTATATGGAAAACCAGTTTAAGTATTGGGAGATTGAGAACTATACTCGTATCTCTGCCTATGATGGCAGGGAAGATGATCTGAGCGATATTATTAAGGGTCGTTATCCGGAAATGATGTCTTCTGGTGAGATTGGTTGTGTTACTTCTCACCTTAAAGCCATCAAGCACTGGTATGAGACCTCTGATAGTCCTTATGCTATCATCATGGAAGATGATTGTAATTTAGATCTTGTCAAGTATTGGAACTTTACTTGGAATGATTTTTACTGTCGTATTCCTTATGATTGGGATGTAGTTCAGATTGCCATTATTTGTACTGGAGATATTCACGTTAAAGTTCATAAGAGATTTGTGAACGAGTTCTCTACTGCTTGTTATATTATCACTCGTCATCATGCACAAAAACTTTTAAATCTTCATGTTCGAGGGGACAAATATAAACTTGATAATGGAGTCAAACCTCGTCCAGTTGCTGATGATTTGATTTATAACTCAGGTAATACTTACAGTGTTCCTCTTCTTCTTTATAGGATTGAGTTGGGTTCATCTATCCATCCAGAACATATTGATGCATTCCATCGTGGAAACTATGATGGTCAAATGAATTTCTGGTCTCAGAAAGGTGCTCAGTTATCTGTAGAAGAATTGATGGACTATGACCCCTATCTAGGAAGAGTTGTAGAAAGCACCGTAAACACTTGACACTCATCTGGTTTCCCTTTATACTAAATAAGTACTTAAGAATTCAGTTGTAATTCTTAACATTTGTCCTATAGTACAAACAAAAAACAAATCTATGAAATTCTTTCAACAACTGATGCTTGCACCTGTTGCTCTGGGAATGGTTGCTCCAGCTGCGACGGCAGCTGACCTTAATATGAATGGGGTCAACCAATATTCTTCGGAACAGGTTACAAGTGTTACTCAATTCTCTGATGTACGTCCTACCGATTGGGCATATCAAGCACTTAGCAACCTTGTAGAACGTTATGGTTGCGTTGCTGGTTATCCTAACGGCACCTTTGCTGGTGGTCGTGCTCTGAGTCGTTATGAAGCAGCTGCACTTCTGAATGCATGTCTGGATCGTGTGACTGAAGTTACTGATGAACTCAAGCGTCTTCAGGCCGAGTTTGCTACTGAACTCGCAACTGTTCGTGGTCGTGTAGACAAACTGGAAGCACAAGTTGGTGAACTTGAGGCAACTCAGTTCTCCACCACAACCAAACTCCGTGGTGAAGCAAACTTTGTTCTCGGTGGTGTAGATGACTACCGTACCAAAGGTGGTGACACAACTCGTACCGCATTCAACTACGATCTGCGTCTGAATCTGGACACTTCGTTCACTGGTAAGGATCTTCTCCGCACCCGTCTACGTTCTTCCAACTTTAGTGGTGATCCTTTCGGTTCCAGTTCTTCAATCTTCAAACTGGATAAGGCAGACAATACTACTAGCGAAGTTGGTAACAACGTAGTTATTGATCGTCTGTATTATTCATTCCCTGCGTTTAACAACAAAGCAACTATCACTGCTGGTGCTGCTGTTCGTAACACTGAGATTGCCTGGGTTCCTTCTGCATATGAATCCAAAATTCTTGACTTTTTCCAAGTAGCAGGTGCTCCTGGTGTTTATAATAAAGCAACTGGTGCTGGTTTCGGTATCCAGTATGGTAAGAAGGGTCTGATTGCTGGTATCAACTATGTTGCCCAAGCAGGTCAAGATAGCACCCGTGGTGAGTTTGATGAGTCTGGTGCTCTGAACACTCTGGCACAAATTGGTTATCGTGGCACCAACTATGGTATCGCATTTGGTTACCGTTATGGTACTGAAGGCACTCGTGTCCGTACCTACAATGGTCTGAACGGTGCTTCTGGTTCTCTTGTTCCTGGTCAAACCTCTAACGGTTATGCACTGAATGCATACTGGCAACCAACCCAATCTGGTTGGGCTCCTTCGATCTCAGCAGGTTATGGTTGGAACACTGTAAGTGGTACTCCAAGTGCTGCTACCAACAGTCAATCCTGGTTCGCTGGTCTCCAGTGGGCAGATGTATTTGCTAAGGGTAACTCCGCTGGTATCGCTGTCGGTCAGGCACCTACTGGCGAGAACCTTGAGAAGTCCACTCTTCTTGAGATTTTCTACAAGTATCAAGTATCTGATAACATCAGCATCACTCCTGCTATCATCTACGGAAGTGACAACCAACGTCTTGCTGGTAACTCTTCCAACTGGGGTGGCGTAATTCAGACCACCTTCAAGTTCTGATAATTCACTTATAAGATGAGTTAGACCACTCCAGACGGGGTGGTCTTTTTTTTGACCTCCTGACAAAAGACTTGACACCTCTTAAGATTTCCTATATAATTGTGTAACAATTCGTAATAAAACGAAAAATGACTGTAACAAAAAATGAGTTCGGGCAAATGAATATGTTTGCTAAAGAACCATCGATGTATATGACCAAGGAAGACCTTGATCGTTATGGCATCGAACCCTATGCAGAGAAAGCGGAGAAAATGAATGGACGTTGGGCAATGGTCGGTATTGTTGCTGGCGCTATTTCTTACGCTCTCACTGGGAACCTCTTCTTCGGAGTAGTTTGAGACTTGACAATGGCTTCAACTATCTTTACAATAACATCAGTTGCCTTCTTTGTTCTGTTGGCAGCATCTGTTGAAAAAATTTGCGAGACTTACTAATGACCGTTTTTAATGTCACTCTCCAATCCCCTGATGGCACCGAAACTACTATCGAATGTCCTGATGACCAGTACATCCTTGAAGCAGCAGAAGAGGCAGGTGTTGACCTTCCTTCATCTTGTAAGGCAGGTGCTTGTTCCGCCTGTGCTGGGAAACTCATCTCTGGCACCGTTGATAACGAAGAACAATCTTTCCTTGATGATGATCAACAAGCAGAAGGTTGGATTCTCACTTGCGTTGCTTATCCCACAAGTGATTGTGTGATTCTTACAGAACAGGAAGAGAATCTGTGAGTGCTGATATGCTTGGACAACTTGGAGTTGTCCTCCAACAATTAAATTGGGATCGTGATGATGATATCTCTGTGGAGATTGGTGGTGTAGCAGTAACAGGAACTGCTACTAGTCCAACTGCAAATCCAAAATGGGCAAAACCATTTGGAACTGTATCTTACCAAAACGATGCTTTCATCGTAATTAAAAACAAGTCAAGGAACCCAATTGTTCCTTCACAACCAAATCCTGAATTAAAACAAAAACACCCTTATCAAGGAGAAAAACAATGAACGAACGCGCAGAACGTATTAATGGTTGGGCAGCGATGATTGGAATCGTTGCAGCTATGGGTTCTTACGCCCTTACTGGTCAAATAATTCCTGGAATCTGGTAATTGTGGGATATAGGAGGGTTTATCCCTCCTTTTTTAATAAATATATCATCGAATGAATAGGAACGATGAGAGTAGATCTTCACAATTTCTTTAAGCACTACGACGAAAAGAACCCTAAGCATGTAGCAGCAGTAGAACAGTTTGAGGTTGATCTGGCAAGTAAGTGTCAAGATTTAATGGAGGACTCGGCAAATTGGGTAAAGATTTTTAGAACTAAAGTAGAGCCAGTTGTTCCAGGTGTTCTCAACGTTCCTTATTTTCCACAGACAGACAATTACAGAGACGCAAACAGAACCTGTAATTCATCTTCCTGTGCTATGGTATTAGAATATTTTAAACCAGGCACACTTAAAGGAGCAAAGGGCGATGATGCCTATGTTCAAAAAGTATTCTCACTCGGTGATTCAACAGATCACACAGTTCAGACAAAAGTTCTGGAATCTTACGGTATCAAATCACACTTCAGTTACAATCTTTCTTTTACTGATCTTGATCGTGAGCTTGCCGCTGGAAGACCTGTTGTTATTGGCATTCTTCATAGGGGGACTCTTTCTCGTCCCACAGGTGGACACATGGTAGTTGTGATTGGTAAGAAAGGTGAAGATTATGTTGTTAATGATCCTTATGGATCTCTGAATGATGGCTACACAGGACCAGTTACTAATGGTAAAGGTGCTGTTTATAAGAGATCTGATCTTGAAAGAAGATGGGCCCCCGATGGACCCAAATCTGGTTGGGGTAGAATCTTTGATGTAAAAAAGTAGAAACGACATCACAGGTTCCTCAGTGTGGTGTCGATCTAATTAAACAATTTGAAGGTTGTCACTTAACTGCTTATCCTGACTTACTTACAGGTGGACTACCCATTACAATTGGTTGGGGATCCACTCGCAAGAGAAACGGTCAACCTTTTCATCTGAAAGAAACTATCACACAAGTTGAAGCTGATGACTTATTGATCTTTGATATTGAATCAAGATTCTTACCATCACTTAGAAAAATACCTTATTGGAGTGAAATGAATGACAATCAACGAGGAGCACTTTTATCTTTCGCTTATAATCTCGGTGCTGGCTTCTACGGTAGTAGGGGCTTCAATACTATTACGACTAATCTTAGTCAAAAGAATTGGAAAGCAGTCCCAGAAACCTTGAAGTTATATCGCAATCCTGGAAGTAACGTAGAGGTTGGATTATTAAAAAGAAGAGCTGCAGAAGGTAAACTTTGGATGAGTTAATTATCTTCCTTCTTGCTTGTGGATCCAAGTCTTAAGTTCATGAAGATATTGTCTTAACATATCTGCTTTTTGTAAGTGCCACACATCACCACTCTTGAAATACTCTTGAGTGTGATTGTCTATTGCTTTTAAGATATTATGTATCGGAGCGTTCCAAGGTTCCCTTTTGGGAGTGTTCCATTCCCTTGGCATCTGGGCAGGAAGCAGTTTCAAGTATTTAGGGGATTGACAGGGTTTGAAGAAAGTGTTATGATAAATACATCAACACATTAAGGAATGTTACAGTTCTTTAATGTTTGCAACTCCCATTAACCGAGACCTATGGGGAGTATAAATTACGTCTCTCATATCCATACCGGAGGGTGGTGTGGAAATAATGGAATCAGTTCGTACCCCCGAACTATTACTTACCCTTTAACGAAAATGACTGCTACAATTTCACGTCAACAACAATCTAATATTTGGGACAATTTCTGCGAGTGGGTCACTTCAACTAACAATCGTTTATATGTTGGTTGGTTTGGAACTCTGATGATCCCTACTCTTCTTGCAGCTACTATTTGTTTCATCGTTGCATTTATTGCAGCACCTCCTGTCGATATCGACGGAATCCGTGAACCAGTTGCTGGTTCACTCATGTACGGAAACAACATTATCTCTGGTGCTGTTATCCCATCGTCCAACGCAATCGGACTGCACTTCTATCCCATCTGGGAAGCTGCCTCACTCGATGAGTGGCTATATAACGGTGGACCATTTCAACTGGTCGTCTTCCACTTCCTGATTGGTATCTATGCTTACATGGGTCGTGAATGGGAACTCTCTTACCGACTGGGTATGCGTCCTTGGATTTGTGTCGCTTACTCTGCACCCGTTGCTGCTGCTTCTGCAGTGTTCCTGGTCTATCCCTTCGGTCAAGGATCCTTCTCTGATGCGATGCCTCTTGGCATTTCGGGAACTTTCAACTACATGCTTGTTTTCCAGGCAGAACACAACATTCTTATGCATCCTTTCCACATGTTGGGAGTTGCTGGTGTCTTCGGTGGTTCTCTGTTCTCTGCTATGCA
>OGVZ01000115.1_pt1 | contig 12377 bp, 19 predicted proteins | sample 1575881 | NCBI WGS metagenome assembly OGVZ01 (sample SAMN07581520, study PRJEB24739) | freshwater metagenome | place: Singapore | collected 2015-01
CAGCACTGACCGTGATTGAAGAGATCGAAGCCAGAAATTATCGATCGCTGAATTTAGTAAAGGGTGCGTTGATTCGAAATCTCGTTTCGCCCATAACAGGTGTTGTGAGTGTGCGTGGCCGGGGACTGCCAAAAAAAGATATATTCTTAATGTGTGGGACTCTGAAGGTGTTAGGTATGAGCAACCAAAACTTAAAATTATGGGTCTTGAGGCAGTTAAGTCATCAACTCCTGCACCGTGCCGTCAAATGATTAAAGATGGATTGAAACTCATTATGACAAAAACTGAGGATGATTTGATTGAATATATTGATACCTCAAGAAAAAAGTTTAATAATCTTTCCGTTGAGGAAATTTCTTTCCCTAGAACTGTTAATGATGTAGTAAAACATAAAGCACAGTCTACAATTTACGGAAAAGGAACACCAATTCACGTCAGAGGTGCTCTTCTTTATAATCATATAATTAAAGAAAAAAATCTTGATAAAAAATACGCAGTCATTCAAAATGGTGAAAAGATAAAATTTTGTTATCTTAAACTTCCAAATCCAATTCGTGAAAATGTCATATCATATATTCAAGAATTTCCAAAAGAATTAGCACTGGACAAATACATTGACTATGATTTACAATTTAATAAAGCATTTTTAGAACCAATGAGGGTTATTCTTGATGCTATTGGCTGGAAAGTCGAAAAAACTGTAAGTTTGGAATCATTCTTTGCCTAATGGAATTACCTATCAATGAAAAAGAGTTGAATACTATTATCTTATTTTTAAAAGAAAAAAATTCTCCTCTTTATGCTAAACTTTGGTCATATAAAATTAACAATTTAAATAAGGAGAAAAAGAATGGATTTTCTTAAAGATATTGTAAAAGAAATTGGTGGTGAGTATACTCAACTTGCTGCTGATATTGATGAGACAGAAACTTATGTTGACACAGGTTCGTACATTTTTAATGCACTGGTTTCAGGTAGCATATTTGGTGGTGTATCTGGCAATAAGATTACTACTATTGCTGGAGAGTCTTCTACTGGAAAGACTTTTTTCTCTCTCGCTGTTGTTAAGAATTTCCTTGATAACAATCCCGATGGTTATTGCCTCTATTTTGATACTGAAGCTGCCGTAACTAAATCTCTTCTTCAGAGTCGTGGTCTTGACATTAATAGAGTTGTTGTGGTTAATGTTGTAACTATAGAAGAGTTTCGTTCAAAGGCACTTAAGGCAGTTGATTTGTATCTAAAGAAAAAAGAAGTAGAACGAAAACCCTGTATGTTTGTTCTTGATTCTTTAGGAATGCTTTCAACGGAAAAAGAAATTCAAGATGCCCTAGACGATAAACAGGTTCGTGATATGACAAAATCCCAATTAGTTAAGGGTGCATTCAGAATGCTAACTCTTAAGTTGGGACAAGCAAAAATTCCTATGATTGTTACTAATCACACTTATGATGTTGTGGGGTCTTATGTTCCTATGAAAGAGATGAGTGGTGGTTCGGGTCTTAAATATGCTGCATCCACAATTATCTATTTGTCTAAGAAAAAAGAAAAAGACGGCACAGAAGTCGTGGGTAATATTATTAAAGCAACTACACATAAGTCAAGACTAAGTAAAGAAAATAAAACGGTAGAAATCCGTCTTTATTATGATGAAAGAGGATTGGACAAGTATTATGGTCTTCTTGACCTTGCTGAAAAATATGAAATATTTAAAAAAGTGGGAACAAGATATGACATCGGTGATGGGACAACTCAATTTGGAAAAACTATAAACGAAAATCCAGAAAAATATTTTACTCCACAAATTATGCAAGCAATTGATGAAGCAGCTAAGAATGAATTCACTTATGGGTGATGAATAATATTAGAGTCATAAAAACTGGAATTGATGTATCTAAAATTTTAGATCAATTAAAACAATATCCAGAGGATTGGGGTTCTCAAAAAAATATTAAAGACAAAAAAATAGAACAACTTGACCCAACAAAATATACGGTTACAGTTGATGTTCTTCAACTAATAATGGGTGGAATTGAAAAAGAAGGACAATACGTTGGAGATACCGAGATTTGCATACAAACACCAGCATATGAAAAACACACAGAGGTTCTTAAATTCTTAAAAACATATTTTAAGAAAATACGTCGGTGTGCTTTTCTTGCTTTACCAGTTGGTGAAATTGTTGGAACACATATTGATGAGGGAAGTTATTATCTTACAAAAGATAGATACCATCTTTCCATTCAGGGAAAATACAGGTATAGTGTGGGAGATGAAACTATGATTGTGAAACCTGGAACTTTTTTTTGGTTCAATAATAAACTTCCCCATAGTGCTGAAAATATTGGTGATGAGGTTAGAATTACTTTTGTATTTGATGCACCTCATCACAAAAAAAATCCATAGTTAGAGGAGAAATGGAAAAAGTTGAAACTACGATTCTTAGAAATCTCTTATTTAATAATGATTATTGTAGAAAGGTGTTGCCTTTTATAAAAAATGAATATTTTGAGAATCTTCACGAGAAAGTAGTTTTTGAGGAGATTTGTAAATTTATTGTTGCATATGAGCAACTTGCAACTAAAGAAGTTCTTTTGATTGAAACAGAAAAAAGGACTGATATTACAGAGGATACTTACAAAGTTATTTGTGATTATATTTCTAAACTTGATGATGCTCCAGCAGATAAACAATGGTTGATAGATACGACAGAGAAATGGTGTAGAGACCGAGCAATCTATCTTGCTCTGATGGAATCAATCAAAATTGCTGATGGTCAAGATGAGAAAAAATCAAGAGATTCTATTCCTGCAATTTTGCAAGAAGCACTTGCTGTAGGATTTGATAGTCATATTGGACACGATTACTTAAAGGACTACTTAGACCGATATGAATCTTATCACCGAAAAGAAGACAAAATCCCATTTGATTTGGAGTATTTTAACAAAATCACAAAAGGTGGTCTCCCTAACAAAACTCTTAATATCGCTCTTGCTGGTACGGGTGTCGGGAAATCTCTATTCATGTGCCATGTGGCTAGCTCCGTCTTGCTCCAAGGACGGAACGTTCTGTACATTACGCTTGAAATGGCAGAAGAGAAAATTGCTGAACGAATTGACGCAAATCTCTTGAATGTAAATATTAAAGATATTGAAACATTACCAAAAATGGTGTTTGATACCAAAGTAAATAATATTACAAAGAAGACACAAGGAACTTTGATTATTAAAGAGTATCCAACTGCTTCAGCACACGCAGGACATTTCAGGACACTTTTAAATGAACTATCTCTTAAGAAATCATTTAAACCTGATATTATTTTCATTGACTACCTTAATATTTGTGGTTCCTCACGATATAAGAGTAATTTTTCAGTCAATTCTTACTCTTATGTTAAAGCAATTGCAGAAGAACTTCGTGGTCTTGCTGTGGAGTTTAATGTTCCAATTGTCTCCGCTACTCAAACTACTCGTTCAGGTTTTTCTAGCTCTGATCCTGACCTTACTGATACTAGTGAGTCCTTTGGTCTTCCTGCTACTGCTGATCTTATGTTTGCCCTTATCAGCACAGAAGAGTTGGAACAACTTGGGCAGATTATGGTAAAACAATTAAAGAATAGATACAATGACCCAACAATGAATAAAAGATTTGTGGTTGGGATTGATAGAGCAAAAATGCGTCTTTATGATGTTGAACAAAGTGCTCAAAAAGATATACTTGACTCTGGACAAGATGAAGAGTATGATAATAATGAAAATAAAAAATCTAAAAAGTCGTTTGAAGGATTTAAATTTTAATGGAAACTACTAAACACGTTAATTTTAATAAGTATGCTGAGTTTGTGGATGCTGTAACTTCTGATGCATCCAAAGATTTTCTTGCACTCTCTGACCGATTGGTTGAACTTGATGAGAAGGGTGCTAATATTGAACGACTCCTTACTGCTGCTGTTGGTATTAATGCCGAAGGTGGTGAATTTATGGAAATTGTCAAAAAGATGGTCTTTCAAGGCAAACCTTATACCGAAGATAATCGTGAGCACCTGATCATTGAACTGGGTGACATTATGTGGTATGTTGCTCAGGCATGTATGGCACTTGAAGTGACACTTGATGATGTGGTTGCTAAAAATGTGCAAAAACTCCTCAAGCGTTATCCTGAGGGTGCGTTTGATGTTTATTTTTCCGAAAACCGTGCTGCTGATGACCGATGAAAACACTAACATCTTTTATTGCTCCTGATAAAGCAAAATTTATGATGCAAAATACCCCTCAAGGTCCTGTGATGTGGGTTGTGTCTAATGAAGGAAATCAAAAACTTTTTAGATTTCGTGGAAAAACAATTCGTGATAAGGATAAAAACTTTTCGCATATGAAATATTATCTGGAAGAAGTATGACTAAACAAAAACAAGTTACTATCAAAATGGATGTTCGTGCTGCAGCAGCAGTTCGTCAAGTCTTGTTTGAAGCACAACGAGGGTATACTTATGATGAAGTGAGTGTGCCTCCACGAATTTCAGATATTCGTGTAGTTATTTTTAATCTTGATGATGCAATCAGTAAAGTAGTTGAATAATAAAAAACATCCCCTAATTTTCTAAATAAGAAAAGTTAGGGGTTTTTTAATGTCCGCACAATCAGCTGCAGCAGGAAAGAATTACGAAACTGCACTTAGAAATAGATTGAATGCAGTATTTAAAAATATTCCAAGGACTGCTGGATATTCATCTGGTCCTGATATAACCATACCCTCAATGAATAATCCTGGTCGATCTTTGTTAGTAGAAGCAAAAACAACAATAGGTGCTGATTTTGGACAAAAAGCAATAACATTTAATGGAAGTTCTTGGGTTTCATCAAATAAAATGGACGAAATCCCCGAAATATCTGCTTTATATAATTTTCTTTTTAATACTTATTCTATTGGAAGTTTAATATCAGATGCTTGGGATCTTCCAAATAAAAATATAACTGCAGAAGATTTGCAGCAAGCAGTTAATGTAAAACAACTTTCTAAAGTTTTATATTATGAAAAAATACTTAAAAAAGCAACAGGAAAAGCAAATCCATTTCCAACAAAAACATTAGTTCAAGGTCCAAAAATAGTTGATAGCATTGTCAATTACTATAATTCTAAAGGAGTTCATTATATTCAAATTAAAAATAGTGGATTTTATGTTATGGGTGAAGATGTAAAAAATTTGAGAGGTCTTTTGGGAATAAACATACCTTCATTTAATCCATCAACTGCTGAATTAGTTTTGAGGGGAAAATCAAGTTTATCTCAACGTACATATAGTCCAACTTTAACTTTTAAGTCGTCTGGTCTTCCAGCAAGTCAATATAGTTTGGATAGTGGTGTTTTGGTAAATCTACTACATAGTAAATTATAAATATTTAAAAAACATAGTAGTAATGAAGAGTTTTACTCAATTTGTAAAAGAAGCAGTAGAAACCCTTGCATCTACCGAAGCAAAAAATCGTGGTCTTGTTGGAAACGGGCACGGAGACTGGTATGATAAGCAAGGAAATTTTGTTGCGAAAACGGTAGGTGGAAAGTTAAAGTTTTTTGGGCAAGGTGATACAAAATCACAAGATGGAGTTCCTGGAGAAGAAGTAAAGCAACAAAGTCGTTCTGCACAAACACAAGTAAAATCAACTGCGGCAGAACAACCACCAGAAGAACAAACTGCTAATGGGATTGTAGTAGTTTTAGGAAGATTTAATCCACCTTCCAAAAATCACGAACAATTATTAAGAGCAGGATTTAATAATGCAAAAAGAATGGGATATGAGTATAGAATATATCCAAGTAGAATACAGGATGGACAGGCAAATCCATTAAGTCCAAAAACAAAGATTTCTCTCATGAGAATGATGTTTAAAGAATATTCTGACTATATTGTTGATAGTGAAGAAACGAGAACTATTTTTGATGCATTGATTTCAATTTATAATGATGGGTATACTGACGTTACTATTGTAGTTGGTCAAGATAGATTGGGTGAGTTTCAAAGTTTAGTTCATAAGGGTGAGGGACAAGATTATCAATTTAATAATATTCAAGTAATATCTGCTGGTGTTAAAGATCCTGATGGTGAAGTTGAAGACCCAGGATCTTCTGCAAAGATGAGGACAGCAGCAGCAATAGGAGATTACGCAACTTTTGCTCAGGGAATTCCTTCTGGGGTCAAGCAGGCAGATAAAGAAAAGATATTTAATACGGTATCAAAATCTATGAATATTACTGAAGATACTGAGGTGTGGAAGATTGTTCCTGAATTTGATTATGATGGATTGAGGTGGAACTATAAGAATAATGGTCTTTTTGAAGTTGGTACATTTGTAGAAAGTTTGAGTAGTGGTCTTATTGGAGAAGTATTTCGTAGAGGTTCTAATTATTTGATTTGCGTTACCGAAGACGGAAAAATGTTTAAGAATTGGTTAAAAGATGTTCGTGAAGTTTATGAGGTTGGAACTTGCAAATACAGAAAATACGCACAAGAAATAACACCAAAAGAACCTGTAGTTTCTTTTACTGATGTTGAAGTTAAAGAAACTATGCCGAAGAAAAAGATAAATATCAATAGGAAAAATTTATCTACAAAAAGATGAAGGATTGGACAGAGATTATTTCTGAAGCAAAAGATAGAAACAAAGACAAAGCAGAAAGGCAAAGAAGACTTAAAATTGCCAAGACTTCGTTAAAAGGTTCTGCACTTTTAAATAAAGGAAAGAGTAAAGAGGGAGATAAAAAAGATTCCAGGTATTTAGATTATCTTGAGCGTCGTCAGGCAACAAGAGAACAAGAAATAGCAAAACAAAGAGAACAAGAAGAAATAAACAAAAAACAAAAATTAATAAGATCAAAAGAAAAAAATCTTGAAAAATCAAAACAAAATATAAGATCAGCAATTGGTGGTGTAAAAACTGATACGATTGGTGCTGAAGAGGGAGGTGCAACTGCAACAATGAAAGCACTTGGCAATCTAGGTTCTCTTGCTGGTGGATTGGCAAAAGCAGCAATTCATACTCCTGGATATCTTAAAGCAAAACGAGATCTCAAAAAGGCAAAAGAAACTGAAGTTACTTCAAATCAACCAGAAAAAGCAAGAGAAAGAAAAAAACCAGGAAGACCAAAAAAAGCTGGAGCACCTTCATCTTCTCAGCAATCTCAATCTTCATCACCAAGTCCAGATCAAAAGAGACTTGTACCTTCAACTAAAAGACTTGTTCCTGCAACTAAAAGACTTCCCCCATCTGGTGGTGTTCCTGAAGGTTCACGAGGACCGAAAGCAATGAATTTAGGTCAAAGAGCAAGAAAGAATCCAAAAATTAAAGCAGGTTTAATTTCACAAAGAATGAATACTGAAGAATTTTCAAATTGGAGACAAGAATTTACAGAAGAATTTTTATTTGAGATTGACGAATTAAAAAACGATAAAAATAAAAAGACCGATAAAAAGTCTAAAGTTGTTGATGTGATGAAAGGAACTAATTCAAAAATTGTTGAGATCAATCCAAACATTTCTGAAGACCATAAAGAAATTGCAAGTGGTCAGAAAAAAGATGATGAAGGATATATGGCAAATGTTGAATTGGATCAAATGGAAAGAGCAATCAAAGCACTTCGTAAAAAAATAAAAAGAGCAGATACTCAGGTGCCTGCTTGGGTTCAATCAAAAATTACAAGAGCAGCAGATTATATTGATACTGCCTCTGATTATCTTATGAGCGATGAAAAACTAGATGAGACTTATGAGAGTGAAACTTTTCGTCAACATTCAAGATCTGAATTAAATTTGCCAAGTAGTTCTTCTTCATCCACTACAAAGTCTTTTTTGAAAAGAATGAAAGAATTGAATATGAATCCAAATAAACCAAAAAAGAAAAAGAAAAAGAAAGATATGAGTGAAGCAGTTGATAAAGATGCGATGAAGTGCAACAAACCAAAAGCACAAGCACATGGATCTGGTGAAACTGGAAAGTCTCATATTGTAAAGGCTTGTGAAGGTGGAACTGAAAAAATTATTCGTTTTGGTCAACTTGGTGTAAAAGGTTCACCAAAAAAAGAAGGAGAGTCTGAAGCATATGCAAGTCGTCGTCATAGATTTCAAAAAAGACACGCAAAGAATATAGCAAAGGGAAAAATGTCCGCTGCTTATTGGTCCAATCTTGTGAAATGGTAAAAAAGGTAAAGTGGTATGAATAATAATAGAATGAAATCCTTTCAACAATTCATTTCAAAATCTATTAATATCGCAGGAGTCAGCAAAGTCAATTGGTGATTAAAGAGACATCAATCCATAAATAATTATGACTCAATATATGGAGAGCATTATGGGAGCATTAGTTGCGGTGGCAAAACCACTGATTCTTCAAATTGCTACACATCCAGCAGTTAAAAATCTTGTTCTTGACTTACTTAAAAAGTATGTTGATAGCACAGATAATAGTATTGATAATGCTGTTTATGAGATGGTTAAGGATCTTCTCTTCAAACCACAGAAATGATTACTTGTTTTGTAACTAACTGGGGAGTGACAATTATTCTTGGATTATTATTAACTGCGTCTGAGTGGTTAGCAAAAACAAAAAAATTTGAAGAAAATGGTTTGCTTGATTTATTTTCTAAATTTTTAAAAGTTGTTTTACATAAAGAAGACAAAAAGTAAAGGTCTTCTTTTTTTATAAATATCAGTATAAGAAAAAACTTACGGAAAAAAGAAATGGCACTTTGGGGTAAGGCAGACGGCATCTTTTCACCAGGAACAGTTACTGTCGATTATGCAAATAAAACAATTGTTGGTTCTGGCACTTCTTTTAGAGCAGTGGGTGTCACAACTGGTGCGGTAATTACCATTGGTGCGGGAGGTACTTTTGGGAATGCGGTAATTTCTGGAATTACTTCAGAGACACAAATTTCAATTGCAACTACTCAATATTTAAGTGGTGCTGCTATTGCTGGAATTGCGTATTCAATCTCACAAAAACCAGTTTACACTTTAGAAGACTCAAACTTTGCTACCATAATTGGAACTGGTAATTCCGCATCAACTAACAGAGTGTATGGTGTTGATGAGTTTGAGCAAACTGCTGCTACTGAGTCTGGTTCTAAGTATGCTGCAGCACACGCAGGGTGGGTAGGAGTTCATACTTATATTGATACTCACGGAAATCTTAGAGTTAAGACTGAAACTCTTGTTGCAATGTCTGGTATTAGCACCAGTGCTCTTCCAACATACTCAGCAACTGGTGATGCTGATGATGATTCAGTATATGCAGATAATTACATTACCATTAGTGCTCAACCAACTGCTTTGGTTGGAGTTGCTACAACAGCAGCTCAATCATTCGCAGTTACTGCTGCAGCAAACGATTCTGCGGCACTTTCTTATCAGTGGCAGTTCTCGACTGCTGTTGGAGCAGCATTTACCAATGTTACAACTGGATTGCTTGGTGGTCTTATTTACACCAACCCAACTACAGCAACTCTTGGTATTGCAGCAACAACTACAACTGCTAACAGACCTAATGGTTACTACTTCAGAGTTAATATTACCACTGCTGCTGGTGCTGCGAAGACATCTGATACAGCAAGACTCACTTATGCATAATTGATATATGAGATTTAATGAATTGAATGAAGATAATTATTTAATGTTTGCCATTAAACATTATGATAATCCACAATCGTTGACTCAAGATGATTTTTATGAAGATCTAAAAAGATTTAATTGGATTAATAGATTACTGAAAAAATATAAATCATCCGGAACATTAAATATTCATCTTTTAATTAATCACTTTATAATTCTTTATAATGTATTTGGTGATGCTACAACACCTTTGTTATTTTATAAAGTTGATAGTCAATTTTGGAGTATTCTTAAAACTTTTATTGTTTATTTGGGAAGACTTCCAGAATATCCAAAAACTGATGTTCATAGCATACCAGTAGATATAGATTTTCTAAAGCAATTAAATGTGGTCTAATGGATAAAGTAGATAGATTAATTAAAATTATTCGGAATATTAAAGAGGAAATGGGATCTCCTGTGATTGCTAATTCTACAAACAATCCAAATGGACCAATTAATATCGCAGGGTTGCCACCAGACCAACCACCAGTTGATTTGAGAAGAGGAAGAAGAAGAAACTGGAATCCATTTTTTAAAGATCTTGCAAAAATGCAAAGAAGAAAACCATTGCGATAAAAAAATGTTTCAATCATCATCTACAGAAACAAAGATAGCATTACTAGAAGAACGCATTAATGTTTATGAGCAGATGATGGAACGGATTGACACTGCAATCCAAAAGATTGGTGAAACTAGTCAAAATATAAGTCAAATGCTCGCAGTTCATAATGAAAAAATAGAGCAGTGCAACAGAACCGACAATTTAATTGTATCAATGATTGAAGATATTAAAAAATCTTCAAAAGAGCAGCATGATGAAATTAGTGAAAAATTGGGGAAAAGAATAGATAAAGTAGAAGAAAAAGTAGAAAGTATATCAAAATTTAGATGGCAAGTATTGGGCGGATTGGCAGTAGTTGCTATTATTATTAAATTTGTTCCACCAGTTCTTTCTTTCTTGACACCACAACAAGAACCAAGTAGAATAGAAAGAACGAAGTGATATTCTATTACAATGAGTTTAGTTGATTCCAAATATATTGGACTTGTATCTTCACGTCTTCAAAAATTTAAACAAGTAAAGAATGGTCTTTATAATTTTAGATGTCCTTATTGTGGAGATTCTCAACGACATAAGAATAAAGCAAGGGGATATATCTACAAGTTAAAAAATGATCACAATTATAAATGTCATAATTGTGGCGTATCAAGAACATTTACAAATTTTTTAAAGGATTTGGATTCATCACTTTATGATCAATATGTGATGGAAAGATATAAAAGTGGAATTACTGGAAAAAATTCTAATACCCCAACTCCAAAATTTGAATTTGAAAAACCTATTTTTGAAAAAAAATACAAGATAGATCTGCCGACAATAGCAGAGCTAAATACTGAGCATCCAGCAAAGTTGTATTTACAAAATAGAAAAATTCCAGAAAAATTTTTAGAACAATTGTATTATTGTGAAAATTTTAAACAATGGACAAATGAACAAACATACACCTTTGAAACTACTGATCAAGATGAACCAAGAATTATAATTCCTCTTATTAATAATGGAGAAGTATTTGGGTTTCAGGGTCGTAGTTTAAAGAAAAATTCTAAAGTTAAATACATTACAATTATTTTAAATGATGCTCATCCAAAAATTTATGGACTTGATTCCGCAGATTGGGAAAAGACATTATACATTACAGAAGGTCCATTTGATAGTATGTTTATAAACAATTCTATTGCTATGGTTGGTGCTGATATTGATAAAATGTTTTTATTACACCATTTTGATGTAGATTTTGTGATGGTCTATGATAATGAAAAAAGGAATAAACAAATTGTAGAAAGAATGGAAAAGGCAATTGATCTTAAATTGCCTATTGTAATTTGGCCATCAGAAATTAGGGAAAAGGATATTAATGAAATGGTATTAGCTGGACTTGATGTTAATCCTGTGTTAAAATCAAACACATATTCTGGTTTAGAAGCAAAAGCAAAACTTATTGGTTGGAAACGAGTATGAGCAACGGAACAAAGGTTATTAAAAGAAACGGTAATAAAGAATCTCTTGATTTAAATAAACTTCATTTAATGGTGGAAGAAGCTTGCAGAGACCTTTCTGGAGTTTCTGCATCTCAAGTGGAAATGACTTCTGGAATTCAATTTTATGATGGTATTACAACTGCAGAGATTCAAGAAATTCTAATTCGTTCTGCATCTGATCTGATTGATTTGGAGCATCCTAATTATCAATTTGTTGCTGCTCGTCTTCTGTTATTTTCACTTCGTAAGCAGTTGTTTGGTCGGATGCACGAATGTCCCACCGTGAAGCAGCACATAGAGACTTGTGTGGGTCGTGGAGTTTACGATGCAGATATCCTTTCATATTATGATGATGAAGAATTTGATAAACTTCAGTCGTTCATTGATCATAGTCGTGACTATCTGTTCACTTATGCAGGTCTACGTCAAGTCGTTGATAAGTACCTCGTGCAGGATAGAAGCACTGGGGTACTTTATGAAACTCCACAGTTTATGTACCTTTTGATTTCGGCAACCATCTTTGCAAAATATCCAAAAGAAACCCGTCTAGATTACGTTAAGAGGTATTATGATGCAATCTCCCCGCGGAAAGACGGAAAGACCCCATGAACCTTTACTGTAGCTTTACATTGGACTTTGAACAGATCTGTGTAGGATAGGTGGGAGGCTTTGAAGTAAGGTCGCTAGATCTTATG